>Ga0213835_100070_pt1 | contig 148355 bp, 109 predicted proteins | sample SWPATP01_FD_160576 | JGI IMG/M metagenome (GOLD analysis project Ga0213835, IMG submission 160576) | Coastal seawater microbial communities from Marineland, Florida, United States - SWPA TP0 #1 | ecosystem: Environmental > Aquatic > Marine > Coastal | place: USA: Florida | collected 2016-08-05 | reverse complement strand
GAACCCTCTGTCATTGGTAGCGGAATGCCGGGGTCGTGATGCGCTAAGGGCAACCAAGTTAATCCGGCATGTAGTCGAAGGGTTGTTTGATGAGGCTTCGATGCTCTCCTTGCCGCATCACCCTCCGCGTGGGACGTTGCCCCACGCTAGTCAATGCAACGCCCCTTCAGGGCTATTTTCCTTTCCGTATAAAAAACATGTGCTTAATTACTGCATCCCTTCTCTGAATCCGTCATCCCGGGACAGGCTGGATAAGCCATAAACAGTTTTTAGAGTTTCTAACATCATAACAGGCTTTCCGGAATGACATGTTAAAGCAATTTATCAATGGGAGACACCTAACCCCAAAATCCATTCGCCTATCTTCTATCCTACAGCACGCAGATGACGCTGATCGAGCAGATTAACGCAGATAAACTATCGTTTAAACAGTTAAACAAATAAACGATCAACGCTATATAGGCTTGGACACAAAAAATTTTTCAGCTTCCCTCAACCTCTCAACCTCTCAACCCCTCAACAAAAAAACTTTCAGCTTTCAGCCTTGAGCTTTCAGCTTCCTTCAAAAGCTTTCAGCTTCCCTCAACTCCCCAACTTTTCTCCTCCCAGTATTGTTATAAATCTCCGTATTTTTAAAACCAATAAAACAAGGGAATTATCAGAAACAAGATTGCTATGAACAAACGAGAATTTTTATTAAAAGACAGAATCATTAAAGGGATAACAGAGGACGGTTTTTTTAAGGTTACAGTAGTTAAAACAACCGAAGTAGTACAGGCAGCACGTGAAAAGCATGGATTGTCTTTACTTTCAACTGTTTTGTTAGGCAGAACATTGACCGGTACAATGCTCTTGGCCTCAGAACTAAAAGGCGAAGAGCGGATTAATGTGCGTTTTGAGGGAAACGGCCCCGTTGGGATGATTCACGCCGAAGCAAATAGTGTTGGGGAAATTAGAGGATATGTTCAGCATCCTGAGGCGCAATTAGATTATACCAAGAGCAAGACTATTGGGGATGGCATCGGATTGGGAGTACTCACTATTTCCAAAACGTTGTACAACGAGGCGCGTCCGACTCAGGGCAGTGTTGAAATTGTTAAAGGGAATATTTCGGAGGATTTGGCACACTATCTCATCCAATCTGAGCAAGTACAATCTGCGTTGCATTTAGATGTGGGGATTGATGAGGATGGAAACATTTCGCATGCAGGTGGAGTACTCATACAGGCGTTACCGGGAGCTCCGGCTGAGAACATCGATCGCATTCAGGAAAATTTTAAAGCCATGCCTCCGCTATCTGATCAGTTTTCACATGGACTCTACATCGACGATATGTTGGAACATATGGTTGCGCCTTATACCATAAAAGAACTTGATCGCTGTCCGGTGCACTTTTACTGCCGCTGTAGCCGCGACCGTTTCAAAGATGCCCTGATGATGCTCAGTGCCAAAGATTTAGAAGAAATCTCAGACGAAGGACAAGAACTCGTGTGCCATTTCTGCAACGAAAAATACCACATCGGCAAAGACGAGATCGAAGTAATCCTAATAGACAAAAAAGCGCAATTGAATTGAATCTTTTTGATTGAATATTGAATATTGACGATTGAATAATTGTCTTTCCAGCCCCCTAATTGATTGGAGTGGACTCAATATTCAATATTCAATATTCAATTGACAATCGTCATTTCTCATTCCTTTTTCTCGATTTTTAGAACAGCAAGAATTTGACTTTTCATCAAGGAAAAATATACGGTGTGTTTTATTTAATTATCTAACGGTAATAATATTAATAATATGCAAGGATTAATAAAGTATAAAAAAAAACGTCGAATTGTTTTTTTTTACTAAAAATATGTTCATTTTAAGCTATTAATCTGTTCTGTAAAAAGATGTAATCTAATGTTTCCATTAGATTAATGGGAGATTTACATTTTCAGAAATAAAAAATGTTTGCCTAAAACCAAATTTGGAAGGTGCTTTGAAGCGAGTTACTGTTCCCAATTGGTATTAAAGCACTAAATAAAACGAACTACTTCAACCGTTAACAACGAACAATACAAACTAATCAACATGAAACACGATTACAAAAAAACAACACATCTGAGCGCTTGGCTAACGGCGTTTATGTGCGTGCTACTTTTTACTTCTTCGGGAGTGGTGGCGCAGGTATTTGATTTTGATTCTCGAGAGAGAATATCCATTGGAAATGAGGGTGATTTCGAGGTCAGCCAGTTTGAGCAAGAAATTCTTGATTTTTTTTCCAGGGAGAATATGGAAGTCTTAAATCATTTTGATTTAGATGAATTGGTGGTAATCAAACGGTACATTAATAATGAAAGAATTGAGCGGAATGAGATAAATATGGAGATCATTTCCCGCTATGATCAATTATTCATCTTTAAGCCAGAATTTGAAGCTATTGCTAATATAAATACACTAAGCACCTTATTAACCGAAGATTTCACCAGTACTACATTCCCTCCAACGGGGTGGTCAAGGTTTGATTTAGATGGTGGAGGATCGCAGTGGATTCGTTTGACGACTTCCTTTAATAGTGCACCAGCCTCTGCGTTTCACCAGTGGAGTACAGCTGTTCCAGCGCCAGGCCAAAATGGGTGGTTGGTAAGCCCGGCCATTGAAATTACTTCAGCTGATTTTGTACTGTCATTTGCTGAGCGTACTCAGTTTCCTGGAGACTACAAATTCCAAGGAGTTTTCATTTCAACAAATAGCTGTAATCCTGCTGATGGAGATTTTGTACAATTGGTAGAAGTTAATGATGGTTCGAATAATTGGAGAACAGTCACCTATGATTTAGATGCTTACAATGGCGAAACCATTTGTATTGGTTTCAATTATGGTGGTTTTGATGGTTCTTCTTGGTATATAGATGATGTTATCGTTTTTGCTCCGAATCCTCAGCCAAATCCGGCTATTCTTGTTAGTCCGGCTAATGCAGCTACTAACGTTTCACGTACCCCTACATTGACTTGGTCTGCTGGTACTGGAACTGCTCCAGATGAGTATGAAGTGTATTTTGGCACCTCACCAACACCATCGTTAGTGGCAACGGTTCCTGCATCAGAAACAAGTTGGAGTACTCCTACACTTAATTATGAAACAACTTATTATTGGAACATTGTAGCAAAAAATGCCGCTGGTACTGCTGATCCTAGTCCTACAAGAAGCTTTACAACCATGGCTGATCCTACATTAACCGTTCCTTTTTTCACGAACTTTAATGACGTTGCAGTCGGTACTATCCCTACAGGTTGGTCAAGAGAATCGTTTAGTGCCAGACCATGGCAAGCAACAGATGGTGCTAATTTTAGATTTAGTGGAAACAGAGGTATGGCTACTTTTTTTAACGGCACTGCCGCTAAAAATGAATGGCTCTTTACCCCACCATTCGCTCTTGAAGAGGGTGTAACCTATAACTTTAGTTTTTACGTTCGTGCTCCGGGCTGGGCAGGTGTAGCAGAAAGATTTCGTGTTTATGTAGGTGAAACAGCATCTCCAGCAGCAATGCTCGAAAATCCTCACATTTATCAGTCTGAAGTTCTAATCCCTTCATTTACCCAAGTTGTTCTTAGTTTTACAGCTCCTGCTGATGGTGCGTACCATTTTGCATGGCATCAATACTCGGCTGCTAATCTTGATTATTTGGCGATTGATAACGTGAACTTGGAAGTTGCACCAGCAGATCCCGTTTTCGCAGTTTCTTCTCTAATGCCTTACACTCAAATTCCACTATCACTATTCTCAACTGAGTTTCCGATTAGTGCTTCTGTGTTCAATAGCGGAGCTGCAACAACAGATGTTTTTGATGTAAACTTTTCGGAAACTGAAACAGCGTATGCTGCTACCGGATCTACAACAACACCTTTTGCAAGCGGGTCGTCTCAAACGGTTTCGGCAACGCCATCATTTAGTACCGTTGGTGTTACTCCGGGAACATACACAGTTGATATTTCATTAGACTCGACTTTTGGTGACCCTGAGGATCTAAGTACAGAATTAGATCTGAACTTCACTAATGTTATCTATGCAAGAGATACTGGAACCTATGCAGCTACAGGTGTAGGAAGCAACACGGCTGCAATATTGTTTGGGACTATATTTGATATTCCAGAAGAGACTAGTTTTTCTTCAATTCAAGCGGCGTGGCCGGTTACGATAGCAGCGGCGGCGGCGACATTTAATTTTTCAGTATATAAATTAGATGGGGAAACGTTAAATGTTGAGAGTACAATCCTCACTACTCAAACCTTTACAAGAAGCCCAGATTTTGCCGGAAATACGTTGAATTTTGTGTTTACTCCGGTAACCCTTGAAGCAGGTAGATATATGGTAGCGATGAGGCAGCTAACCGCAACTAATATCGGCATAGCCTATGATCAACAGCCTTCAGGTATTTTTTACACAGGGAACAATGCAACAACTCCAACATTTTTTAATGCAAATCCTGGTACGGCCTTTGGTAATCTAGCCATCAGGATGGATATGACATTAAGATATGTTGCATCCGTTACTGTATTAGATGAGTCTGATGATGAGATAGAAGGCGCAACAGTTACTGTTTTCAATGATGCTGATGAGCAAGTAGCTACCGGTTCTACCAATGCTTCCGGTGTATTTAGTGCAGTTCTTGCTCCCGGATCCTACACATTCACTGCAAGTGCCGTTGGGTTCACCACTTCTGAAGGTAATGCTCTAGATGTTGTTGATGGGAATGTTAATGTACCGGTCAATCTTGCTTCTTCTAATCCAACATTAGCTGTATCGCCATTAACACGTGATTTTGGAACTGTTACTGTAGGTAATACATCCGGCTCTCAAGTCTTCACTATTTCTAATGTTGGTGGTGGATCCTTAACAATTTCACCGGCTGATATTTCTTTAGTTGGTGCTGCTGCAGCGGTATTTAACTTAACTAATATAGCCGACCCTGTTTCCCTTGCAACAGGAGAGTCAACTACTGTATCTGTAAGCTTTAGTCCGGTTGCAGGTGGAGCTGTTGAGGCAGAGTTAGAGATTTCTTCAGCAGAGGCAACTAACGGAAGTGTAAGTGCAACGCTTTCAGGTACCGGTTTTGACGCAACCATCCGCTCACCATTTGTTGAAAACTTTGATACGGTAACTCCTGCAAACTGGGAGCAGCGCTTTGGTATATTGTCTGAAGAAACGGAATTTGGGGCACTAAGTGGATCTGCGTGGATTCGTGAAAACTTTATGAATAATGTTGTAAATGGATTTGCTGCACGATTAAATTTATGGGTATCAACAAGCAGTCCAGCTCCGGTTCATCGTTGGTTAATCACCCCTTCCATTAATTTGGATGATTTGGGAAGTGCAACAACACTAAAATTTGATTTAGGAATTGCTCTCTGGGGTTCACCTTTCAATCCTTCTCAACTCTCTCCGGAGTCCTATTTTGCTGTTGTAATTTCAACTGACAATGGCGCAACATGGTCATCTGATAATGTGATTTTCAGCAAAAGTGGTGCTGATGGTGATTTGATTGCCCCTGGTGGAGAAACCTTTTATGTTGACCTAAGTGCGTACACCGGAACGGTGAGAATTGGCTTTTATGGCAGCAGAACTAGTGGCACTGTTCCTGACCTTCGCTTCTACCTCGCCAACGTGGGTATACATGAGACCGTTTCACAATCTAGAAGCGCAGCAGGATGGAATGTAATGTCGATGCCGGCAAATAACATTCGTGTGCGTGAACTTGCGGCACAGAATCTTGTTCAGGGTGTTCCGGGTGCAAACGGATTTTACGGTACCGATGGGGTTAATTACGAAGCATTCGCTTCAAATCTGTACTTCTATGGTAACGTTGCCGCCGGTGGTGGAGTACCGGATGGCGATGGATCTCCTGAAAGCTGGGTAAGACCAACTAACTTCAGTACAAGAATTGCATCCGGTCAAGGATTCATTTGGTACTTCTTTGATACCCCAAATACCGGAATTCCAACCACACCGCTACCATTTAACTTAAATGCAATAGGTTTAGAACCTACCACAGATGTTGTGAGAGCATTGAACACGGCTACCACACATTCCCTTCTTGGAAACCCATTTAACTATACGATTCCTGCGGGTAATGTAACAGGCCCAATTCAGGGTAGTGTACAGGTTTGGGATGGGGATAGCTTTGTTCCTGCAACAAACATTCCTGCCTTTACCGGTTTCTTTGCTGAGAAGAATGCCGATGGTGATGTAACTATTGCAGCCGATCCGGGAATGACATCTGCTGATTCTGATCAGTCAATCATCGTGTTCCACTTAGATGGAGTTGCACAAGATGGCGCAGCGGTTAGAGATCATGCTACACGTATAGTATTCCGTGATCAAGCAACTCAAGGGTGGGATATTCATGACCTTACAAAGCTGTATTCGTTGAATTATCCATCTGTAGCACTTTCAGTCATTGGAGAGCGTGAAGGAAATCAGGTAAACAAAGTGATAGATTCGCGTCCGGCAGAGATTTCCGAGACCATCGAAATCCCGCTTGCACTTGATGTATTTGCTTTTAGTGGATCATTCACACTTAGTGCAGAAATGATTGATGTACCTGAAGCATGGACCATTCTGTTAACCGATATGGAAACCGGAATTAGTGTGGACTTGCGTCAACAAGCCTATACGTTTGAATATGAGAGTGCATCTACTGCATCTCATCCTGATTTCGCAACAACATTTGGTGGAACAGCGCTTCAATCAGAGGATACCAATGGTAGATTCGTAGTAACCATACATCCTGTTACCACTGACCTCGAGCCGGGTGCCGACCTCCCAACAGTATTCGCTCTGAACCAAAACTACCCGAACCCATTCAACCCGACTACTCAGCTGAGCTACGACTTACCGCAGTCAGCAGATGTACGTTTGGAGGTGTTCAACATTCAGGGTCAGCGTGTAGCAACATTGGTGAATGCAACTCAAAACGCCGGTCGCTACAACGTGACCTTCGATGCGCGTAATCTTGCCAGCGGCGTGTATATCTACCGCCTGCAAGCCGGTTCGCATGTTATGACCAAGAAGATGACGTTGGTTAAATAATTCAGAATGGCGGAATTCAGAATTCAGAATTTGATTGAGGTTTCTATTCCATTCATTCTGAATTCTGAATTTTTGAATTCTTAATTCTACACTTTGAATCTCCACACAAATACAAAAATTGAATTTTATGAAATACTTTTTATTTATCCTCCTATTTCTACTTGCGGTGCTTATTGTGCCGGAAATGGTGATGGCACAACCGCCGATGTTTCCCGGTCCACCGCCGCAAGCTCCGATTGATGGCGGACTTACCATTCTGGCCGCTGCCGGCGGTGCGTATGCGTTGAACAAATTGCGCAAGCGCAAAGCGGAATAAAGTCGCTCTAACTTCTATAAAAAAGCAACCTGCTTAACTGTGGGTTGCTTTTTTTGTTTTCAGAATGCAGCTTTGAGCTCCCTCAACCTCAACCTCATCCAACTAATAGCACGCAGATGACGCAGATTGAGCGGATTATCGCAGATAAACTTACAATTAAACAATTAAACAAATAAACAAATAAACTTTCAGCCTTGAGCTTTGAGCTTTCAGCTTCTCCCCACTCCACTTAAATCACATTGTTTTATATCGGGCAATTTCAGATTTTTATGGATGATTAATTTTTATGTATCCTTATCTAATCTGCTATGCTTAAACTAAGCCTAATCCCATTTTTTACATTACTTTGCACAATGAATCTACTCGCTCAGCCTTTAGAGGTTGCATCCCCCGAGAATATAAACAAAATCGTTTTTGAGCTTCGTGATGGTGTTCCGCACTATTCCGTTTTGAGGTTTGGTCGGGAAGTTGTTTCCCCATCACCCCTTGGGTTTGAACTCAGAGAGATGCCATCCCTAAAAAGCAATTTTACAGTAATTGATCACACCATTTCATCTTTTGATGAAACGTGGACGCAGGTTTGGGGCGAGAAAAAACACATTCGCAATTATTACAACGAGCTTTCCGTGATGCTACAGGAATCAACTGCGCCGAACCGTAAACTAGGCATCGTATTTCGGGTGTTTGATGATGGAATCGGCTTCCGTTATGAATTTCCTGATCAACCAAACCTCACCGATTTCGTGATAATGGATGAACTTACGGAATTTCGTTTAACCGGAGATCATACTTCATGGTGGATTGGCGCGTATCAATGGAATCGGTTCGAATACTACTTCACTGAAAGTCCGCTCGCGGCAGTAGATACGGTTCACACTCCTCTAACTATGCGCACCAATGATGGGTTACATATCAGCATTCATGAAGCTGCCTTGGTAGATTATTCTACCATGACCCTCGAGCGCACCGAAGGATTCACGCTAAAATCCAATTTAATGCCCTGGGCGGATGGCTCAAGAGTAATCGTTAGTGCTCCGTTCAACACGCCTTGGCGTACCATTCAGCTATCTGATACAGCCGGCGGACTCATCACATCTTACCTCATTCTCAATCTAAATGAACCCAACAAAATCGAGGACACTTCGTGGATTGAACCCGGAAAATATGTGGGAATTTGGTGGGAAATGCACCTGGATAAATCAACCTGGGGAACCGGCGATCGACATGGAGCCACGACCGAAAATGCCAAGCGTTACATTGATTTTGCCGCAGAACATGGCTTCGACCACGTGTTAGTTGAAGGATGGAATGTGGGATGGGATGAAAATTGGTATGAAAGTGGAGCAGTATTCAGTTTCACAGAACCCGTTGCCGGTTTTGATTTGGAAGGAGTTGCGGCGTATGCACTCGAACGAGGTACACGCTTGATGGGGCATCATGAAACTTCGGCGAGTATAATTAGCTATGAAGAACAGATGGAGGATGCTTTTGCCCTCTATGAGCGATTGGGAGTGAGTGCCGTAAAAACAGGATATGTGGGGCACGGACAGGAGATTTTTTGGCTGGATGAAAACGGCGAGAAGCAGTTCGAATGGCATCACGGGCAACACATGGTTCGGCATCATCAAAAAGTGGTGGAATTGGCGGCAAAACACAAGATTTTATTGAATGTGCATGAAGGTGTTAAGGATACCGGCTTACGTCGTACGTGGCCGAATTTAATGACTCGCGAAGTAGCCATCGGTCAGGAGTTCAATGCTTGGGGTGAAGCTAATGGAAACCCGCCTGAGCATACTGTTATATTGCCTTTCACGAGAAATCTTGGTGGTCCGTTTGACTACACTCCGGGGATTTTTGATCTCCATTTTGATGAATATCGTCCATATAACAGAGTGAAATCGACTTTAGCGAAAGAATTGGCATTATATGTCATCATTTATAGTCCATTGCACATGGCGGCAGACCTTCCACAAAATTACGAACAAAACATGGAAGCCTTCCAATTCGTGAAAGATGTACCGGTGGATTGGTATGATACGCTTGTACTCAATGGGGATATCGGCAATTATGTAACCATTGCCAGAAAAGACATTAACAGCCACGATTGGTATTTGGGAAGTATCACAAATGAGCAAGGTCGTCTTTTTGAGATTCCACTTTCTTTCCTTGATGAAGGTCGTGCTTATGTAGCGGAAATTTATCGTGATGGTCGCTATGCCGATTGGGACACCAACCCGTATGAACTCGAAATTCTCCAAAAAGAAGTTGATCGTGGCACAGTGCTCAACCTACGATTGGCAGCCGGTGGTGGACAAGCGATACGTATTCGTGCATTGGAATAAATGTATCTAACATCCAACTTTTTCAGTAACTTTCAGCTAAGTGAGCTTATTGGATTAATCACCTAATCTTTTTTGATATGCGGTTTATTAAGACCTTTTTATCCATTCTTTTAGTATTGGTATTGATATTATTGATTATCAGCTTTTTCCTTCCGGATAAAGTGACGGTTGAGCGTTCTATGGTTATAAATGCGCCATCGCAGGAGATTTTTGAGAAAATTAATACAATGCGTGCTTGGCAGGAATGGTCGCCATGGTTTGAGCAAGATCCAACAATGGAAACCGAATTTTTTGGCCCCGGAGCCGGTATAGGTTCCGGATATAAGTGGACTAGCCGTAAACTTGGAAACGGGCAAATAACAATAACCGAAAGTATTCCTTATCGTCTTATTGGCTTGGAACTCATATTCGATCAGCATGGCAAGTCAGAAACAGGCTTTATTCTTCAACCAACACGTGAAGGCACATTGGTAATTTGGTCAATGGATACCGAAATGGGTTGGAATCCAATTAGCCGATATTTTGGACTCTTTATGGACCTGATGTTGGGATCTGAGTTTCAAAAAGGCTTACAAAATCTGGCAAGGGCTGTGGAACGATAGAAAAAAGAAATTGAGTAAAGCAAAACAGCCTACAATTAAGCGGGCTGTTTTGGAGCTGTATTGCGCTTTGCTTATTTCACCAGCAGCATCTTTCTCGTCTCAATAAAATTTCCTGCCTGAATGCGATAGATATATACCCCACTTGCCAAATTAGTCGCATCAAACGTTATACTATGTGTTCCCGCAAGTTGAGTTCCATTCATTAACAAGGCGACTCGCTGCCCCATTAAGTTATACACCGCTAATTGCACTTCAGCCACTTCGGGCAGGGTGTATTGAATCTGAGTTGTTGGATTGAACGGGTTGGGATAGTTTTGATTGAGGGTGAAGGCAGAAACATGCTCATTATCTTCACAGACACTGGAGCTTGAGCAAGTACCCCACACAGGATGAAAATCGGGATGAAGAGGTGCGCCAGTTGCAAAGTCAACAGGAGCAACCGGAATTAGATTAACGCACCAATCGCTAAGATCTTGATTGAAGGAAGACGCATTAAGAAACATACTGTGCATAAAATTTACATTAGATACATCCCAACTACTAAGGTCGCGATTAAATGAGTTGGCATTCTCAAACATGGTACTCATATTTGTCACATTAGACACATCCCAGTTGCTTATATTGCCGTTGAATGAAGTGGCAAACCCAAACATTAAACGCATATTGACAACACCGGATACATCCCAGTTACTGATGTCACCATTGAAAGATAGTGCTTGGAAAAACATCCCTTCCATATTGGTGACATTGGATACATTCCAATTACTAATATCGCCGTTAAAGGAAGTGGCGCGACTAAACATGAGAGCCATAGTTGTTACATTAGACACATCCCAGTTGCTTATATCGCCAGTGAAGGATTCGGCAGAGAGGAACATCCAAAACATATTGGTCACATTAGATACATTCCAGCTGCTAATATCGCCGTTAAAGGAAGTGGCGCGATAAAACATCATTCCCATACTGGTTACATTGGAAACATCCCAGCTACTTATATCGCCGTTGAAGGAATGAGCTTCGGAGAACATTGCACCCATGTCGGTTACATTGGAAACATCCCAGATGCTAATATCGCTGTTGAATGAATAGGCATTTGAAAACATAATACTCATATTGGTCACATTAGTGACGTTCCAATTACGGATATTTTTGTTAAAGGAAGTAGCACGATTAAACATATTTGCCATATTAGTCACATTGGAAACATCCCAACTGCTAATATCACCGTTGAAAGATAATGCAAGGAAAAACATCCCTTCCATATTGGTGACATTGGACACATTCCAATTACTGATATCGCCTTTAAAGGCTTCTGCACTAAAATACATTTTTTCCATATTCGTTACCTGTGATACATTCCATGTGCTGATATCACCATTGAAAGATTTAGCATTATAAAACATGTTATGCATAGTGGTCACCTTAGATACATTCCAACTGTTTAGATTACGGTTAAAGCTGAAGGCATCTTTAAACATTGAATTCATGCGGGTCACTTTGGATACATTCCAGCTATTGATATTACCGTTAAAGGTTTGGGCATCACGAAACATCTCTCGCATATCCGTCACATTAGACACATCCCAATTGCTTATGTCTCCATTGAAAGAGCGAGCGGTCTCAAATAAATTAGACATAGTGGTCACATTAGAAACATCCCACCTGCTGATATCACCATTAAACGACATGGCATAACGAAATAACGAGTTCATATTTGTTATGCTACTGGTACACGTTGTGGAAGCATTCGCAGTAGTAATTTGATTACGGGTTCGTTTAGTGTATGTAGTTCCCAAAATAGTCCCTGTTTCACCTACTTCTGCATTGGGACACATTACCGTTACTCCGTTTTGATGCAGAAAAAAGTTGGGGTTATTCTGCGCCTGAATAGTGGTTGTAGATAAAAAGAACCCAAAGAATAATAAAAACGACGGAATGCCGAAAGTAACCTTAGGTGGAATTTTTGCAGGTTCATTAGCAACATCCGGATGATAGTAAAGTAAGCTCTGTGTATTGAGATTTTGAGTTAGTGGCATATTGACCTCCATAATGAATATATCGCAGAAAAGTGCTTCGCTTTATAATAGCACAATCTAAAAAACTGGTTATATTCTAATATAAACATTTTGTATTAGAATACTAAGTTAAAAGGAAATCGTCTCTTTGTACTTATTATTTGGATTTAGGGTAGTTAAAGCTTTTATGTATTTTGTTGTGAATACTATTGGTACCTAAACAAAAAAAGCCATTACAAACTACTGTTTATAATGGCTTTGAAGTGCATTCATGAGCCGAAGATCGGACTTGAACCGACGACCTATTCATTACGAGTGAATTGCTCTACCAGCTGAGCTACTTCGGCGTATTTGTCAATATCAAATTTAAATAGATTCAGAGATAAAAGAAATGTTGAATTCAGAATGCAGAATGTAGAATTCAGAATTTAGGGTGGGGGAAGTTTAAAGTAGATTATTTTTTTGGGGGATAATGTTCTTAATAAATGTAAAATCTGCGGTTTATGAACACGGTGTTGTAATGTATTGTTTTAGATAAATAACTGTCTGCGGGGGAATAGATTAGAGGCATGGATGGAGACTTAAAACAGAGTTTAACACTTTTAAAATACGCACTGATGACGGAAAATGGGGAACTAACGCACTAGTTATCTCCATTTTGTGGGGTGTAGTTAAACATACAATTATCATTGCAACGTAAATTAAACCCCTAAATAAATGAAAACGATTAAAGTAATCGCCTTGCTACTTATTGTCTCATTTGCTTTTAAAGCATGTGAGTCATCTTCTTCAACTACAGCTCCGGAAACTGAGCCAACTATTGTTGAAATTGCTGTTGGAAACGATAGTTTCAGCACACTCGTAAATGCTCTCTCTCAAACAGGGCTTGTTGAAACTCTTTCGGGAAATGGTCCATTTACCGTATTCGCTCCAACAAATGAAGCGTTTGATAACCTTCCACAAGGTACACTAGAATCACTTACTACAGAGCAACTACAAAGCATTCTACTGCATCATGTAATAAGTGCTGAAGTGTTTTCAGGTGATTTAAATGCAACACAGACAGTTTCGGCTGCTAACGGTGAAGAAGTATTCATCACAAGTTCTCAAGGAACTGTACGGGTAAATGGTAGCAGTGTTGTTACCACTGCTGACCTCGAAGCATCAAATGGAGTAATCCATGCGGTTGATACTGTGATTTTACCTGATGCTTTTGGTGACCTTGTCGCAAATGCTTCAAAAAGATATTTTCTATCAACCCTAGTAGATGTTATTGTTGATCGTGGATTGGTATCAGCTTTACAGGCAGAAGGCCCATTTACGGTATTTGCCCCGACGAATAATGCATTCGCTGCTATTGCAGATGTATTGCCAACCCTCACACCTGAGCAGGTAACAAATGTTTTACTATACCATGTGGTGCCAACAAGAGCACTTTCGGGTGATTTATTGCCGACTCAAGAAATACCAACATTGCTTGATGGACAAACCCTAACCATTACAGTTGAGAATGGAGTCGTATCTGTGAATGGAAATGCGACGGTTACATCAGCTGATGCGAATGGAACCAATGGAGTAATCCACGTAGTTGATGCCGTTTTAATCCCTGAACTTTAATACTCATGTTCTCCTAAGGCGCGAAACGGCGCAATGATAAAGAGTTGTCGGAATTTCCGGCAGCTCTTTTTTTTTGATGAAAACTTTTGTATCGTATAATTAAATTTTAAAGTTAGAATATTAAATTAATGGTCAAAAATTTTGAAATGTGTTTATCGAGTAGTTTAGAAAAACAGACTAAAAAATATCCCAATGGTCAATACTTATGCCATTTTCACGTCTTTGATGCACATTTCAGAACTCCCGGGAAGCGGGTGACGACCTCCATCATCATAAATCAGAATTCTTATGAAAATATTTAAAAGTGCTTTAGAAGCCGTTAGTATTATACAGTCCAATCAGCGTGTGTTTATCCATTCGGTAGCAGCTGCACCTATCCATTTGATTAATGCAATGACCTCCCGTGCTAGAGAGCTTCGAAATGTGGAATTGGTTCATTTACATACGGAAGGCGAAGCCCCCTATACGCATCCTGACTATAAAGACAGTTTCTTTACAAATGCTCTTTTTGTGGGAGCAAATACGAGAAAAGCAATTCGTGAAGGACGGGGCGACTACATTCCGGTTTTTTTAAGCGAAATCCCAAATTTGTTTAGAAGAAATGTACTACCGCTTGATGTTGCGCTTGTCACGGTGTCATCCCCAGATAAACATGGGTTTTGCTCGCTCGGAACAAGTGTGGATGTAAGTAGAGCGGCTGTTCAAATGGCAAAAGTAGTTATTGCCCAAATAAACCCTCAGATGCCGCGTACACACGGCGATGGACTCATCCACGTTTCGGAAATTAATTACGCTATTGAAGCCAATGAGCCGTTGCATCAATATAATCCGGGTGAGCCCAGCGAGCAGGAAATGATTATTGGGCGACATGTTGCGGGATTAATTGAGGATGGTTCAACCTTACAAATGGGTATTGGAACCATCCCTAATGCAGTTTTAGCTGCTCTGACTACCCATAAAGATCTTGGAATCCATACAGAAATGTTTGCAGATGGTGTGATGCCATTGATTCGTAGTGGAGTTATTAATAACAGCAAAAAACGCATCCATCCCGGAAAATCTGTTGCCGGATTTGTGATGGGGACACAGGAATTATACGACTTCATTGATGATAACCCACAAATTGCCATGCTTGACATTGCCTATGTGAACGACACAGCGGTGATTAGAAGAAATCCGAAAGTAGTTGCCATTAACAGTGCCATTGAAGTGGATTTAACCGGTCAAGTTTGTGCTGATTCAATCGGGCAGATGATGTTTTCAGGCGTAGGTGGGCAGATGGATTTTATTCGTGGTGCATCGCTATCTGAAGGTGGGAAACCGATTATTGCTTTGCCATCAGTTACAAATAAGGGAATTAGCAGGATTGCACCATTTTTGAAGCAGGGTGCCGGTGTAGTAACAACACGTGCACACGTTCACTATGTGGTCACTGAATATGGAGTGGCTTATCTATATGGTAAAAACTTGCACCAAAGAGCACGCTTACTCATCGATATTGCTCATCCTGACCACAGAGAAGAGCTCGAAAAAGCAGCTTTTGAACGTTTTCCATCTATGAAGTAAATTTTAAAGTAGCTATTGGCGGTTGGCATTTTTGGGGGTTTAGTAAGCTGAAAGCTGAAGGCTGAAAGCTGAAAGGGTTTTTAGTTGAGGGGTTGAGATGTTGAGAAGTTTAGGGAAGCTGAAAGCTGAAGGCTCAAAGCTGAAAGTTTTTGGTATTGGCTTTTAGCGGGTTTGGGGCAAGGAATCCTCCCGAGGAATCTGTAGAACGCAACGAATAAACAATTAAACAGATAAACCTTCAGCCTTCAGCTTCCTCAATTCCTCAACCTCTCAACCCCTCAACCCCTCAACTCCTCAACCTTTTCAACCTCCTCCTATCATAAAACGCCAATAAAGATAGATTCCAGAAAAAAGGATAAGAAATATCAAACAGGCGTAGCTAAACCATAGATAGGCTCCGGTAGGATGAGCTTCTTTTGGCATGTATTGACTAGTTACCAATTTAAGGTTGAACCATCCCAAAACCGGCGCAGCCAAGAAGGAAAGCCCGGCGGCAAAATCTACCAATACCGTAAATGATCCGGTTAGGTAGGTTAAAATTAAAACGGCAATACTTGGAACAATAAAAATGGTGATATTGTAAGTCAATTTGCGTTGCTTATAGGTTAAAGGCTTTTTTTGCCATGTGCTTCTTATTTCAGTTAAGACACGCGGGTATGCATCGGTAACGGCAAGTGTAGTGCTGAACATGGTTACAAAAGCGGCTACAGAAACCAAAGGTGCACTCCAACTTCCTAGAGTTAAGCCGTACAGATCAATCAGCTCTGCTGAAAATTGAACACTTGAAGCAGAGAAACTTTTCCCACTTCCAAACATGATTAGTGCCCCTAAAAGGAAGAACATTAATCCAATTAATGCAGCAGCGCCGTAACCGAGGTTAAAATCAAAACGAGCTTCTTGAATCGTTGGGCGATATCCGGTCTGTCGCGCACGAGCATTTGACCATATTGAATGCCAAACCGAAGCATCAAGGGGGATAGGCATCCATCCCATAAAAGCAATAATGAAAGCTAAACCTGCCAAATTCCAATAGGAGGGAGTATCTGCAACAAGCGTTTCGCGAACGGTTCCGGCTCCAAGCGCAATTACAACCGCTGCAAACGTGCAGATCGTTAACACAGAAATGATTACTTTCATGCTGATGTCTAACCCGGGATATCTTCCCATAATAAGTAAGATGATGCATAATCCCAGAATTAAGGCACTCCAAACAGCGGGGGAAAATCCGAGTCCAAATAAATGCTCAGCTAATCCGGCCGTGACCACTGTAACAGCAGCCTGAATAATGAACATGGTTCCAACCGTAATAAAAATATAGATTTGATAGGGTAGTTTACCGAGATGTTTATATCCCGAAATAAGATGAGAACCCGAAGCGGCTGCGTATCTGGGACCAAACTCGAGGAAAGGATACTTTGTGATAATCGCCAACAGAAGAAGCCAAAAGAGACCAAAACCATAATCAGCTCCGGCTCGTGTAGCTTGCACCAAGTGTGAAACTCCGATGGCAGCACCGGCCAATAAAAATCCCGGACCAATGGCTTTTAATAAAGGCTCTTTTAATTTCATCATAAAACAAACTCCCATTTTTTTTAATCCAATAGAAGCCAAAGCTAAAAAACGGATTGGATTGCTCAAAATACAAACATGATCACATTAAAAATAAATTTAACGCAGTGCGACAAAAATACTTGCATTCAATAACGCAATGCGTTATATTTAAATCAGTATGGAACGAGTAATTAAAAAATATGAAAACAGGAAGCTCTACGATACCACCCAAAGTAAGTACGTAGCGCTAAGAGAATTGAAGGATTTTATCCGTAATGGGGAAACAATCATCATTGTGGAACAAAAATCCGGTAAAGATATTACCAGTGAAGTGCTCACCAAAGCCATTTTAGAGGATACTCAAGATGAGCGCGATACAATCACTTCCGGTACATTGCATGAGCTGATTCGTTGGGGAAGCAATACCATCGAGGCAGGGTTATCTCGTGTGGGAAGAGGCCTAAATAGGGTGTTACCCATAGCAGGCACCGATGAAGTCAGTTCACTCAAAAAACAAATTGAAGCATTAGAACAAAAAGTCGATGAACTTCAAAGACGGCTATAACCTTTCATTAATCGAATATTAAAACATAAAAACAGGAGTACATGATGAGTACAAAAGAAAAAAAAGCAGAACAATCAGTCATTGATTCCCTTACCGGAAAAGCTCGTGAAGTATGGCTTGCAGGTTTAGGTGCATTGGCAAGCGTGGAAGAAGAAGGCAACAAAGTGTTCAACAAATTAGTTGAAAAAGGAACCGACTTCGAAGCACGCGGCAAAAAACAAATTGATGAGATTTACACAGAAGTTTCCGACAAATACAAAGAAGTTGAAACCAAAGTAAAATCAAAATTCAGCAAAGCGGAGAACGAGATTGATGAGAACATTCAGGAAATCATCCACAAAATGGGTGTTCCAACTAAAGAAGAAATCAGCGAGTTAACCGCTCAAGTAGAGAAATTGGTGAAAAAAGTAGATACCCTTGCCAAAAAGGTGGACACTAAAGAAAAAGCCAATTAAGAAATTCAACTGTCGTTTAGTTGATTAGCAAAAAAAAGCCCTGTTACTCATGTAGCAGGGCTTTGATTTTTTTGGGGATGGGCTCAATCTTTAAAAATTCATTATCTCAATAAAAAAGTATCATCAAACTATCCTTTAATTCTACTAAAACCAGTTACAAATATTTTGTGTAACTTCGTGCCTTAGCGCCTTTGTGGTTTTAATTAACCATTCAATGATACCCCTGCAATTGCCCTAAAACGCCCCAATCCTAAATCCGGCCACGGCACTAAAACCTGATAAATCACGGTCACTTGTTCCTTCAAGATTGACATTTGATGCAAACCGATAATACACACCGGCATTTAGTCGTAGCCATGTTGTTACATTAAGGTGTAGATTTAGCCCCGGTTGCATTACAAAGTAGCTATCCTTGCGTTTTTCAAGTAAAATGTTGGAATTTGTATATTGAACTTCCCCGGAACCAACCAGAAGCTGTCCGCCGAAATGCACGAGTCTTCGACTACGATTTACATATTCAAGTTCAAAACCGGAGTATTCCGTTTCTAATTGTGGCGCAGTAACAGGTAAATTGGAATCCCAGTTTACCACATCGAAATCGGATTGTGTGCGGTAGGTGCTAAACCCGATATTGAGCGTATGCTGAGGACGCACATTCATGACGAACATAAATTTACGCCCGGTTAAATAAGCCGTTTGTCCGTTTATATCTGTAGCGCCATACATCCACGAACCAAAACCACCATAGCTTGTGCTTCGGTTTAGCAACGTTTGGGTATTACGGTCACCTCGATTATACTGATGCCACTCATGTGACTGAGCCTGTGTTAAACTTGTTGAGCTCACAAAAATGATGGCGAATAGGAAAAGAAAAAGAAAAGAACGTTTCATAAAAAAAGATTGATTTAAGTAAATATTACTGAATTATCTGAATGATCCGAATTTAAAAGTAAGAACGCCGTTTAATCCGGAGAAATCTCCGTCTTTAAAACCATCCCTACTCACTCCACTAACGAAACGGTAGGATAAACCGGTAGCGACTCTAAAAAAATGGGTGACATTTAGCTCTAGATGAAGTCCGGGTTCCATCACAAAAAAAGCCTCAGCTTTATTGCCGATTGACTCATAATCCCCGTCTCGTAATCCTACCCCACCGGCACCAATTAGGGTTGAAATAGTGAAATGGGCAATTTGATAGCTACGGTTAGTGTATTCAAGTTCCAGCCCTCCATACCCAACTTCGGCATATTTTCTTAAGAAAGGATTATCCTGAACGGGTGCAAGATGATTCGTGGCAAGACCGTAACCTCCACCGCCAATAGAAAGGCTATGCTCGGGACTAAAACCGATAATCCATCCTCCGCGTCCCCCAACCCAAACTCCTAGAGAACCATCAACGGATGAAAATTTTACAACCGGTCCACCGAATCCACCATGTGAAACATCCCCGCTAAGGAGTGTTTCCATTTTTTGAGCCGTAGCAGGGGTGGAAATAAGGCAAAAACCAAGAAATAAAACAAAAAAGAGACCGATAGTACTGTGTTTTTTCATAAACAATAAATTAAATGATAGTGAATGTGACGATTTATACGCCAATGTTTATGGAATTGTTTCTTTGGTGGATGCAGAGTTTTTGCAATCTGATTTATTACACGCAAAATCACACTATAATGTGAAAATATTTATATTTATATTCTGTTTAGATATAAACGTACACAAAATCACATTATAATGTCAGTTTTAGAGATTGGTAGTTTGATTAAGGAGCGGCGGAAAATGCTTGGAATTACGCAGCCGAATCTTGCAGAGATGGCAGAGATTAGCATTAATACGCTTTACAAGATTGAAACAGGAAAAGCGAACCCTACGCTTAATGTAACTTTGAAAATAGCTCAAATATTGGGCTTAGAGTTAAAACTAACCGTAAGGCAACCTGAATTATGAAATCTGTAGAAGTTTACAGAAACGGAAAGTTTGTTGGATTACTAACGAGATATCATCAAAAAAGCTATGTTTTTAAGTATGATGATAGTTGGTTTAATCAAACCTCTACGCCAGCCATCAGTCTTACACTTCCAAAAACAAAGCAAAAACATGAATCAGATCATTTGTTTCCGTTCTTTTTCAATCTATTGTCTGAAGGGGTGAACCTAAGTTTACAGTCAAGACATTTAAAAATAGATGAAGAAGACTATTTCGAGTTACTTGTAGCCACAGCTCAAACGGATACTATTGGAGCAGTTACTTTGAAACCAAGAGTATGAATAACCCTGAAGTTAAATATTGTCCCGGCACCCTTGCAGAGGGATTCAATTCGTATAGCCCGACCTGCTTGAAGAGAGTTTTTTTAGGTAGAAAAGTGAGTCATATCCTTCCTTATAATCCTCCTGAAATTAGTGAAGAGGTAGCCGATAAGTTTCTACAGAACAGAAAACGAATTTCTATATCAGGGGTGCAAGAGAAGGTTTCTATCCTATTGGAAAAAAATCAACTGCGCTTAACAGAATCTAATGAGCAAGGACGCTATATTCTGAAACCCATCCCAAGAGATTTGATGAAAGTTGATCAGGTTCCGGCAAATGAACATCTTACAATGCAGATTGCGCGTCAGGCATTTGGTATTGAAACAGCTGAAAATGCACTGATTTTCTTCAAAAACGGCCAACCTGCTTACATAACAAAACGATTTGATGTTACGGATGATGCTCGAAAACTCGGAGTTGAGGATTTTGCTTCTTTGGCCGGAAAAACATCCGAAAATGCCGGAAAAAGTTTTAAATATGATTACAGCTACGAACAAATGGGCGAGTTGATTCACAAATTTATACCAGCTTCTTCCGTTGAAATAGAAAAATTCTTTAGTCTCATACTCTTTAACTTTTTGTTCTCCAATGGCGATGCACATCTGAAAAACTATTCAGTCATTGAAACGACTCATGGTGACTATAAGCTAAGTCCTGCGTATGACTTGATAAATACAAGCTTACATGTAAACGATTCTGAGTTTGCTTTAAGTGATGGCTTGTTTAAAGGCGATTATGCAACTGAAAGCTATGAAATAAACGGGTTTTATGCCTATGACGATTTCTTTGAATTTGGAATAAAAATTGGTCTTCGCAAAAGTCGTGCAGTTAAGATTCTTGAACTAATGAGAACCAAATCGAAGGTTGTATATTCGATGATTTCACGCTCCTATTTGAATCCTGAAATGAAAGAGTCCTTTTATTTGTCGTATCAAAGACGACTCAAAGCGCTAAATTACTCCTATAATAGACTCATTTAATGCTTGGATTTAGTTAGCCCATCTACTGATACGAATCTGACTCAAATATCTTGATACCTTCATCGCCTTGAAGTGCCTCTCGGAGCATGACTCGTGCAATAGATTCGGCATGAACCGGGCGAATACTTTTTAGGGGACCGATAAGGATTGGTTTTAGAAAATTCAAGGTACTATTTGCCATTTTTTCCAAGGGTCGTTCCTCAGCTCTGTTACCTTCTATGCCGGCCGGGCGATGTATATGCAAGGTGTGCAATCCAAGTGCTGATAACTCGCGTTCAAGCTCTCCTTTGGTACGGCTGTAGAAAAACACGCTCGATGGGTCAGCACCAATAGCGGTTATAATTGAAAAGCCCGCACCTTGCCGCTTAGCTAATCGGGCAGATTCAAAAGGGTAATCATAATCCACTTTTTTAAACGCCTCTTGAGACCCTGCCTTTTTTATGGTAGTACCAAGACAACAAAAAACCATATCCACTCTGAAATGTGATTCATCATCAGCTAAGTGTTCAAAATCGGAGATGATTACTTTTAATTTAGGATGCTTCAGTTCCAAAGGTTTTCTCACCAATACAGTTACCGAAGCGATGGACTCATGTTCGAGCGCCAATTGCATTAAATGCCCACCGGTGAGTCCGGAGGCTCCTAAAATTAGTATCTTTTTCATAGTTGACTTTCTTGTCAGAAGTCGGACAAAATCCCTAGTTTTTCAAAACCTTCTACAAAGGCAAGATGATACGAAATTTCAGGATTTTTGGATTAGACTCATGGATTATTTTACCACCCACGTCTCATTTCCTGCCAAAAGTTTGTCTAAGTCTGCGTTAGGCTTTTTCTCTTTTGCAAACTCAACCTGGTCATTCAGTTTTTCGTCGTATGTTGGTCGTTCTGAGGCATAAAATACACCAAATGGTCTGGGTAATTTATCCTCATGGCGATTATCCTCAAAAAAGCGAGCTAACAAATACGCTTTGAAATGGTCTTTTTCATCATGTACCCAAAGATCATCTGCTGTAAATTCAGTGCCAAGAGTTACCACTTCTGGTCTCATGCCGTTTAGGCGAATTCCTTTGTTACTATCCGTTCCAAAGATGAGTGGCTTGCCATCTTCGAGATAGAGGCTGGTTTCATTTCGGCGTTGCTTATCGGTATAAACTTCAAAGGCACCGTCATTAAAAACGATGCAGTTTTGATAAATCTCAAGGAGTGCGGCACCTTTATAATTGTTGGTACGCTCCATCATGTCACGCAAGTGTTTCGGATCACGGTCCATTGCACGTGCAAAGAAGCCGGCGTCTGCTCCAAGTGCGAGTGCCGCCGGATTGAACGGGTGGTCGAGCGAACCCATCGGGGTGGACTTAGTAACGAGTCCTTCGCGGGATGTCGGCGAGTATTGACCTTTCGTTAAACCATAAATTTCATTGTTAAACAAAAGGATATTCAAATCAACATTCCGGCGTAACACATGAATAATATGATTTCCCCCGATCGAAAGAGCATCACCATCCCCCGTGATAACCCAAACGCTAAGCTCGGGACGTGTAGTTTTGAGTCCGGTTGCAATGGCAGGGGCGCGACCGTGGATGGAGTGAATCCCAAACGTATCCATGTAGTATGGGAAACGAGATGAGCATCCGATTCCGGCTACAAAAACGATATTTTCTCTGCGAACCCCGATATCGGGCATCAGATTTTGAACTTGCTTTAGGATGGTGTAATCCCCACAGCCGGGGCACCAACGCACATCCTGATCGGAGGCAAAATCTTTGCTGCTATATTTTGGAAGTTCAGCTTCTACGGTTTGATTTGACATGATAGATTAATTCAACAATAATAATTTCAAACGGTTATGGATTCCCCGACGAGAGTCTTTTTAATGGCATCGGTTAACTCAGCCACGGTAAACGGAACGCCTCTGATGCGATTATATCCTTCAAAAAAATACTCCGGAAACTGATCTCTCAAGAGTTTAATGAGCTGACCATTGTTGATTTCCGGAACCAAAATCTTATTGAAGCGCCCAAAGATATCCCCCAAATTTTTAGGAAATGGACTGATGTAGCGTACATGCGTATGACCCACAGAAAGTCCTCCAGAAACGCAATCATTAACAGCGGCCTTGATGGAGCCATACGTTGAACCCCATCCCAAAACAAGCAAATCACCGGACTCAACTCCTTCATTAATAGTTTGATCGGGGATGGATGTCGCAACCAAATCACGTTTCTTTTCGCGAATTTTAGTCATAGCATGATGATTGTCGGAGTCGTAGGAAATATTTCCGGTATCCTGCTCCTTCTCGAGCCCACCGATGCGGTGTTCTAATCCCGGAGTTCCCGGTATTCCCCAAGGGCGCACAAGAAGTTCATTTCGTTTGTACGGTAGGAAAGGAGCATCATCAGGATTGCGTGATGGAGCAAACGAAACATTGATATCTTTCAAATTAGCTGAAGTTGGGAATCTCCACGGCTCAGCACCATTTCCGATATACCCATCTGATAGGAACATAACGGGAATCATGTGTTCAAGTGCAATACGACAGGACTCATAAATCATATCGAAACAATCGGCAGGAGATTGAGGAGCCAACACGACTAAAGGTGACTCTCCGGCTCTACCATATACAGCCTGGAGTAAATCAGATTGCTCGGTTTTTGTCGGCATTCCGGTAGAAGGCCCGGCACGTTGCACGTTGATGATAACAAGCGGAAGCTCCAACATAATCGCTAATGACATCGCCTCTGTTTTGAGAGCAATTCCGGGACCTGAACTGCTTGTAAGCGCAAGAGCGCCACCAAACGCCGCCCCGATGGATGAGGTTACAGCCGCGATTTCATCTTCCGCCTGAAATGTTTTTATCCCAAAATGCTTCAATCTTGAAAGGCCGTGCAAAATATCTGATGCCGGTGTAATTGGGTATGATCCAAAAAAGGTCTGCAAACCTGATTTTTGGGTAGCTGCGGCAATTCCCAATACAGCGGCTTCATTTCCGGTGATATTTCGATAGGTTCCCGGCTCAATACGTGCCGGCTCAACTGTATATCGTTCAGAGAAAAGTTGGGTTGCATTCCCGTAGGTGTAGCCATCAAGCAAGGCTTTAATATTTGCCTCGGCAATGACTTCCTTCTTTGAAAATTTATTGCGAATAAATTTTACCGTTGGCTCGGTGTCTCGACTAAACAGCCAATAAATAATCCCCAAAACGAACATATTCTTACAACGGTCAACATCCTTCGGAGGCAAACCGGAGTCTTTCAGGGACTCCTTCGTAAGTTTAGCAATATCAACCTGAATCAGAGTATAACCGGAAGTTTGAATTTGAGCTAATGGATCTTCTTCAGGCGAATATTTAGCAAGTGAAAGATCACGTTTCCCGAATCCATCGCTGTTGGCGATAATGATTCCACCCGGCTTTAGGAACTTTATGTTTGCTTTTAAGGCAGCAGCATTCATTACCACAAGCACATCGCAGTTATCGCCAGGGGTGTGGATGGCTTTGCTTCCAAAATGAATTTGAAAACCGGAAACGCCGGCTACTGTACCCGCCGGAGCACGGATTTCTGCCGGAAAATCGGGCAGCGTGCTAAGGTCGTTACCGGCAAGAGCGGTGGTATTGGTGAACTGTGAGCCGGTGAGTTGCATACCATCGCCGGAGTCACCGGCAAAACGGATGGTAACGTCATCTCTGCGAGAAACTTTTTGAGACATTTTTAATACTATTGAGTAAACCTTCTAAATAATAATTTCGGAAAATCATCCGTGTCTTAAACGGTAAATTCTCTTATTATAAGCCAAATATATGAAAGAGATATGAAAAGAATAGAGGTAAACATTCGTTCATTCAAAAATCTCTTGAGACCGAAAGATAAACGTGCTATGAAAGTATAATATAAATGAACACAAATAAGACCATTGCAGTACTTGGAGCCGGAAAAATTGGCGAATCTATGATTGCTACTTTGATTGAGTCAGGTACATGGAAGCCATCTCAAATCATTGCAACAACCAGAAAACAACAACGATCAGATTATTTAGCAAATAAATATGGCATTAAAACCGGGTCAAACCCTCATGCTGTATCTCAGGCAGATATTATTCTAGTGTGCGTTAAGCCACAAGTTGCGGAGGGCGTTTTTGAGGAAATTAGTCCGGTTTTAAAAGAAAACTCCCTGCTAATTTCTATTATGGCTGGTGTAACCATTAAGCAGATGGAAGATTGGACAGCCAATCGTTTTCCTGTGATCCGTGCCATGCCGAATACGCCGCTACGAATCGGAAAAGCCATGACCGCCCTGAGTGGTGGAAAAAAAGCAACGGCTGAGCATTTAGATTTTGCCACCACATTATTTCAACTCATGGGACGCACCCGAGTACTCGATGAAAAATATTTTGATGCCATCACAAGTTTGAGCGCAAGCGGGCCGGCTTTCATTTATATCATCATTGAAGCATTAGCAGAGGGAGGCGTAAAAGCAGGATTACCTCGTGATGTCGCCACAGAAATGGCAGCGCAAGCCTGTTTAGGTGCATCCTCTATGGTTTTGGAAACGGGGCAGCATCCCGCCTTACTCAAGGATGAAGTTACTACGCCGGCCGGTTGTACAATTGATGGAATTTTGAAACTTGAAGAGGGTGGAATACGTGTAACACTTATCAAAACAGTAATGGAAGCCGCTAAAAAAGCAAAGGAACTAGGACAGAAAAAAGAATGATTTCTATTTCACGAGGGGTATTTACGAGTTCAAAATATACCATTTCAAAAAATGGCGATGAAGTGGGTAGCATCAAGCGGAATACCTTCTATAATACTTTTGTGATTAGCTATGGAGAAGAACAGTGGGAAGTAAAACATAAAAGCTTTTTCTCAGCGCAGTATAATATGCTCAAAAATAACGAAGTTCTATTTACTGCTCGCCGGAAGTATGATTTTAATGGAACGTGGATAGTAACCTTCAAAGAAAAAGAGCTCATTTGGACAAAAGAAGGGCTCTTTTCGAGAAATTATAACTTAACTTTAGAAAACTTGAACAAATCACTCGGGAAACTAACCGCCCAAGGCTTCATGTCGGTTGCATGGGAGTTAGATTTTCCACCAAGTGTAGATGATTGGTTCCAAATAGGCTTGTTCTGTTTGTCTGAGGTTACGAGTCTTCAAAATAAATCCTGATGATACTTACTATGAAAAAAGTAGCTGTAAACTTCATTAAAGTTTTCGTGATTGTTTTTCTTTTCTTTGGGAAAATGCTCTCTCCAGAATCGGTTTTTGGAAAAGAGTATCACATCATAAAACTAAATATCGTTGCACATATTCAGGAAGATGGTTCTGTTCTCATTTCAGAGCGACGCTCTTTTATGTTTGATGGATCTTTTTCGTTTGCCTATCAGGATATTCATAAAGCCGGATTTGATGAAATATCGAATATCCAAGCCTTCGACAACGATATTCCGTTAACCTTATCCGACAAAAATGAACCCGGAAATTTCACCATTTCGGATAAAAGGCGGCACATTCAAGTAAGATGGAATTTCAAAGCTCAAAACGAAACAAGAGAATTACGATTAGATTACCAGCTTGATGGTGCCTTGTCTGTTGATACCCATTGGTCTGAATTTTTCTGGACGTTTGTTGGAGGGAGATGGGAAAAACCCACCACAAATATTTCGATCCAAATTCATTTACCTAATGCAGCCGAATTTGACGAATTCTATGTTTGGTCTAGAAATAACTTCCCAAATGAGGTAATTGAAACCGAAAATGGAGTCATTACATACACCACAGAGCGCATCCCCAGAGAAACACCGCTCAGATTACAAGTCATTTTTCCGTCCCGATTGATAGCCGCTGAGGTGAATGCGGATAAATCTATAAATCCATCCTATGTTCAGTCTGAAATAGACAGGCTATATGAAGAACAACTGCGTCAACAAGCCAGAAAGGAAGCTTTAGCACCAACTGTAAGAGTTGTTGGGTTTACCTCAGTAATATTTAGTTTAGTTTTTACTGTTTACATGCTCTTCAGTTATGGTCGGCATGCAGACCCTGGATTTAAGCATCCCACATTTCAGGATGCTCCACCGAATGATTACCCACCTTCATTGGCAGCGCATTTAATTTATCGCTATCAGGTAGCCGGACAATTTTTGAGTAGTACAATTCTTGATTTGTCAAGAAGAGGATATTTCAAAATCAAGCAAGAGAAAGTAGGGAAAGGCACCCTTTTTAGTCCTGAAAAAGACGAATTTTTCCTAGAACATGGAAGTTTAGTTGGACAAGCAGAAGGTTTACGAGATTGGGAACGCACATTATATGAATATTTGAAAGAGAAAATAGACTCCGGGGAGAACAGATTCTCTAAATTATTTAGCAGTAGCTTTACGTCATCAAAAACCTACTCCTCTTGGTCTTCACAGTTAAGCGCAGAAGTAAAAAAACAGGGATGGTATGTGTATCAGCCTAAAGTGATAGCGGCATTAGTAGTGGTACAATTTATCATTTTAGCTATTGGTATTGTATTGTTGATACATGGAGTTACTCCTTTATGGGGTATATTAACCATCATTTTTTCAGGACTTGGGATGATGAGTGCGTTTGGATTAAGTCCCCGAACCGAAGAAGGACAGCGAAACTATCAACTGTGGTGGGCTTACAGAGAAGCATTGAAATCAGGAAAGGTCTCCACAAAATCTGAATATGTAGGTAAGCATCTTGTTTATGGTGTCGCTTTTGGAATTAAAGGCAAAAAGTTCTCTGCTCTTACGGATTCAATAAAAATGGATGATCAAGACCTTACGTGGCTCATGTTAATGCCGGGTCTTTCTTTCAATTCACAATCGTTTTCTGCTTCGGTTGGCTCAATGGTAACTTCCATTGATGCCTCTATAGCGTCGTCTGTTGGTGCGAGTGCCGGTGCCGCAGGGGGCGGTGGTGGTGGCGGAGCGGGGTAAGCGCCCTGAAAAATCTTTAGCCTTTTTTACAATGCTTTATCGGAAATATCGTTTATTTTCTATTCTAAGTTAATTTATAACAAAGATTTTTCCGATATGAAGCGACTGTCAGGTTTTATCATGGCTCTTTTTGTGCTTACTGTTACAGCACAAGCCCAACTTTTTGAAGATTTTGAACAAGGGACATTAACTTCTTATCCCGCTGAACCTCAAGGGGTTACGCTTTCTTCCGGAGTATGGTTATTTCAACAAACCGTTTTGGGAAGAGATACACGCGACCGCAAAAACGGAGAACAAGCACCACGATTAAGAGTGAGCGGTGGCGTTCATGGTAGTATAGCGATGGGATTTGATAAAGAGAATGGTGCCGGCCTAGTAAGCTTTTTATTTGCGAATTCAGACTTTTTTGGGGATGGAGGTGGAAGACTTCAATTACAGTATTCTCAAAATTCAGGCGATTCTTGGACAAATATTGGTGAAGAACTTGTTGCCACAGATGAACTTCAGTTGGCTCAAATCAGTGTAAACAGATCGGGAAATATCCGCTTTAGAATAGTACATACGGCTGGAAACCGAATTAATGTTGATGATTTCCAAGCTACAGACTATTCTGAAGAGCCAACCATTGCATTATCGAGAGGATCACAAGCACTGATAAATGGATCGTCTTTGAATTTAGGAATCACTTCGTTGGGAAATCAGCGTTTCGTGGACTTAACGATTCGAAATCTTGGAAGCCAGACCTTAAACTTAAATAACATCAATGTAAGTGGAAGTGGGTTTGCTTTAGAAACGCAATCTCAGACTGAAATTAATGGAGGCGAAACGGCGATCATCACGCTTAGTTTCAGTCCAAGTAGTGTTGGGGATGCAACCGGGTCATTATTCATCTCCTCAAATGCCACAAATCACCCAGAGTTTTCTTTGGCCTTAACTGCGGAAGGATTTGAGAAAAATGTTGTGAATATTTCAACTGCCCGTGCACAGGGTGCAGGTTCACGTGTTTCTGTGAGTGGATGGATTACAGCCTTAGACGAGTTTCGCGGACCGGTGTTTTTTGAGGATTTTTCGGGGGGATTGGCTTGGTTCGATCCCGAAATTATGCCAAACTCAGGCAATTTTGGGTTCTCTGCAGCCCATGGCGATTCAATTGTGATAACAGGGACACTTATCGAGCTTAATCCTATTCCGGGTCAGCCGGGTACTGGATTTATGAAAATTAGCCGAGATAACTATGAAGTGTTGGTTTATCCTGAGGGAAATAGAATGCTTGAACCAACACTGATTTCAGTAAGGCAATTGACCACCGGAGAATTTTCCGGAAGGTTTGTTAGAGTGAATGCAGCTACGTTCACAACGTCAGGGATCTTCAATGCAGGAACGCAATATACCATTAGTGACAGAACATCAAGCGCAGGACGATTTAGAGTAAATGCTAATACTAATTTATCCGGCACAGCCATTCCATCAACGCGTTCCGGGTTAATCGGAGTAGTGTTTAGCAGTCAGGGTGTACATGAGCTAACCCCAAGAGGTACGTTTGATATTGACGCAACTGCGAATGTCTTCCCCGGTGATGACATCCCCCAGGAACACACACTTGACGTAGTAACCTGGAATATAGAGTGGTTTGGTAGTAGTTCAAACGGTCCATCAAACGTTGAGCTTCAAGTGCAAAATGTGCGTCAGGTTATTGAAACGCTTAATGCTGATGTGTATGCTTTTCAAGAGATTGCGAATATCCCTGTATTCAATCAATTAGTAGCCCAATTGGATGGATATTCCGGACTGGTGGCTCCTTTTACGCAAACCCAACGGACAGCTTATTTATTCAGAAACAGCACGATTGAAGTGCTGAATTCAGGCTTGTTAACCACAGGTCAAAATTCAAATGATTGGGCTGGACGCTTACCATTTTGGTTACGTTTCAATGCTAACATAAGTGGTCATAACATTGAAATTGATTCCTATAATGTGCATGCTAAAGCCTTTTCCGATTTGGAATCTTATAACCAAAGAGTGAGATCATCCAATTCACTCAAAGCCTTTTTAGATGCCAATAGAATCAACCAAAATGTACTATTTTTGGGCGATTATAACGATTTTGTAGTGGGTTCAACTCCAGGTGGAGGCCTTCCATCTCCTTACCAAAATTTTCAGGATGATCCCCATTATTACATTCTCACCACTCCACTTCAACTTGCGGGTTTTGCCTCGTTTCGTTTTTCAAGTATGATCGATCATATTACTGTTACAAATGATTTGCTGGAAAACCATATTGAAGGCGCACAACGTGTTGATGATACGAGTACTTACATTACGAATTACTTGAACACAACGTCAGATCACTTCCCTGTACTTACGCGCTTCTATTTCGGGACGATGACCTCAATTGATGATTTCGACCAAGAGATTCCAATTACGGTTAGTCTAAGTCAGAATTATCCTAATCCATTTAATCCTTCAACGAATATTCAGTTTCAGCTTTCAAATCATGAGCAAATTTCGTTGACGGTTTATGATATTACGGGAAGAAGAGTGGCTACGCTTATAAATAGTGAAATGAGGGCACCCGGAACGCATACGGTTACATTCAATGCGTCTAACCTATCAAGTGGGATGTATTTATATAGGCTAGGATTGTCAAATGGAAAAAGTTTGACCAATAAAATGATGCTTATTAAATAGATAGGATTTTCTTATACTTAACTAATGTCTAACTATTTAATTAACATTATACTATTATGAAATCGTTGCTTGCTATCTGCTTAGTACTAAGTCTGGGATTTATGATGACATCTTGCGGAGAAACGGAAGAAGAGTTTAAATCAGATGATGTGAAAGTTCTAAATACGATTACTTTTGAAACTATAAGTAAGGATGTGATGGGGAATCCTATCATGATAACCGAAGAAACCCTTGTTGCAGTACAAAGTCAGGAAGCTTTAGATAGATTATGGAATGCTCCAACCGCTTTATTGGAAAGACCTTCTGCTCCTGAAATTGACTTTGAGAATTATATTTTACTTGTTGCCGCAAGTGGGGAGCGTCCTTCGTCAGGATATACAATTGAAATAGAAACTGTTGAAGAATTAGAGGATGTAATCCGTGTTGTAGTACGAAACTCTGAACCCGGCGAAGGTTGCATGAATTTGACTGTTATAACTACTCCGCATCACATCGTTAAAATTGAGCGTCCATCAAAAAATATAGTATTCAATGTAAGCAACAGAACGAATCACTGTACATAGATTACATTCGTTCGTACTTAGATTCTTTGTTTTTTTCATTTGGGATGGCTTCCTAAACTGATAAAAAATCAGCATTTCCATATTTTTTTGAAACTTTTTTGACAGAAAGCGGTTTTTTATCAAAAAATATAATGCTACTATTTTAATTTTATTTGTATTAATGCTATTTTAGCATCTCAAACATCTCACTTAATATATATAGCTATGCAACTTTTATCTCAGGGTGCACAATATACCATCTCAGCAATCATTGCTTTAGCTCGCGAAGAGCCCGGAAAAGCAATATCTGCCGGGGATTTAGCACGACCACTTAATTGTCCTGCTGCTTACCTGTCTCAAACTCTTGCTAGGCTGGTGCCACATGGAATTTTAGATACTCGAAGAGGTCTCAATGGAGGGGTTTACTTATTAAAAAAACCAAATGAAATAAAACTTATCGATATTGTAGCCGCTATTGATGGCACTGATTTTTTTGATAAGTGTTTTCTTGGAATTCCGGGATGTGGTCATATTGAGCCTTGCCCGTTTCACGAAGAGTGGACCGGAATGAGAGAAGATATTCGCACTTGGTTGGAAGAAACCACCATTGCAGACGCGAGTGAAGAAATGACCGAAGATTGGTTCAGCGAGCGTTTAAAGTTCGACCGTCGTCGTTAATAAGTTGATTTTTGAAAATAATCAACCAATTTTTTAATTATAAAGCTGTTCTTCGGAACAGCTTTTTTTATATACATACCACAGGGCTCATATGAAGAAGTTCTTTTTTATACTATATTTTTGCGGACTCATGATACTTTCCTGCACATCACCAAATCAGACTCCATCTTTCGAAATTATAACAGGAGAAGGAATTACAGGTGAAGTAATCAAGTATCAATTCTTTCCTTCTGATTTTGTATTAGCAAGAAATGTAGAAGTTTGGCTACCTCCATCCTATCATATAAATCCAGATCAGAGATTTCCGGTTCTATATATGCATGATGGACAAAATGTGTTCAATCCTGCTACCTCTTACACAGGTGTTGACTGGAACATTGATGGTACACTTACTCAGCTTATTGAACAAGGTCTTGCAAGAGAAGTCATTGTAGTAGCGCCTTGGAATACAGAGAGGAGAAGGGGTGAATATATGCCGGCAAAACCACTACAGGAGACCGACGGAGTAGCTGCTTTTGAAGTCGAATATGGAACCTTGTATTCCGATGCCTATCTTAAATTTCTGGTAACGGAATTGAAGCCTTTTATAGACTCGAACTATCGTACCCTGTCAAATACAGAAAATACCATAATTATGGGTTCAAGTATGGGGGGCTTAATATCTGCTTATGCAATTGCACAGTATCCTGAAATTTTTGGGAAAGCAGGATGTATCTCAACTCATTGGACGATCGGGGGGAATAGCTTGGTTGATTGGCTCAGTAGCGAATTGCCGGGGCCTGGAAATCATTTTATTTATTTCGATTATGGAACCGAAGGAATTGATGCACCTTATGAACCCTATCAATTACGCTTAAATCAGGCACTCTTAGACCGTGGATTTCAAGAAGGGATTGATTTTGTGAGCTATCGTTTTGACGGGGATGATCATAACGAATCTGCATGGAATGCAAGGATGCACATACCCCTGAAGTACCTCTTAAGGAAATAAAAAAAGCCATCCGGTTAGGGATGGCTTTGGAACTTACTTGCAGAAAGCATTGAAGACCATGATTAGGTCGTCTGCTACTTCGTTAGCTGAACGTCCTTCTACTCTATGACGTGGAACCATAGCCTTTATTTCACCATCTTTAAAAAATGCAAAGGAAGGAGAAGATGGGGGATAGTCAGAAAAATATTCTCTTGCTCTTGCAGTAGCTTCTTTATCTTGACCGGCAAATACGGTATATAATCTATCCGGTTTTTTATCGTGCTCAAGGGCAATGCGAACAGCCGGACGCGCATTTCCTGCTGCACATCCGCAAACAGAATTGATAACCAATAACGTAGTACCGGTTTTGCTTTCCTCCATCATGGTATCAACTTCAGCAGGGGTCTTAACCTCTTTAACACCAATTTCGGTTAGTTCTTCACGCATCCAGGAAGTGTCAGGTCCAATTCCAAAACCAAATTGCATAACTTTTTAAATTAATAAGTGAATAATAATTGATAATTAACCCTGTTTATTAGTACAGGCGATTTTGTTGTACATAACAACAATACAAATGTTATTTTAGTGCCAGAAATATTTATTTGAAATATATCATGATTCATTGGGATTTCGAAACAAATCCTGATGAATTGAAGAACTAACTTGATTTTAATTTACTTAGGATGATTGAAAAATCACTAAAAGGAATGACACTCCTTTTCTTTTGTCTGATACTTATATCCTGCTCAGGATTACGTTCAGTGAAAAGTGTTAAGACCACATCTCCGATCGAGATCAATGCCAGTTTAGCAGATTGGCCTCGCGATGCAAGTATGAGAAGCCCTACGGATGAGTTTGATGTAGCTGTTGCTAACGATGATGAGTTTGTTTACATCGCCATTTCCTTCAAAAATAACAGAACGCAGGCAATGGCTCGAGACTTTGGATTTAGAGTTTTCTTTGATCAGCAAGACTCATTCCGACGTTCATTTGGAATTGTTTATCCTGTTGGATATGCAGAAATGTTGGCAGAATTTCCAGGGGCGCGTAGAGCTTATTTAGAAAATCCCGGGTGGAGAAATATGCCTGAAAATCGTAGTATAGTTGAATCTGTAGAGCAAAATATGGTGAATCGTGTACAAATTATTAGCAGAAGCGACCGGCGTTCAGCCGTTCGTCCGGTTAATGTCTCAAAGGAACAGTTACACGCCAATAGTATTGAAGTTGCTATGGATTTTGATCGCCGTCGAATGATGGTAGAAATGAAAATCCCAATTCGCCCAACACGCGACAGAGAGTTTAGTGCTGATCCAGACGGGAATGGTACTTTTTTGCTTGGATTTGAGATTGTACCACCCGATTACACTGAAGTAACGGGTGAAACGCCAACCTACGAAACGGTTGAATCTCGAGATATGATGGATCAATATGGAGGAAGGCGTCAAAGCAGAACACAAATGCAGGTTTCAAACCCTCAACTTTATGCGATGCTTAATTATAGTTATCAGAATTGGATTCGTGTAAGACTAGAATAAAAAAAGCCGGCAAATTTACCGGCTTTTGAAAGTTTTTATTTATTTACGCTTATCTAGCAGCTAAAAAGAGTTCATTTACTTTACTCCAGTTAACAACACTCCAAAACGCCGCGATATAATCGGGACGACGATTTTGATAATGAAGATAGTACGCATGCTCCCATACGTCTAAGCCCAAAATTGGGGTTAATCCATGCATCAGCGGGCTGTCTTGGTTCGCCGTTGAAGTAACGGAGAGTTTTCCTTCTGTATCAACTACTAACCAAGCCCAACCTGAGCCAAAGCGAGTAGCGCCAGCATTAGCAAACTCTGTTTTGAAAGCATCAAAACTACCAAACGTAGCATCAATAGCAGTTGCTAATTCCCCTGTTGGATTACCGCCGCCATTTGGCGAAAGAATAGTCCAAAATAAAGAATGGTTCGCGTGTCCGCCGGCATTATTAATGAGCGCTTGTTTTTTGTCTGCCGGTGCCTTGTCTATATTACGAAGCAAATCTTCGACAGGTTTACCTGCAAATTCATGTCCTTCTAGCGCTTTATTTGCATTAGTAATATATGCATTGTGATGCTTTGTATGATGAATTTCCATTGTGCGCGCATCGAAATGAGGCTCAAGTGCATCGTAAGCATATCCTAGTTCGGGAAGTGTGTAAGCCATAAAACTCCTTGTTTTTCAGGTTTAGATTTCAAAAATGAGGTTTTCAGAGAACAAATATAATGATTCTGAAAATTTTTGTATTCACATTAGATGTAACAACATGTATTTAAGAATCATTCAGTAAAAAAAGAAATTGTACAGTTTGGTTAATCAAATGAGATTATGAGGAAAATAGGCACTCACTTTTGTATCTTATGCAAAATTAATAACGCAGCTAGTTTATGAGTGTGAAAGTACAGGTGTTAAAAAAGGCTGCTAACAGAATCTAAACAAAACTCTCTGAAAGTGATGAAATTCGATTACGATCTGATCATATTAGGTAGCGGACCGGCAGGATTTTCTGCTGCAATGCAGGCAACTAAATTTGAAAAAAAAGTGCTTTTGGTTGAAGCCAACGAAAAGCACTTAGGCGGTTCATGGATTAATGCCGGAACGGTTCCAAGTAAAGCACTGAGAGAAGCTGCTGCTACCATTCATAAATACACCGAGCTATTCGGAGATATTGATGGTAAAAAAGCGTGGGCTCGTTTTAAAATGGCTGATTTACTTCGTTTTAAAGACAAAGTGGTTGATTACGAAAATAGCGAAGTAAAACGGAACTTAATCAAAAATGAAGTGCATACAGCGCGGGGTTTTGGTAAAATTCTTGATGAGCATACCATCGAGGTTTCAGACCACATGGGAAATATTAAAAAGTACACGACAGAGTTCATTCTTATTTCAACCGGCTCCACTCAGCAACCTCCCAAAACATTCAAAATAGATCAGGAAGTGATTGTTGATAGTTATGCTATTGTAAACATCACTCACATTCCACGCCGACTCGCCATTATTGGCTCAGGGGTAAACGCGATTGAATATGCAACTATCTTTGCTTCATTAGGTACCAAGGTAACATTGTTGAATGCTTCTGCACAATACCTTCCATTTCTAGATAATGAAATTCGGGAAGAGTTTAATAAAGCGTTAGAAATGCACCGTATGGTAATTTATAACAACGTAAGAATGCAAGGTGTTCAGAAAAATTCCATTCGAAACAGAACGGAAGTCAGATTTAAGATTGAGGGGGAAGAACAGCTTCGAGTAATTGAAACAGAATATGTACTCCACTTCGGTGCAAGAAGGCCGAATACACAAAATATTGGTCTAGAGAATGTTGGTATCAGTCTTGATGACGATGGATATATAAGTGTGAATGGCAACTATGGTACTATTATCCCTAATATTTATGCAGCAGGTGATGTGGTAGGATTTCCGGGACTTGCATCAGCTTCCTTTACCCAAGGAAGAATTGCAACTTGCCACATGTGCGGTTTAGGTGATGTTCTTCTATCCGGTTTTCATCCCTTTGGGATTTATGCCATTCCGGAGATTTCAAGTATAGGTTTAACTGAGCAGGAAGCCATCGATCAGGGATTAGATATTACAGTGGGCAGAGCTTATTATAAAGAATTGACAAAGTCATCGGTGAGTAACAGCACCGTAGGGATGTTGAAATTAATATTTGAAACCCAAACGCTAAAACCCGTTGGAATCCACATTGTGGGAGATAATGCGTGTGAACTAATCCATATAGGACAAGTTCTGATGAAAAAAGGCCACGATATTCGCTACTTCATGGATAATATATTAAACTATCCAACCTACAGCGAAGCATATCGCATAGCGACCTTCAATGGGGTGAACAGGGTAAATAAAGCAGGTGTCAAGTATAAAAATTTACTCAGTAAGTAGTGTAATTGGATTGAATGAAAGCCTGTAAGAGCCAGTAATTTTTACTTCGACTCTTAAAATAGAATTTAGCTAAGCTAGTAATAATATGAACCCGTAGGCTTCGTGTAATAAGAAGCCTATATCTAAACCTTGAATAGTATGAGTATCAAAAAAATAATGCTTTGGAGCCTTTTGGGTCTGTTAGTTGTAGGTTCATGGTTTACCTATCGTACTATTTGGGGCAAGCCTTTATTCATAAATCACTTTTTTGAAAGAGTGATGATCGAATTTGCGATTCAAGAACCTGAAGCTTTAACGCTTTTAGGGATGATTGATAATACCATTTTGGATTTCCATAGTGGTAAACTATCGGATGCTTCTCCTCAGTCTGATTTGAAAATTATAGAATGGTCTGAGCGTAATCTTAACATGCTTCGCAGGTATAACAGAGATAGGTTAACCGGGCAGAAAGCATTGAGTTACGATATCATGGAATTTTTCCTTCAAAGTATCGTAGAAGGGAAGGACTGGGTGTATCATAGCTTTCCGGTAAATCAACTTCAAGGTGTTCAAGGTGCTTTGCCGAACTTCATGGTTACCTATCATGTAATAGTAAATGAGAAAAGTGCTGAACGCTATCTTTCTCGTCTTGAGGCGTTTAGCACGAAGTTTGATCAGGTGTCAAATTCAATGCTTCATCGGTTGAACTTGGGGATTATTCCACCCAAATTTGTGATTGAACATGTATTGAAAGAAATGGAAGAATTCATCAGTGTAGAGGTTGATGAGAGTATTCTCTTTACCCATTTCGAAACAAAACTGAGTGAAATTAATGGCCTTAATGATGAAAAAAAGAAAGCATTATTGGCTGAAGCACGCGCCAAATTAGAGAATCACGTGTATCCCGGGTATCAGCAACTGATTGCTACAATGAACACAATCGCAGAGTTTGCCAAAGAAGATTCCGGAGCTTGGACTCTTCCCAATGGTGATGCTTATTATCAATACTTCATTGAATTTCACACGACGATGCAGCTATTGCCGGATTCAATCCATCAATTAGGATTATTAGAAGTGAATCGTATTGAGCAGGAAATGTTCGATTTATTCAAGCAAATTGGAATTACAGAAGGAAGTGTCGCAGAACGCTTTGCTGTTTTAGATACCATGCCAGGAATGCTGTACGATTTTCATGAAGGTATTTATGACGAAATCATTGCTGATTATACCGCAATGATTGACGTTTTAGAAGAGGGAACAAGGCATTTGTTTATGACTACGCCATCCGCACCCGTTGAAGTGAGACGAGTACCTGTTGCTACGGAGGCAACTGCTCCATTTGCTTACTACAGTATTCCATCTCTAGATGGTTCGCGACCGGGCGTTTTTTACATTAATCTGCGTAAACCGGAAGAAATCCAAAAATATGGAATGATGACATTAACAGCACATGAAGCTGTTCCCGGGCATCACTTTCAACTAGCATTGGCTCAGGAAATTGAAGGATTGCCACTTTTTAGGCGTATTCTGCCCATCACAGCGTTTGCAGAAGGTTGGGCTTTGTACTCTGAAGCTTTGGTTGCAGAAGCCGGTGTGTACGATAATGATCCCTATGGTGATTTAGGAAGGCTTCAAGCTGAAATGTTCCGTGCGGTTCGGTTGGTTGTAGATACAGGCATCCACCATAAACGATGGAGTTTGGAAAAGGCTACAGATTATATGGTTAGCTATACCGGAATGCCACACTCTGAAGTCGTTTCTGAGATAGAGCGCTATGTAGTAATTCCCGGTCAGGCATTGGCGTATAAAATTGGGATGATGCACATTCAACATCTTCGTGAAAAAGCCGAGACAGCTCTTGGAGATGCATTTGATATTCAAGCGTTTCATGATGTAGTGCTTTTGAATGGGAGTGTTCCGCTTCCAGTTTTGACAACCATCATTGACGATTTTATTCGTGAGCGACAGTAGATGTTTTTAAAGGCCACTGAATTACTTCCGGAAGACGTATTAGTTTACCCGATATTGGTGACCTGTCCCGGTTGTAAGGCAAAGGCTACTGTAACCGCTAAGAATTTCTCTACAATGCAGTGGGATGCCAAGGATGTTCGTGTAGTTTGTGCAAATTGTGGTTTTTACAAAGAGCTAAAGGATTTTCCTACTCAGATGATTACCAATAGTCAGGGTAAAAAAACACCGGTCTATGGCTATTCGGTTGGAATTCCGTTCGATCCATTTTTTAAAATTCCGTTATTTCTTCAAACAAAGTGTTGTGGGGATGTCCTTTGGGCGTACAACAGCTTTCATATTGAAATACTCAAAGAATACGTAGTAACCAAGCTTAGGAAACGCAGTACTAGCTCAAATCTAAACCGAAGTATTGCAAGTCGCCTTCCTCAATGGATTAAATCATCAGGCAACCGTGAGCAAGTGTTGAAAGGCCTTGAAACACTTGAAAAGATGGTCTGATTCTTAAATAAAGAAATTGCTTTTTGTAGAGCTGAATATCTTTACACAGTTTCCATCCCCCTAAACAACAAAAAACGACTCACTGCCGACACTACAAGGGCGTGGTGGATTTCTCCCGATTTAACTGCACCTAAGAAATCAGGGATGCTCATAAGTTCGGTTTCTATTCGTTCGTGTTCGTCGAAGTCGGTGGCTTGGTTCAGGATGCATCCCTCTGCTAAAAATAAATGACAGCGATTCGTAAAAAGTGCAGGATTTGAAGATACACTTCCAAGACTAGTCCATTTAGTTGCGGTATAACCTGTTTCTTCCTGAAGCTCTAATTTTGCAGCTTGTAACGGTTCAGCAACGTTTTCATCAATAACGCCACCCGGAATTTCGAGGGAAATTTCATGGATGCCATGACGATATTGTCTTACGAGAATCACTTGATGATCTTCAGTTATTGCGATAACATTAACCCAATCAGGTGCTTCAAGAGCGAAGAAATCAGCTGTAACATTTTCATCAGGAAGTTGCACTTTTCGCCGAACAACGTTAAAAACACGTGTTACGCATAATGTTTCAGTCGATAATATGTTCCAGAGTTTCATAATGGTGTAGTAGTTTGAAAGAAATCCGTCAATTAAAGGTGGGAGTTCGTGAAAAGGTTCACTAAATTTAGCCGATAATAAAGATTAAAAATAACAGAAAAGAAGTTTACGGTTATGATGGATTTTTTTGAGTTTAAACCAATCGATTCGACGACAAAAACAGATATTGAAAACGCCATTTCAGAGGCGTGTGATTTTATGGAGCATATTTATGAACAAGGATTTTATCCCAAGTTGTGTGTAAACAGAAATTGGTCTGAACACAATCCTGAAATCACCGGAGAGTTTGCCAAACCAAAGGTATATAGATGGTATTTGATGCGCGAACTTTCTAAGCTTGTTCAACAAGGTGCTTCCATTAAAGTACTTAAATCACGGGAAAAAATTCAATTGAACACGCCGAATCTCCTCGACCATCTTGACGAAGACGAATGGGATTTCACCAGGAAAAAGCTCTTTCTATTCCCACCGGAGCGTATTGATTTGAGCCTTGACCGCCTGGAGCATTACACGGGAACAAAATCAGAAGACTTTCAACGCTTTATTCTTTTTACGAATTACGACATGCACGTAGATGTCTTCAAGAAAAAATTCAAAGATTGTGTTTGTCCATCAAGAGAAGGTGTTCAGATGCCGGCCTATCATTACAAGTTACCGGATAATTTAGGAGTAACGTTAGTAAATATTGGTGTTGGACCGTCAAATGCGAAAACCTGTACAGATCACATAGCCGTTTTGCGTCCGGACTTAATGATTATGGTGGGACATTGCGGTGGACTTCGGAATCACCAAGAAATTGGAGATTTCGTATTAGCATCCGGCTATATGCGAGCCGATAGCGTGTTAGACGACGATTTGCCGTTAAGTGTACCTGTTATCCCAACCTATAACTTGAACTACCACCTTAAAACGGTACTTGAGAAATACAACATGACGTATCGTATCGGGACGGTATATACCACTGCAAACAGAAACTGGGAGTTTGCGCAACGTCGAACGGTTCAGGAAATTCACATGAGCAGAAGTATTGCCATTGATATGGAATCTGCCACCGTTGCTGCAAATGGATTCAGATATCGGATACCAAACGCCACACTCTTATGCGTGAGTGATAAACCACTTCATGGGAAGCCAAAATTAAGTGGAGCGGCGCAGTCCTTTTATCAAAACTCAAAAGAGAAACATCTTGAGATTGTTTTAGATGTGCTTGAATTGGTGAAAAGTGAGCATCCTGAGGGCTTGCCAAACAGCAGTATCAGAGCGTCAAACGAACCTTTGATGGGTGGAGTGTAATATTTTAGTGTAAGGATTTCCGGTTTCATGGCTCTTACTTAGAAAAAAATTATGCCAGAAGTAAGACTCAAAGAAACCGGATATCACGTTACGGCCAAGATTAAAAATCTACTTTTTGACGAGCAACCGCGAGAAAAACTTGCGAATTACGGTCCCGAAACCCTTACGGATGCAGAGCTTCTTGCTATCCTCTTACGCTCGGGTACTACTGAAATGAATGTGTTGGAAACATCGAGAGCCGTATTGGAAAGCCAAGGTAGTTTCGCAAAATTAGCTCGTTCTAATTGGAAAGAGTTATGCAAGATAAGGGGAATTGGCAAAGTCAAAGCTCTCACCTTACTTGCTGCATTCGAGATTGGGCGCCGGATGAACTCAGATTTTGGAGAAGAAGAAATTGTTCTGAATGAACCTACAACGGTTTATCGGTATTTCGGTCCGAGACTTCGCGATTTAGACAAAGAAGTTTTCATCGTAGCCTACCTCAACAATTCAAAAAGAATGATTGGATACGATAAAATCAGCGTTGGGAGCTCAAATGCCACCGTTGTTGATAACAGTGAAATCTTTCGGCTTGCCATTTTGAATAAAGCCATGAGTTTAGTGTTGATTCATAATCATCCATCCGGTAATACAAGTCCGTCACAAGCTGATATCAGACTCACCAAAAAACTTAAAGACACCGGTCAACTTGTCGGAATTCCCGTTGTCGATCATGTAATTATTTGCGGAATGAAATATTATAGCTTCATGGAAAGTGGAACCTTATGAGAAAATTGTGAATTTCTGAAACCAAATTGAAAAACAATCGTAATTGGTGTCGGATAACGACCCAGCGTTTGTGTTGCGGGGCGACCAAGCCTTAAAATAACCACCCAAGTCTGAGCCGTCAGCACTGAACGCATATTATACAAACTTTCGAGATAATGTTGACTTTTGTCAACATTATTAATAGGTTATTCCTTGAATAAATTAAATTAATTTGCCTAAAAACCACCCAAACAAAGAAATACAGAAAGCAATCGATTATGCGATTGCAAAAAACTGGACAATTCAGGGCTCTGGAAAATCTTCTCATGCTTGGGGTAGATTAAAGTGCCCGGAAACTTCCCGTTTAGGTTGTTTAATTTCTGTTTGGACTACACCGCGTGTTCCAGAAAATCACGATAGACAAATAATTCAGACTGTTGATAAATGTACACATTGTTAACTATAAGAAATGATCATGAAAAATTTTGAATTTACGCTCGTATTAGAAAATACTGTTGAGTTTTATGATCAAATGGAAGATGTACTTTTCCAAGCTGGATGCGACGACGCTCTTTTATCCTTTAGGAATGGAGTTGCATATTTAGAGTTTGATCGAGATTCAGAAAATCTAGAATTAGCAATAATTTCAGCGATTCAACAAGTTGAACAGGCTGGATTACCATTAAGCATAAAAAGAGTTGAACCATCAGACCTAGTAACAAGTGCAGAAATCGCACGCAGGCTCAACCGAAGCAAACAATCTATTCAGCAACTTATATCAGGCACTAGAGGAAATGGAGATTTTCCATCACCGATAGCTGGGGTAACTGCTAAAACAATGCTTTGGAGTTGGCAAGAAGTTACTGCGTGGTTTATGAGTAAAGGAAAATTGGTTGACAAATCTATATTTGAAAATGCACAAACCTTAAAGCAATTGAATGAATCTCTGGATGCACGAAAAAATGAAACTCAATTCAAAAACATCCAACGAATTACTAGGCTTATTAAAAAGAGAAGGTCTGAGTTTGTTTAACAGTATTATTCTCGGGCTAAATTTACCATAAACTTCAAAATCAACACCTACCCAAAGCATGATTGTATTTAAGTTACTGTATCATGAGCTTCTAAATGGTTTTAGATCAAGTTCGTTTCAACGAAATGCAGTTGTAAGTATCTTGATGGGCTTTTTCATCTTTTTGATGTTCTTATATCTGCTATCCGCTGCGTTTGCACTTGATTACGTGATAAGGAACTTTCTTGAAATAGATGATACCATATCATTTTTGAATAGTTTCCTCATCTACTACTTTTTGTTGGAAATCATGATGCGGTATTTTTTTCAGTCAACGCCGAATACTGAACCAAGCCCATATCTCATCCATCCTATACACAAAAGTACAATTGTTCATTATTTGTTAGGAAGATCATTTTTTACCCCATTCAATGGAGTTGTAATAGTACTTTTTGCACCGTTTGCATTTCGAACTATTGGAATAGAAATGGGTGTGGATAGCGCTTGGATGTGGCTTCTTACGCTTATTACCCTTAGCTGGGCATTACACTTCTTCACTCTTTGGTTTAAACGAACGTACGGCAATAGCTTATGGGCAATTCTGTTCATTATTGTCCTTACACTCGCATTGGCAGGCACCGATTACTTCGGATGGGTACAACTAAGCGTATGGACTGCCCCATTTTTTAATTTGGCAACGGTAGCCGTTTTGCCTGTAACTCTTAGCATATTCTCGTTGATTGCGTTGTACTTGCTGTGCTATAATTTCCACAAAAAGCATTGTTATACCGATGATTTAGGATCAGGTGAAAGCAGTAAAATAGCCGGGCAGCATCTCATTTCATTTTCCCGATTTGGGGTAATTGGTAATTTAATTGATTTAGAATTAAAACTCATGCTCAGGCATAAACGCCCGAGGAATATTCTTATCCTGACAGCCATCTTTTTGCTTTATGGTTTGCTCTTTTACCCAGATTATAATCCTGAGGATGGCTTTGTTTTCATCCTGATATTTCTTGGCATATTCATTACCGGGATTTTTATCATGAATTACGGACAATTCTTGTTCAGCTGGAATTCGGCCTATTTTGACTATTACTTAACGGCTCCTTTTTCAATGCAACAGTATGTGATTTCAAAATACTACTTGCTTTCTGGTGTTAGTTTAATATGCTTTTTATTGGCTATTCCGTATGCTTATTTCGGATATACAGTAATTATAGCGAATACGGCCATGTTTTTGTACAATGTCGGAGTCAATTCTATACTTATTATGAACATGGCCATGTGGGGTCCCAAAAAATTGGATTTAACAAGGAAATCAGCGTTTAGCATGGATGGCGTCGGAGCCGCACAGTGGTTAATGGGATTTCCTGCTTTTTTAGGACCAATTCTAATTTATGCACCCTTCGCAATTTTAGGAATATCCTATGTTGGATTTCTGGTAATCGGCTTTATTGGCCTTATTGCTATCGCGTTTAGGAATCCACTTCTTGAATGGACTGCAAGAAGATTACAAGTAAAGAAATATCAAATAGCCTCAGCGTTTAGAAACGAATAATATTTTTCAAACATGATACAAATAGCCAATCTTCAAAAAAAATATGGTCAAGATACTGTGCTTGATATAGATTCACTTTCTATTCCTCAGGGACAGTGTTTTGGTTTAGTTGGGAATAACGGAGCCGGAAAAACTACGTTGTTCCGTTTAATTCTTGATCTTATCAGACCATCTAATGGAACTGTTATCATCAATGGGAAAAATGTTCAGGAAACGGATGAATGGAAAAGCTATACCGGCTCATATTTAGATGAACAGTTTCTACTCGGTTTTCTAACTCCGGATGAATATTTCAAGTTTCTTACATCCATTTATTCGCTTTCTGAAGAAGATTTAAAAACACATCTAAAGAGTTTTAAAGAGCTTTTTAATGACGAGATTGTAGGAAAGAACAAATACATTCGTGATTTATCGAAAGGGAATATTAAGAAAGTTGGAATTGCGACTGCAATGCTTGCTAAGCCGGACATCATTTTATTAGATGAACCTTTCGAAAACCTAGACCCAAGCTCTCAAATTCGACTTAAAAAATTGATTAAGGATGAAATCCAAACCAGAAATGTAACCTTTCTTATTTCAAGCCATGATTTGAATCACGTTACTGAGATTTGCGAGCGGATTGTAATTCTGGAAAAAGGAAAAGTCGTTAAAGATATTTCAGGTGATGAAATGACACTTTCGGCTGTAGAGGAATATTTTAAAGCCTGATTTTTGACAGATAGGCTTTATATTTAGGGGATTTGAAAAATACCTCAATTAGCAAATAGATTCGTTGATTGAGCCTTGAAATTATTAAACATCGGAAATTCCCTGAATGAAAAGTTATCTGGAAATTATTTTAAAAGCTGCATTACAAACTATTGGTGGTCAAGACCTTGATGTTGACATCAAAATTGAGAAGCCTCGTGATTTATCTCATGGGGATGCCGCTACTAACCTTGCTTTAACTCTCGCCGGTGCACTTCGTAAGCCCCCAAGAAAAATCGCTGAAGAACTTGTTGCAGCATTAGAGTATGATTCGGATAAAATTATTGGTGTTGAAATCGCCGGACCCGGGTTTATAAATTTTCGATTTGCAGAAACTTGGTTATATACCCAGCTAAGTGAGATCCTTTCTTCCGGTGTATCATACGGAAAAACAGAGGAATTAAAGGATAAAAAAGTTCTGATTGAGTTTGTAAGTGCAAATCCCACAGGACCACTAACGGTTGGTCACGGAAGAAATGCTGTACTTGGCGATACTATCGCTCGATTATTGGAATGGACCGGAGCTAAAGTTGATCGCGAATATTATTTTAACAACGCCGGCCGACAAATGCGTGTGCTTGGACAGAGTGTACATGCGCGATATCATCAGATTTTAGGGAATTCTATTGAACTTCCTGAAGGTGGATATGAAGGGGAGTATATCAAAGACATTGCTCAACAGCTTATAAATGAGTTCGGGGATAGTCTTTCCGGGAATGACCCGGAAGATGTTGTCTTTAAGGATGCCGCCGAAAAAACTATTTTCGATGACATCTCAAAAACCCTCAACAGAATGAACATCCAAATGGATTTATTCTTTAACGAGCATAGTCTCTATGCCGATGGCTCTATAGATAAGGTTGTAGAAGATCTTCGCAATGCCGGTCTAGTGTATGAAGCAGAGGGCGCAACTTGGTTTAAGACAACAGAGTTTGGTAAAGAGAAAGACACAGTTATTATTAAAAGTACCGGTGAACCGACGTATCGTTTGCCGGATATTGCTTATCACGTGAATAAAATTGAGCGTGAATACGACTTGTGTATTGATATATTTGGGGCAGACCATATTGCGACGTATCCGGATGTGGTAGCAGCAGTTGGTGCGTTGGGGTATGATAGTAGTAAAATTGATGTTCAGGTATATCAGTTTGTCACCATTGTGAAAGATGGGATACCGTACAAAATGAGTACGCGAAAGGCTAACTTCGTTACTTTAGATGAGCTCATGGATGAAGTCGGTTCTGATGTGACCCGTTTCTTTTTCTTAATGCGAGCTCCTGGAACACATCTTGAGTTTGATATTGCGGAGGCAAAAGAGTCAGGTGAGAAAAATCCGGTGTTTTATTTGCAGTATGCACATGCAAGAATTCACAGTATCCTCAGAAAAGTGGCAGAAGAGTATGAGTTTGAGGAATTGAGTGCTGATTTCACGCTTCTAAATCATGAAACAGAAATTTCTCTGATAAAGCACATGTTAGACTTCCCCCAAACCATTTCGTTAGCTGCAAAACATAAAGAGCCGCATCGTTTAATCACCTATTTGAATGATTTGGCGGCTCTATTCCACAAGTTTTATCATGATTGCCGCATTTTGGGTGAGTCAACAGCTTTAGCACATTCTAGAGTCATGCTTTTAAAGGCAGTAGTTCAAGTCCTTGCCAATGGACTTACCATTTTAGGATTAACAGCACCGGAGAAGATGTAAATATCAGGCTGTAGATTTAGTTTTTTAAAAAGAGTTAGGCATAGGCCATGTTTGTTTGGTAACGCTTTTTTGTTACATAAAAGGCAAAAAAATGTTGACTTTATAATCAGATAGTTTTATTATAATAAAGCCAATCAAATAATTAATTAATGTGCTTATGTATTATTTTTTGAGTAGCCACACGAATAGTAAATCGGCAATATTAGCGATTATAGTTATTTTACTTGCTACATTTTTTGCAGTAGTAAGCTGTCAAACAGATAAAAAGAGTTCAACTTTTGAACCGCCCGTAAGGCCCCATGTACTTTTTGAAGTGCTTCCTGCAGAAGCCGAAGACCCTGAAGATAATATTAGAACTCCTGAGCGTATTGCTTTGGGACATAAACTTTTCTTCGAACCAAAACTTTCTCGTTCAGGTATTATTAGCTGTAATACATGCCATGTTGTTGGTGCGGCTGGTGTTGACCACCGTGAACTAGCTATAGGCGAAGGTGCCCGAGTTGGACCAAGAAACTCTCCTACCGTATTTAATGCGGCATTTTTAAAAGCTCAATTTTGGGATGGAAGAGCACCAACTCTTGAAGAACAGGCAAAAGGACCAATCCAAGCACACGTAGAAATGGATTTAACCCCGGAAGAAGCAATGGAACGTCTGCGCAGAACGGGATACAGGCCTTACTTCGAAGCGGCTTTTCCGGATGACGAAAATCCTTTCACTTTTGATAATTTGGCAAAAGCTATTGCAGCATTTGAACGTACTTTAATTACACCCGGCTCTAGATTTGATCATTATTTAGAAGGAAATTTCGATATCCTTACAAAAGATGAACTTGCCGGTATGTTATTATTCCAAGAAAATGGATGTGTAAGTTGTCATCATGGTCCACTACTCGGTGGAAACATGTTTAGTCAATTCTCACATATTGGTGGAGATGACGTGGGTAGAAAGGGAGTAACCGGATATGAAGGTGATCGATTTGTATTTAGAGTAGCACCACTAAGAAATGTAGAAAAAACGTATCCATATTTCCATGATGGCTCTGTTGCTACACTTGAAGAAGCGGTTTCTATTATGGGAAGCGCTCAGCTTGGTCGCCGTTTTAATGATGATGAAGTATATCTTATAGTTTCTTTCCTCAGAACTTTGACTGGAGAATTTCCGATGGTTCCTCATCCGGCTTTGCCGAGGATTCCTACCCCTTGATTTTTTTGTGTTGATTTAATGATTGGTTGGCTGATTGTTGTAGAAGACAATCAGCCATTTTTATTTTTAACATGGAGTTTAGAACAAAATAGTTAGAAATAACGTACCTTGAATCACTTCAAAATGGAAAAATAACAATAGTAAAATATGTCTAAAAACACGATTAATATGCCGGAGTTGCCGCCGGAGATTCAAATACTTAAAAAGCATGTATGGAAAATTGTAGTCGGTTTTCTCCTGATATTGATGGCTCTGACTTCAATACACACCATCGGGCCTGAAGAAGAAGGGGTTGTACTAACCATGGGGAAATATACCCGAACCCTTCAGCCGGGTCTCAACTTTATCGCGCCTTTTGGCATCGAGAAACTGTACAAAACACCGGTTCAGCGACAATTAAAACAAGAATTTGGTTTTAGAACAGTACAAGCAGGTACTCGAACCACGTATTCGAAGTCAGCTTATTTAGATGAGTCTATTATGCTTACAGGAGATTTGAATTTAGCTGATGTTGAGTGGGTAATTCAGTACCGAATTGTAGATTCATATAAATATTTATTTAGAGTTCGTAATGCTGAAAAAACACTACGTGATATGTCAGAAGCTGTAGTGAGAAAAGTTGTTGGTGATAGAACTGTAAATGAAGTCCTCACAATCGGTCGTCAGGAAGTGGCCTCCAGAGTAGAAGTTATGCTACAGGAAATGTGTAATGACTACGAAAATGGAATCAGAATTGATCAGGTCGTATTGCAGGATGTGAACCCACCGGAGCAAGTAAAACCCTCGTTCAATGCTGTAAACCAAGCACAACAGGAACGAGAAACATTAATCAATCAGGCTGAATCGGAATACAACAGGGTGATTCCACGCGCTCGTGGTGAAGCCAGGGAAACCATTCAGTTAGCGGAGGCTTTTGCTCTTACAAGAGTAAATATTGCGTTAGGAGAAGCTGAACGATTCAATGCATTGTATGATGAATACATCAAGGCTCCTGAGGTTACACGAAAACGTATTTATCTCGAAACGATGGAAACGGTGTTACCCAAACTTGGAAACAAAATCATTGTGGATGAAAAAGGAAATAATGTCCTTCCGCTGTTAAATCTGCAACCTGCAACCCAAACCGGAGGACGCCAATAATGAAAAAGTCACTATTTATTATCGTTGGCGTTGTTCTACTTTTAGTAGGGTATAACTCCATGTTTATTGTAGATGAAACAAAACAAGCCATTGTTACGCAGTTTGGTCGTCCGGTTGGAGATCCCATCATGAAGCCGGGACTACATTTTAAAGTCCCTTTCATTCAAGTGGTTCAATTTTTTGACCGCAGATTTTTAGAGTGGGATGGTGACCCAAATCAGATTCCTACTCGCGATAAAAAATTCATTTTTGTAGATACCTATGCAAGATGGGAAATCACAAATCCATTACAGTTTTTCCTGCGTCTTCGTGATGAACGAGGTGCCCAATCTCGTTTAGATGATATTCTTGATGGGGAAACCAGAAATGCCGTTGCGAGCAATGACCTACTTGATTTAGTTCGTTCTACCAATCGTGAACCCGAAGTAACTGATGATATCTTCGAAGATCTTGAGGTATTAGAATTGATTTCTGTTGGTCGTGATGCCATTGAGGCTCGTATCCTAGAATTAGCAAATGAAAGAACGGCCGACTTAGGAATCCGAATTCTTGATTTCCGTTTTAAACGAATTAATTATGTGGATGAAGTTCGTAGGAATGTGTATGAGCGGATGATCTCGGAGAGAAACCGAATTGCAGACCAATTCAGATCTGAAGGTCAGGGCGAGGCGCGTGTTATTCTTGGAAATAAAGAGCGTGATCTCGCACAAATTAGCTCCGAAGCAAGAAGAGAAGCGGAACAAATCAGAGGTCGTGCTGATGCACAAGCCACCTCAATTTATGCTGCTGCCTATAACAGATCGCGTCAATCGAGAGAATTGTATGAATTTCTCCGAAGTATGGAAGCCTTCCAAAAAGCCTTGGATAAAGAAACAACGGTTATCCTGAGTACCGATAGTGAATTGTTTAAATTCCTTCAAAGCTCAACTCCATAATATTAAAAAGGGAAACAGAAATGTTTCCCTTTTTTTATCTATCGATATGCGCTTATTAAGTTGACACGCCTGAAGTCTTTATAAAAGTGGAATTTCAGAGCTCCAATGTACTACAGGTAGAGATTCAACGCCAATTCAGAAAAGATTACAGCTCTTCCTTATATTGAAACTCTTTTCAACTCCTCTATTTTAGCTAAATTGAAGGAGCTATAATCCTCTAATTATACAGAATTGAAGGAATTGCATTCCTCTAATTTTGCTAAATTGAAGGAATTGATGTATCTTTAGAGTATGAAAACCTCATTCAGTCGTATAGTAAAGCTCGAAAAGCATCTCAAAAAAGGCAAAGTCTTAGTCATTTATGGCGCAAGACAAGTTGGGAAGACTACGCTCATGAAAAAGTTACTGAGAGAAACATCTTTGCGACATGCCTTTTATACCGGAGATGATTTTACGTTTGCGGCTGATTTTGGGAAATGTGATTTGCGCATTATTCAGAATATCGTTCAGGGGTTAGATATACTTGTTATTGACGAGGCTCAAAAAATTGAAAATATTGGTACGGCACTTAAGTTAGTCGTAGATCATTTCCCGGATAAGTATGTGATTGTAACCGGCTCTTCTTCTTTTGATTTAGCCAACAGTACAGAGGAAGCGCTCACGGGACGCAAGACCATTGTAACCCTTTATCCTATTTCTTTTCAGGAAATTGCTGAAAGTAGTACGCCGTATGAAGCAAACAAGCGTTTAGACGAGCTACTGATTTACGGCTCATATCCTGAGGTGGCTTCGTTAACTTCCTTAAGTGAAAAAGAAAATCGCATCACTGAGATCGCAAACTCATATCTCATTAGGGATATTTTGGAATTCCAATTGCTGAAGCGGTCTCAAACGGTAATGGATTTACTCAAGCTACTTGCATTTCAGATTGGGAGTCAAGTTTCGACAGTTGAGCTTGGAAAGCAACTCGGCCTGGATTATAAGACAGTGCAGCGGTACTTAGACCTGCTCGAAAAATCATTTGTACTGATTTCATTAGGAGGATTTTCGAGGAATCTAAGGAAAGAAGTATCCAAAATGAATATGTACTATTTCATGGATTTGGGAATTCGAAATGCCGTTATAGCCAATTTCAATCCGCTACATCTTCGAAATGATGTGGGACAGTTGTGGGAAAACTTTATGGTCTTGGAGCGCATGAAACGAAATGCCTATGCAGAGAAAAAAGCAAATTACTACTATTGGCGCACCTACGATCAAAAAGAGGTGGATCTGATTGAAGAAAGTGGGGGTACTTTAAGGGGATTCGAGTTCAAGTGGAATCCCACTAAAAAAGCCAAAGCTCCCAAAGATTGGCTGAATACCTACGACCAAGCGACATGGGAGCTGATTAGTAGAGAAAATTTTACGGATATTATCTGAAACCAGAGTTCGAATAAAAAAAATTTCAAAGCATATCCATTTTTTTACCACAGAGGAATCAGAGGATAGACACAGAGTTACATTGAGTTTTAATAATATTGCAATTGCTATGAATTGGATAAAAACTCTGTGTTAATCTGTGAAAAACACGGCGTATCTCTGTGGTTCTTCCTTCAAGGAAAAACATCCGTTTAGTATCAATATGATTGAAAAAAAGAAAATAACTTAGGCTTGAACGTTCTTCGAATCAGATATGCGATCTATGACAAAAATCTAATAGACATAAGGTAGGATTGGAGCCGGGTAAACCATCCCGACTCCAATTAATTTTCCATCATTCCAGCCGTTCGATGACCTCTCCGCAGCGAAGCATGGTTTCCGGCAGATAAGGATTGGCAATTTGCTCACGGGAGCTTAGCCAATAACTTCCCTCCCAATCGAATGTCATTGGGCAGTATTGTTGATAAACTACGCCCTCAACACCAAATTGTCGTACTGATATGACCAACAAATCAGATACAAATCTAAATTGTCCTCTGAGTGCATCGATATCAGGAGCACTAATCATTCCTTGAATGTGTCCATTAAGGTTTCCGTAAAGTTCCATCCAAGCAACATGAGCCTCACCTTCATTACGATGCATCCCAATGCTTTGTAAGACAGTACTCATTTCACCGGCATAACGTTGAGCCAAGGCGAAATCAGATTCAACGAGTGCATCTTTAAGAAGTAAATATTCCTCAACGAGTGTAGTTAAATCGCGTCTGAATGTAGCATCAACCTCATCTCTTAAGTCTGCGAGTTCAACGCGATCATCTTCAAGACTCGCAAGTACACCGGTATGTCGGTTCATCATGCTGAATCGATCAGCTAGTTGCATTTCGCTATCAATTTTGAAAGCACCGTTAAAGACAACGCGTTCGCCTTCTTCGATTCCTTCTTTAATTACAAAGAAATCTCCGGCTCTTTTTCCAAGGGTTACTTCCCTTGCCTCAAAACGAGAGCTTCCATCATCTTCGCGATGATGCACATAAACAATCGAGCGCGGGCCTGTCCATAATACAGCGCTTGACGGGATTAGCACCACCGGTTCCGAGCCTTTGATTTGTAGCGTGCTGTTGAGCAACATCCCGGGTTTCAGCAATCCTTGTGGATTTCGTGCCGATGCCCGAACTTGTACGGTTCGGTTTGAAGTATTCAATACCGGATTAATCCATGAGACGACCGCTTCAAACGTTTTGCCGGGTTGGGATGTCAGCGTAAAGTCGAATGCTGTGCCTCTTGAGAGTAATGCGATATCCCGTTCAAACACATCTAACATCACCCATACTTCGTTGAACTCTGCAATTTGAAAAAGCGTATCCCCGGTTCTGAAATAGTCACCACGTGTAATGTTTCGTTCGATCACGACCCCGGATGCGGGCGCAAGAATTTCAACCTCCCAGGTCGGTTCTCCTCTTTGGATAATTTCTTCGATTTGGTGTTCTCTGAGATCCCAAAACAATAACCGTTGGCGCGCCGCACGATATACCGATGGTTGCGTATCACGTCTTTTGTATGCTTCAATCAACTCCCTTTGGGCAATGATTAAGTCATCGGAATAAACCCGAGCTAAAGGTTGGTCTTTGCGAACGGTATCTCCCGTAAAATTGACAAGTAATTCAGTAACACGACCGTTAAAGTGTCCAGAAATGGTTGAGAGTTTCCGCTCATCTGCTGTAATTCTGCCTGGAACCCAAAGGTTTACCACAGGATAATCTAACGTTGCCTGCACGACTTGAATTTCCGCCAAGCGCATAGCCGCTTCACTCATTACCATAGAGAAGTTATCATCATCCCCAATTCCGGCTGTCGCCGGGATTAAATCCATAGCACAGATAGGGCACGTCCCGGGTTGATCGTCACGAATGGTTGGATGCATCGAGCACGTCCATACGGTTCCATTTGCTCCTGCATCATGTGTATGATGATCGTGGGAATGAGAGCTTCCACCAAACAGAAGCCATCCCCCGAAAAGACCTACCGAAAGCACGAGAAGGTATCGAAGCCAGGTTTTAGATAAGATTGTTTTCATAGGTATTCTAATTAGCAGTTTTAAAATGTGTAGGGCGATTCACCGGTCAGGAAATCCATTCGGGCGAGGGCCATATTATGTTCGGCTACGGCTGTGTTGTACATCATCCAATACTCTTGGATTTGCCGTTGTAACTGAATGAGTTGCTCGAAGACATCTGCTCCTGAACTGTACGCACTGAGCGCAAGTTCAAGGGCTTGCTCGGTTAAAGGAATAAGGGACTCTCTGTAAAGTTTCTGTGTTCGCATAGCGGTCTCGAGCTGTCGTTGTGCTTGTTGAAACTCGCCGGAGAGTCGATTTTTAAGCTCTGTTTTTGTTTCCTGAATCATCTGAGATTCAATACGAGCACGTTGCTCCCGAGCACGATATGCTCTGCGATTTACAGGTAGGTTCATCCGAAACATTAATTCAACCGTGTTAAGTCGATCCGGGTCACCGAGTAGTAAATCCCGATTCATCAACCCGACACCGACCATGAAATCCGGTCTTCCGTCTAAGCGCGCTTGTTCAATGGCGGTTTCAGAGGCGGTGATGCTTCTATCAAGTGTGGCAATATCAGGGTTTTGATTGAAATCGAGTTGCCGCTTATATCTGTCGGGGATGGTCTCCGGTTGAAGTTCATATTGAATTTCAATTTCGGCGTTCGCAGGTCTATTGAGCAAGGCATTGAACTGACCTATGAGTCCCTGAACCCGATCTTCAAATCCGCCAAGTTGATTCTTTAGCATTTCTCGCTCAATAGTAAGGCGAAGCATATCTAACTGACTTGCCCGACCGGTTTCAAGTCGTGTGATAATCTGCTTTTCGAGTTGTTCGAGAAACTCAAGATTTTCGAGGGTTATATGGACATGATGCTCCCATTCATGCAACTCATACCACGTATTCCTGATTTCATACACTAATTCGTTTCGAGTTGCATCTAAGCGTGCGGTCTCTACCTCAGTGAGTTGATTGTAGAATGTTCGAGTGGTTCTCAGTTTTCCAAACCAAGGTATGGGTTGCATAACGGAGAAACGGAATCGATCCATAGGATCCATTCTTGACCATATATCGTATTCTACCTCAAGTTGAGGATCACCCAAAACACCGTTAATGCGTGATTGTAGTCGCATCGACTCAATTGAAAGCGCTCCGGCTCGTAAACCGGCATTGTTTTCAATCGCCATGTTGATGTACTTTTGCAATAACTCTTGCTCAACAATTTGAGATTGAGCATGGCTTTTTTGGGGATGTGTCATCGAAACAAGCACTAAAGCGAGTATCCCAAAAAGAAAACCGGTAAAGCTGTTGATATTATTTTGTACGTTACTCATAGGTTTTGTTGATAGCTTGAAATAGTTCATAGTCCCACCTCCGATGCATAGGTTTGATGCTTTAGTTTCCATTCCATCCAAAGACAGAAGAGAACAGGCACCATAAAGAGTGTGATGATTTGGAACAGCATTCCACCAAAAACCGGTACGGCCATAGGAATCATGATATCGGCTCCTTTGCCGGTGGAGGTGAGAATCGGTAAGAGAGCAAGCAGGGTAGTGGCGGTAGTCATTAAGCAAGGGCGCACACGACGAAGCCCGGCTTGTATGGTTGCAGCCCGAATTCCCTCGATGGAATCTGTTTTTAGCTTCTCAAATGATTGTTTGAGGTAGGTTGCCATCACTACTCCGTCATCAACCGCGATTCCGAAAAGCACGAGGAAGCCAACCCATACAGCAACACTCAGATTGATGGTGCCGGTTTGCAGTAATTCAGCTTGATTGACTCCAAACAAACTGAAATCCAAAAACCACGGTTGCGCCCAAAGCCATAGCATTACAAATCCACCGGCCCACGCAAGGGCAATTCCACTAAAGATGATGAAACTCATCGTTACGGATCTGAATTGGAAATAAATCAGCAAAAAGATGATGAGCAGTGTTACCGGAAGGATAATCATTAAGCGCTCAGCGGCACGTTGCTGATTTCTGAATTCACCCTCAAGGGTAAAACTTACTCCGGCAGGCAACTCCAGATTTCCGTTTGCGATTTGGGAGTTGAGATGTCTGCGAACATTCTCCGCAGTTTCGACGGCGCTAATTCCACTAACATTATCGAAGGTGACGTAATTAACCAAAAACGTATTCTCGCTTCTAATCGCCATTGGACCGGTTTCGAAGCGGATTTCTGCGATGTCGCCTAATGGGACTTGATATCCCATTGGAGTTGGTACTAAAATGCGCTCCATGGCATCAGGAGTGTTCCTGAATTCACGCGCAAACCGAACGCGTACAGGGTAACGGTTTCTGCCCTCAACGGTTGTTGTGAGTGGCATCCCTCCCAATGCAATTGAAATGACCTCCTGAACGCCGGCAACGGTTAGCCCGTGTCGGCCTAGTTCTCTTCGGTTGATATCAATTTCGATATACGGCTTGCCAACGGTTCGATCTGCAAAAACGGATGGTGCCCGAACCCCTTCCACTTGCCTGATTTCGTCTTCCAAAGCAAGTGAAAAGCGATCAATCGTTTCAAGGTCAGGTCCGCTAACTTTGACCCCGATGTTAGCTCGCATTCCGGTTTGCAGCATCACAATCCGTGTTTCGATGGGTTGTAATTTAGGAGCTGACGTACTTCCGGGGATGGTTGCTGCGGCAACAATTTCATTCCAAATATCATCAGGAGAGCGGATTTCATCTCTCCATTGCCGGTAAAAGCGTCCACGGCGATCAGGAATTAGATTTCCACTCTCATCACGAACAAACTCCCCACGCCGATCAACTTTGAAGCGAACACGGCGTCCTCGTTCATCTGTTTTGTACTCACTTTTGTAGTTGATGACATTTTCAAACATTGAAATGGGAGCAGGATCAAGAGGCGTTTCAGCGCGCCCAATTTTGCCAACTACCGTTTCAATCTCTGGAATCGAAGCAACGCGCATGTCCATTTTACGAACGATATCTACCACTTCTTCCATGCCGGCATGAGGCATCGTAGTTGGCATTAATAGGAACGAACCTTCATCTAATTTGGGCATAAACTCACGGTCGAGCCCGGGAAACGAGCTGTTTAAACTTGACCAAAGTCTAGATTCGCGCATTTCCCATCCAACCGATTCAAACGGAATTGCCACGTAATGGAAGGTTCTGTCAAACCCTCTCCAACTCATCAATCCAATGAGAAGGATAACCGCAGGAAGAATAAAAAAGGTTGAATGTTTTTCGAGAAACCATCCCAAAATATGTTTATAAAAATGGATGAACAGACGGAAGAACCCTAAGACAACCGCCACGATTAGCAACACATACAAAAAGTTTGCAAAGGAGGAAAAGCCAGATCCCATCGGGAGCCAATTGATGGCTAGCATCCATCCGATTACTATAAAAATGATGGAAATATTGATCAGATCGCGCCAAAATTCGGAAGTTTTTGTCTTTGTTGATGTGTATCTCCAATATACATTATTGGCTGCCAATGCAAGTAGCACGACCCCTGCCCATGTGAGGAAAAACAGGAGGATGAATCCTGCTAAAGCCATCAAGCCATTCCAAAATAAGCGAGCCGAATCGGTTCCGGCTTTTCTTGAAAAAAACCAATGAGCAAATGGTGGAATCATAGTGATAATGATTACCAATGTTGCCAGAAGAACGAAGGTTTTTGTGAAAGCAAGCGGACCAAAAAGTTTACCTTCGGCTTCCTGAAGCATGAAAACAGGCAAGAAACTCACAATTGTAGTTAGCAATGCAGTGATTACCGCCGGTGCTACTTCGAGGGTGGATTCATAAATGACTTCCAACAGATTTTTACCCGGATGAGCTTCTTCCAGATTCCGGAGCATGTTCTCGGTGAGGATAATCCCCATATCAACTACCACGCCAATAGAAATGGCGATACCTGCCAGAGCCACCACGTTTGCATCAACTCCAAGGTAGCGCATCATAATGAAACTCATGAGCACAGCAATCGGCAAAAGCGCTGAAACCAAAAACGAGGAGCGTAGATGCAGAAGCATCACAATTACGACTAAAATGGTAATCAGGATTTGAAGTGTAAGGGCTTCTTCTAAGGTGCCTAAGGTTTCGTTAATGAGTCCGGTTCGGTCGTAAAAAGGCACGATAGTCACTTGTGATACGGTGCCATCTGCCAATGTTCGGGTGGGAAGTCCGGGGGAAATTTCATCGATTTTTTGCTTTAGGTTTCGTATTACCTGAAGCGGATTTTCTCCGTATCGCGCAACTACTACGCCTCCAACGGCTTCGACCCCTTCTTTATCCAGCATCCCACGACGCTGTGCCGGACCAAGCTGTACTTTGGCGACATCTTTTATACGAATCGGTACATTATCTCGAACCGATACAGTGCTAAGTTCAAGATCTTCGATCGACCGGATATAACCCAAACCGCGAACCACATATTCCGCACGATTCATTTCAATTGTTCGCGCCCCGACATCCACATTGCTATTACGAACGGCATTGGCTACATCAATGACACTAATGTCATATTCCCAAAGAGCAGCCGGATCAATATCTATCTGATACTCCTGAACGAATCCTCCTATACTTGCTACCTCTGCCACTCCTTGCGCCGTTGCCAAGCCGAAGCGAACCTGAAAATCCTGAATGGAGCGCAGTTCGTGTAAATCCCAACCACCGGTAGGGTTACCATCGGGGTTGCGACCCTCTAAAGTGTACCAAAAAACTTGTCCCAGAGCGGTAGCATCGGGACCTAAAGAAGGCATCACGCCATCCGGTAAGGTACCACTTGGCAGAGCACTCAGCTTTTCGAGGATGCGGGCTCTTCCCCAGTAAAATTCAATATGTTCTTCAAAAATGATGTTGACTGACGAAAATCCGAACATTGAGTTGCTTCGGATGGTCCGCACTCCGGGCAAACCTAATAAAGCTGTTGTAAGGGGATAGGTGATTTGGTCATCAACATCTTGAGGCGAGCGTCCGGGCCACTCGGTAAAAACGATTTGTTGGTTTTCACCGATATCGGGAATGGCATCTACCGCAACCGGATCGGTCGGGATGCCTAAATCCCAATTAAATGGGGATGTAATTAATCCCCAAAAAACAAACCCAATGAGCAGCAAGAGGGCTACGAGTTTATTTTCAAGGAAAAAACGAATGATGGTTTTTAACATAAAATCTAATGATGGGTTGAACGGTTGAAAGTTCAATCTTCGGTTATCGTACTAAAAGAGAAAAATCGCGAGATTCAAAAATTCAAAAGAAACCTATTCTCCCTACTTAGAAAGTAATGATGCAGGAAAAAGGAATAGGAAAGTTTTTGGGATGAAGCTCAAATCAGATATGTACAATTCCGAATAAAGAGAGGCGGTCCGGAATGTAAAGGAGGGTTTAGGAGAGAAGAGTAATTAGAAAAAGCTGCGGTATCTGATGCAACATCCTGATCAAGTATGATAGAAAGTAACAGTAGAGGGATATCTTGAGAAGGGGGTACGATTAACGCAGATGACTTAGTGGCAATCATGGTTGCGCGGTACTCACATGGGCACACAACGCAATTATGGGATTGATTCTCCGAGTGTTCACTAACAGATGAAAAACCAATTGAAATTGTTTCAACTGACTTCGGGCAACAGGACACAAGCGAAGTAGCCGATGAATCATTAGAATATAGCATACTACCGCAAACCGAAAGAACTGGCAGCAGAATCATCCAAAGCAACGTGATTGCTGTGAACAGGGCAATATGGTGTTTCATTTGTTGCATCATTGCAAATATATGAAATAAAATGATTTTAAACCTTTATTGAAGGAACATCAAAATTCAACTCCAAAAACGTAACCCATGAGTAAATATAAAACAGATGTAATGAGTACAACCATGGCAAGATTGAATATGAATCCTGCTTTAGCCATTTGGGGAATGCTTACAAGACCGCTCCCATAGACAATTGCATTGGGAGGTGTAGCAACCGGAAGCATAAAGGCACAGCTTGCACCAATAGCGGCAGGGATAACAAGTAAAAGAGGGTCTTGTCCCATCATAATTGCTACAGAAGCCAAAATGGGAAGAAAAGCCGCTGCTGTGGCTGTGTTACTCGTAACCTCAGTTAAGAAAATGATAATGGTAAGGGAAATGAGCATCAGTAATAGAACTGAAAGTCCATCGAAACGACTCACGGCGTAGCCAATCCATTCAGCAAGGCCGGTATCGGTAATAGCTGCTGCAAGACTTAGTCCGCCGCCGAAAAGAATAAGAACTTCCCAAGGTAGTCGTTTGGCGTCATCCCAATTGAGCACAAATTCAAACTTTTTAAAATTAAGTGGAAGTAAAAACATCAGTACGGCTCCTGTAATAGCAATGCCGGTATCAGAAAGATTTGGGATGTACGATTCGAGCAGTGGCCGAGTGACCCATAATGAAGCGGTTGCAATAAATACGAGACTCACCATTACTTCACCACGTGACATTTTCCCTAGATTTTTAAGTTCATTGAGAATCACTTCATCGCCTCCGGGTATTTCTGTGATACGCACCGGAAATACTATTTTGGTAAGCAAAATATAGACTATTGGAAGTGCAATAATTACAAGTGGAACACCAACAAGCATCCATTGAGCAAATCCAATTTCAACCCCGTAATTATCGAGCATATATCCTGCCATAAGCGCATTGGGTGGTGTACCTATGAGAGTGCCAATCCCCCCAATATTACATGCATAAGCAAGACATAATAGCATGACTAAACCAAAGTTGGTTTGGAGGTCGCCGGCTTTCATATCGCGTTTACTTTCAACCAATCCAATAATTGATAGTACAATCGGTAACATCATCATAGCGGTAGCTGTGTTGCTTACCCACATACTTAAAAATGCAGCCGCAAGCATAAACCCGATAATTATTGAAGATGGTTTTGTACCTACAAAAACAACGATATTCAACGCTATACGCCTGTGAAGATTAGTTCTTTCCAGCGCAAGTGCTATGATAAATCCACCCATAAAGAGATAAATCAAAGGATTAGCAAATGGAGCGGTAGCTGAACCAATGGTTCCAACCTGAAGAATCGGGAATAAAATGATGGGTAGTAGTGCAGTAGCAGGAATGGGGATGGCTTCTGTAACCCACCAAATCGCCATTAAAATAGCAACCGCAGCAGTATTCCAGGCAGAAGGTTCGAGTCCGGGTGGCGGTGAAATAAGCACCATTATCAGAAAAATAACAGGCCCTGAAATGAACCCGATTTTATTTCTTACAAAACCGTGTGATTCATGTGATTTATCCATGGGTCTCCTCTCTCGTTACTATTTAATAAACTGACGAAAGAACATCCTTAGGAAAGATACGGTTTTCCAAAGCCTTCTAGTAAAGAATCATCAGTTTGGTGGACCAAATACAACTAATAACAATTTGATAACAGAGTTGAAGATTCTATTGCAAAAAAGCGGTTCTCTTTTGTATTAAATTATTCGTATTCTGATAGTCCACTTTTTTTAAAAAATTGGACTGTAACCTACGTCGTTTTATTTATTTACTCTATGCAACTTTCTAGACAACTCCTCCTTTGGGTATTTTTTACCCTAGTTCCTCTTACACTTCACGCTCAACTTTTTGAAGATTTTGAACAAGGTGTGAAAGGATCGTATGCCGATGGTACGGTTGACGTTCAAACCGGAACATGGTTTTTTGCTGATGCACTAATTGGCAATGCATCTGGTGATCGCAAAAATGGGACTCGTTCAGCGCGGGTCAGAAACTATATTCAAATGAATTTTAACTATCCAAATGGATTGAGTGAAGTCTCTTTTTATGCGGCGAATTCCGGTTTTTCTGGTGATACTGGAGGAATTATACAAGTAAGCTATTCAACCAACAATGGAACAAGTTGGACTCCCCTAGGATCGCCTATAACCCTTACTGCTGAATTGACTCAGTACACCCTAAACGCTAGCATTTCGGGAAATATCAGACTTCGTTTTACCAAAACGGCAGGTAACAGAATTAATATTGATGATGTATTAATTACCGATTACATTGAAGGAAGCGAAGAGCCTTCATTATTCCTGCGGGTAAATGATATTCCTTATGCAAATGGAGACACCTTTAATTTTGGAACAACTACAGGGTCTTCTTCTGCAACATTACAGCTACGCAATATTGGTGAGGAAGATCTTATAATATCGGCGTTCACAGTTAATGGGGATGTCTTTTCCGTAAATGGCGACCTCGCAATAACGATTGAGAATATGGGAAATCGTAGTTTCGCCATGAGTTATAATAGTGCTACTGCTGGCGTTTTCAATGGTTCGCTTGTACTAGAAACTAACGATCCTGAAAACGAAACGTTTACGCTTAACCTAAGAGGTGAAACACTTGATACCTCTCAGCCAATACCAATTGCAGAGGCGCGTGGTTTACCTCAAGGTACACTCGTTACTGTTGCGGGATGGATGACCGTTAGCAATCAATTTGCCGGACCGGTGTATTTTCAGGATGAAACCGGTGGACTTGCATGGTATAATAATGCAACTATGCGAGAAGAATGGCTCATTGATGCAGAAATTGGTGATTATATTATCGTAACCGGAACCCTTGGAAACTTCAATAACCTACTCCAAATCATAAATGATACCGGGTATGAGGTTGTCGAAGAATCCTTTAATCTTGTGGAACCTGTTGAAATAACTTTGGCTGACTTAAATACAGGGGCTTATGAAGGTCAGTTAGTTCGTTTGGTGGATGTATCATTTTCTGCAACAGGAGTGTTTTCAGGAGGAACAAATTATAACGTATCTGATGCATCCGGTACGGGTCAACTAAGAGTTGATAATTTCTCAAATATTCCGGGTGCAAGTATCCCGAACCAACCTGCTCAAATAACAGGAGTTGCCGGAAGGTTTATGAATACGCATCAAATTCTACCTCGTTTTAGAAATGATATTCAAATTTTAGCCGGACCGGTAATTGTAACCGCTCCACCATTTGAAACCAATGCTACAGCAAACTCGATCACTTTTGAATGGGAAACTCAGCTTCCGGGTCATTCGGAAATTCGATTTGGGACAACCCCTGAACTTGATTTAGGAATAATTATTGATGAAGAACCCAAAACACTGCATAGTATTACGCTGAATAACTTGCCACCTGCAACGACATTTAAAGTGCAGCTACGTTCGGCGGTAGGAACAGATACGAGCTCAACGGCAATTTATCTGACTTCTACAGGGTCGCCGGTAGGTACAACGGGAGAAATTTTGACGTTTTTCAACCGTAGCGTTGCCCATGAATTAGCGACCTACCGCGAAGCAGATCAAAACGTAAACTTTGCAAATAGACTTATTGAATTCATCAATGCTGCAGAAGAAAGTGCTGTATTTGCGTTTTACTCCATTAGTGGTAATGCAGGTACAAACATTGCAAATGCAATTATTAATGCCCATAACCGAGGGGTTGATGTTCGTGTAATTGGCTCCGGTCATACCGGAAACCCGAATGCATTAATCACAAATATGGCTAACAATGGAGTGCGTGCCGTTCAAAGTTTGGGTGGAGAGCAAATGCATAACAAGTTTGCCATTTTTGATGCAAATCATTCTGATCCTACAAAAGCGTGGGTGGTCACAAGTTCGTGGAATGCAACTGAAGAAGGTACCTTCCAACAATTCCAAAATATGTTAAATATTCAGGATGTTGCATTAGCAAGAGCGTATGTTCGTGAATTTAATCAAATGTGGGGAGCGGAGTCAGGTGCGTTTAATGCACAGAATGCTCGATTCAGTGCAGATAAATCTGTAGTTAACCCATCTGTATTCTTTATTGGGGATGACCAAACCCGAGTAGAACTATATTTTAGTCCTCAGGCTAATACAGAGGCTCAAATAAACAGAGCATTAACTTCAGCGCAAACAAGTATTGATTTAGGATTGAACCTACTCACACGCAGGGCGATTTCAAATACGATGTTAGCTAGATTTAATCAAGGAGTTAAGGTTCGCGGAGTATTAGGTGTGATAACAGGTCAAGGAAGCGAATGGGACTATATTAGCAGTTGGGCTGATGTCCATCATTTTTCGCAAGCTCAATTTGGCGGATTGCTTCACCATAAATATGCGATTATTGACGGTGAGCAAACCACGACCAATTCTAAAATAATTACCGGGTCTCACAACTGGTCTGCAAATGCAAACTTCTCAAATGATGAAAACACGCTGATAATCTCTAATGCACGTGTTGCGAATGAGTTTTTTCAGGAATTTGGAGCTCGATATTGGCAGGCCGGCGGACAAGATGAATTCAACGTTTCAGTCAATATTATTGAGGAAGATAGTCAGCTTCCGGCAGTTGTAACACTTGATCAAAACTATCCGAATCCATTTAATCCTTCAACCACAATTAGGTTTGAACTGCCAACAGATCAACAGGTTACGTTACAGGTATATGATGTAACCGGAAGACTGGTTTCTACACTTGTTCGTAATCAATGGATGAGCGCCGGTGCGCATCATGTTTCATTTGATGCCGGAAGATTGGCAAGTGGTATGTATCTGTATCGTATGCAACTTGGAAACGGGCAAGTCTTATCGCGCAAGATGACACTCGTTAAATAGTACGATCACGATTTAGTCGAAAATTTAAGTAGAGTTATGACCTCGTGTGGTGACTCTACTTTTTTTATTCTCATCAGGCTAAGAGAAAAGAATCCACTTTACCTTCGGGATACATTGGATGCGAATAGCAAACTTGAATCTAGACAAGAGCAAATTACTGAGCGAAGGTGGAGAAATTAGGGTTACCGAAACCGGATAGATTACGTAAATCGAGTACGGTAATGACAGTGATGCCCATCTGTCTCAAGTCATTTTCTAAGGATTTTAATCCCCTCCCATCAAGCCAAGTACAATTTTACGCCAAACACGATGGGGTTTGAAGAAAATGAAAGGGAATCCGGCAATAACACCAACGCAATTTAGGATGGCATCCACCCTATTATAAGCTCGGTAGGGGATATAGAATTGTGAAATTTCTGCCAATATTGCAATACAAAGCCCAAGAAGTAGCCATATAAATCCATGTAACCGTATTCTAGACTTCGTTAGCATTGATGATGTTGGAACGCCTTCATAGATCAACAACCAAGCAATAATCATCCAAGGGAAGAATAGAAAAACACGGACAATATGATTAAGAGTAATCTCCCATAGAATAGGTTTTTGCATTCCCCAAAGGAAAAAAATATCTACAGGTACAATTTGAAAAACTATGATTACCAAAAAGTAGGTAAACAGAAGTTTTATATGGAAAGATGAAAAAACATATCTAAGGTACATCTGAGTAAACTGTTTTATTCAGAAACAAGTCTGATGAGGTAATTGCCATAACCGCTTTTCTTTAACGGGTCTGCCAATCGTAATAATTGTTCTTTATCGATGAATTTCTTTCTGTAGGCGATTTCTTCGATGCATCCTATTTTCATGCCTTGACGCTCTTCGATAACCTGAACGAACTGACCTGCTTGCATCAGGGAGTTAACCGTGCCGGTATCAAGCCAAGCGGTACCTCGACCCAAAAGACCGACTTTAAGTTGTCCGCGACGCAAGTACTCCATATTAACATCCGTGATTTCAAGCTCGCCACGTGGTGATGGCTTGAGGTTTGCGGCGATATCAAGTACTTGATTATCATAGAAGTAAATACCCGGAACGGCATAACTTGATTTCGGTTTAGCCGGCTTTTCTTCAATGCTAACAGCTTGCATATTATCATCGAACTCTACAACGCCATATCGTTCCGGATCAGTAACTTTGTAAGCAAAAACAACACCACCTTCAGGGTCATTGTGAGATTGAAGTAGTTTTCCTAAACCATCCCCGTAAAAAATATTATCCCCTAAAATTAACGCGACTTTATCATTGCCAACGAACTCCCGACCAATCGTAAAAGCTTGTGCGAGTCCTTTGGGTTCAGGCTGTACGGCGTAGCTGAATGAGCATCCTAAGCTGCTTCCATCCCCTAAAAGGCGCTCAAAATTCGGAGTATCCTCAGGAGTTGAGATAATCAAAAACTCTCTGATTCCGGCAAGCATAAGTACAGAAAGTGGATAGTAAATCATAGGTTTGTCGTACACCGGAATGAGTTGTTTACTAACCGCAATAGTAATTGGATGTAGCCTTGTGCCCGCTCCGCCTGCTAAAATGATACCTTTCATGATAACGCCTGAAAATAAAGTTTAGTAATGAGTAGAATAGACTGCCTTAATCATACTAAAATAAGATGTTACATAGCAATGAACAAAACTGTTTATTCTGTAGTAAGCAATCACCCTAAAAGACGACAAGACCGACAGAAAAATGAACAGAAAAACGAAAGACATAATGCCAACCCTTCGCAAAATAAAAAGAGCTTCAACCCAACGATCAAGCCGACATAAATTCTAGCACATTTTATTTTGCCCAACCGCACCCAAGCCCACCCACCAACCAACTATTAGAAAAAATGGAAGTTCATAGTTGACAGTTAGAAAATCTTTTCTATATTTGCCAATATTTGTCAAGTCAATTTTATGCAAGCAAAAACAATAGGCACAATTTTAAGAGAGTTACGAGAGACTAAAGGGCTTCTGCTTCGTGAAGTAGGTGCAGAATTAGCTCTTGACCCAACTATTCTAAGTAAAATTGAAAGGGGCGAGAGATTGCCGACCAGAGGACAGGTAAAGGCACTTTCAAACTTTTACAAGGAGCAGAAAAACCAAGTTATCATTGCTTGGTTAAGTGACAAATTAGTTTACGAAATCCAAGACGAAGAACTTGGACTTGATGCTATGAAAGTAGCAGAAGAAAAAATTAAATACGGAAAAAATCAAGGCAAATGAGTGCTTATCAATATATAAAGACATTTTTAGAAGCTTTAGGCTTCAAATCCAAAAATGGAGTTCAATATTCTAAAGAATATAAACTTAAGGGCTACACTATTTCAGCCGACATAAACAAGGGTAAAATACAGTATCGCAAAGATGCAAATACAACTGTTGAAAGAGTTGAAGATGGACAAATCCAACTCGGAGACAAAACAACCTCTAACTTTTCACACCCTGAAAACTTTGTTGTTTTAGAGTGTGTAGACAGACTTTTAAACAAAGGCTATTTACCAAACGACATTCACTTAGAAAGACGCTATCCCTCAGGGCGTGGAGCAAGTGGCGGAAAATCTGATGTTTGTGTTTATGGAAAAGACGGTAAGTCCTTAATGGTTATTGAATGCAAAACCTACGGTTCAGAATACGAAAAGGAAAGAAAGAAAATGGAAGAACACGGTGGACAGTTGTTTGCTTATTTGGCAAATGACCAAAACGCCAAATTCCTTGTTCTTTATGCTTCAAAACTCAATGACGACAATAAATTTGACTATGAAAATTTAATCGTCCAAATCAAAGACCGTGAAGAAGATTTAAAGAAAAGCACGAAACAAATTGAAGAAGAGAATATCAAACTTTATCGTGATGCAAAAAACAAGGCAGAACTTTATGAAGTTTGGAAAGAATCATTCAATTTATATTTTCATTTCAACGGTATTTTTGACGATGATGCAAATGCCTATTCACTTGAACTAAAAGCCTTAAAAAAGAAGAATCTTAAATCCTTAGAAGACTCTCAAGGCTTGTTCAACAAGTTTGCTGAAATTCTACGACACAACAATATTTCGGACAACGCAAATGCTTTCAACAAAATCCTTTCGCTATTTCTATGCAAAATTGTTGATGAAGAAAAAAACGATGATGATGTATTAGATTTTCAAGTTAAAGAAGATGAAGAATACGAATATATCATTGACCGACTTCAAGCCCTATATCAAAAGGGAATGAAAAAACTCAATGAAGAAATCGTTTACTATTCAGAAAAGGAACTACACGAAATAATAAAACTTTACCCGAAGCAAACACCTATTGAATCTATTGAAGCCGTTTTTAGGGAATTAAAGTATTACACCAATAATGAATTTGCCTTTAAGGAAGTTCACAACAAAAAACTTTTCATACAAAACGGTCGTGTTCTTACTGAAGTTATTAAGCTTCTTCAAAATTATAAATTCAAATACACCAGCAAGTTTCAGGTTCTTGGAGAGTTCTTTGAATTAATGCTTAATCATGGAGTTAAACAGTCCGAAGGTCAGTTTTTTACTCCTATTCCAATCATTAGGTATATCATTTTATCATTAGGTTTTGAAAAAATCATTGCCGATAAAATAGCAAACGATGAAGATTATTTGTTACCCAAAATTCTTGACTATGCTTGTGGTGCAGGACACTTTTTGACTGAAAGCATAGAAGAACTTCAAACAGTTATTAAAAAATATGACACCTCAAAACTTAGCGAAGAACAGCAAAAAAAGTTTAAGGAATTTAGAAAAGGAACGGAATGGACTGAAGATTATATCTGTGGAATAGAAAAGGATTATCGCTTAGCAAGGACTTCTCAAATTGCTTGTTACATAAACGGTGATGGAGATGCCAACATCATTTTTGGCGATGGTCTGGAAGACCACGAACAGTTAAAACTTGAAAAGAAAAAATTTGATATTGTTGTGGCTAATCCACCTTATTCGGTAGAGGCCTTTAAAAATTATTTAAATGTAGGTAAAACTCATTTTGATCTGTATAATCATATGAGCGATAGAAGTAGTCAAATAGAAGCCCTTTTTATTGAAAGAACCAAACAAATATTGGCAGATAAAGGACTTGCAGGCATTATTTTACCTTCTACTATTTTAAGCAATACAGGAATTTATACTAAAGCCAGAGAAATTATTTTAAAACATTTTGAAGTAAAAGCCATTACAGAATTGGGCAGCAAAACATTTATCGCTACTGGAACCACAACTGTAATTCTGTTTTTAAAACTCAGAAATAATAATTTTTTGAAGGATAGAGAATATTTTATAAGCGATTTGTTTACACATACAAAATATGCAAAAGACATTCGATATGTAGATTTACAAAGAATATTAAGACAATACACAGATTTTAGAAATTTTGATTATGATGAATATCAGAAATTTTTGACGTATGAAATTTCCGATGTATTAGCCAAAACAGAAATGTTTAAGGAATACAAAAGTGCTTTTGACAACAGCACAGAAATTAAAAATTTGCTAAAAAAAACAAGTTTTAAGAACCTAACGAAAGAAGAACAAGAGAGCCAACTCAAAAGACGCTTTTATTACTATTGCAAAGATATAGAAAAAGAAAAATGCTTTTATTTTATGCTTTGCTTGGGCGATGGACATTTTAGAAGAGAAACCATTGAAAAATATTACCAACCACAACAAACTGTAATTGTAAAAACGGGCGGAGACATAAGTGAGCAAAAAGAATTTTTGGGCTATGAATTTAAAGGTAAAAAAGGGCAGGAAGGCATAAAAATAAACCAAGTTGGGGGCAAAATGTATGATGAAAACAACTACGATAACCCCGAAAGAGCCAACAGCTACATAAGAGCAGCCCTTACCGATAAACCTATACCCCGAATACACGAAACACTAAAAAATAATGTGGCAGTGTATCAGCTATATGATTTGATTGATTTTGAAAAGGTGGAGTTTGAGAAGGGTATAAAGACAAAGGCTGCGATTGATGCCACTATTATTTACAAGTATGAATTGAAAAAATTGGGAGATTTGTGCTTAATAATTGCTGGGCAGTCTCCCAGTAGTGATAATTATAATAATTTAGCTAATGGATTACAATTCTATCAAGGTAAAAAAGACTTTGGCGATAAATATCTAAACAGTTCAGGCGTTTGGACTACTGAAATAACAAAAGAATCAATTAAAGGCGACATACTTATGTCGGTAAGGGCACCAGTTGGAGATGTAAATATAAATCCTTTTGACAAAATTTGTATAGGTAGAGGCTTGGCTGTTATTCGTAATTCAAGCCCAATAACTCAAAATTACATTTTTGAATTTATAAACTTCAATAAAGATTTGTTTAAAGGGAATCAAGGAGTTGCTTTTGAAGCAATCCCTACTGCTGATTTGGCAAATATCAAAATTCCAGTTCCCCCGCTCGAAGTACAAGAGCAAATTGTAAATGAAATCAACGCCATAGAAGCCAAAAAAACGGAAGGCTTGGCTAAAATAGAAAGTTTAGAAAAGGAAATTCAAACCGAATTTGAAAAAGTAGTTGCTGGCAAGAAAAAAGTAAAACTTGACAGAGTTGTAACTGTTCAAAGCGGTGGAACACCCAAAACAGGCGTTCCTGAATATTGGGACAATGGAACAATCAATTGGTTACGTTCGGAAGTTTGCCAAAACTGTATCGTTTATGAATCCGATGTAAAAGAAAAAATCACAGAAGAAGGCTTGGCAAAATCTTCTGCAAAATTGTTAAAGCCAAACACCGTTTTAATGGCTTTAGTTGGTGCAACAATCGGACGAATTGCTTATTTAACATTTGAAGCAACAACAAACCAAAATGTTACAGGACTTTATCCAAAAGACGAGAACGAGTTAATTCCAAAATACTTGTTTTATGCTTTAATGAACGACTTTGACAAAAACTTTGGAGACAGAAAAGGAAAGTTTACGATGGCTAACTTGACAATGATAAAAAACCTTGAAATCCCATTGCCGACATTTGCAGAACAGAAAAAACTTGTTGACATAATTGAAGCAAAGGAAAAAGAAATTGAAACAATAAAATTGTCCTTATCAAATATAAAAAACGAGAAAGAAGCAGTATTGACTAAACACCTATAAGCCAACGCATTTGGTGGCACATTTGCAAAATCGCACAAGCCCACGCTAAAGCCAAGTTTTTCAAAAGAGCCACCAAGCCAACGCACCACGACGGACACGAAATGACAACGAACAAACACGACAGAAAAGAAGGGCGAAGTGTTAAAAGCCATACCTGTTGTGCAACTGCCTTTTAGGCTATCATATTAGTAGTTATTTCAACATTTTACTGCTTAAAGCGCCTCGATTTTCAAATTCGGAGTTTTCAACCAAAACGTAAGGCGTAAACCATAGGCGCTTACTTGCAAGTGTTTAGGATAGCATTTGGAATGTCCATAATAGAAGTGCACTCTTTAAATGAGGATGCATTCTTGCCACTTACAATCAATGGTACAGCATTGAAGGTGTGCGTTTTCGTACTCAAATCCTCAATGTTTCCGTGATCGCTGCAGAGTAGAAACGTATGAGAAGTGTTATGGAGCAAAATCTCATAAATAACGCTATCTAAGGCCGAAAGAATTTCATCGGCGAATTGAGGATTCATGTCATGGCCGGCTTTGTCTGTAAGGTAGTATTCATAAAGTACAAAATCATGTTCATCAGCCATATCAAGAACGATTTGGGCAATTTCTTTTGGTCCTCGTTTGGGGAGATTAATCCCAAGTTTTTCACGCCAATAATTGCCGAAAAGTTCTGCGGTTACGGCAGTGCCATCCATTACATGTGAGGTAGTTCTGAGAGGAATCCCGGCGCTTTTTGTCATCAGGGTGGTGCAACTCCAGCGATTTCTGCGTTTGGCATGCTCAAAGAAAATGGGAGGATACGCATTCAAAAAAGCGGAAGATAAACCGGCTTCAGTGAGTTTATGGAAAATACTTTCATGCTCAAGAAAAGGCTTAATTCCGGAATGAGGATAGGGACCAAAATGCTTCCCCAAATGTTTGGATGCATTGATTCCTGTAAACAATGCCGTTTGACCGGTTCCACTTTGCGGTAAGCCTTCCACTCCGAGACACGCATCAACAGGGGTGTACACAAAATTTGGTGAAGTAGATGATGGCGTATTTATATCCAACGAACCACTTCCCGAGAGTTCTTGAAAAAAAGTAAGTTTTCCTTGGCTGAGGGGATTATGGGTGTCGGATGTACCTATCCCCATACCATCCACAAAAAAGAAAATGACCCCCATGTGTGTTAACGTTCTAAAATGATAGTAACGGGACCATCATTCGTAAGTTGAACATCCATCATTGCGCCAAAAATACCGGTTTCGACTCGGAGGGTTGAGTGTTTCTTTAGATAATTCACAAAATCGTTGTACATAGATTCGGCTTTTTCGGGGGGAGCCGATTCAATAAAACTTGGTCGGGTACCCTTGCGAACATCCCCGTAAAGCGTAAACTGAGAAACCACCAAAATTCCACCATTAACATCCTGAACCGAGCGATTCATTTTGTCCTCTTCGTCGCGGAAAATACGAAGTCGCAGAAGCTTATCGGCCATCCAAACAAGTTGTTCGGGGGTGTCATCTTTATGGATGGCAAGGAGTACAAGAAGCCCGTTATCGATACTTCCGGTAATGGTTCCGTTTACAGTGACGGATGCTTGAGATACGCGTTGAACTACTGCTTTCATAATGCGCTAAAAATAGGCACATTGCACTCAAGCACAAAACCGGAAATTAATCTCGTTGCCTGAGTCGTGGTTGAGTTGCGCCCTCTACTCTACGTTGACGCATTTCGCGTTGTTGTTGCATTGCTTGTCTGCTAAACCGTGATTCGAAAGTGGCAAGTTGTTCTTCGTTTAAGATTTCAGCCAAGGCTTGCATGTGCGTTTGATGATGCATACTCATTTTTTTCTCAAGCTCTAAACGTGACTGCTGAAAAAGCACCCTGCTCTCGCTCCGCATTTGATGAAGTAACTCAAAAAACGGTTCTTGCTGTTCAGCAGTGAGTTCTAATTCGTTAATCATCCATTGGCGCATTCTAGGATTTGCGCGCGGTGTTGGTCGCTCTTCATCCGTTGGTATATACTCAGGAGTAGGTTGCACTTCTGCCGTTTGATGTGGATTAAAGTAAAGTGCGCCAATATAGCCGGTGCCTATCCCCAGAATGAAAATACCCACAAATAAAAACGTTACGACAAGTTTAGTTTTTTCCATAGGTTATTCTCCATTTAATGGTTCGTTGGGGATGAGAATAGGGCTTACATCTGTGTACACCAACTCAACATTTTCAGCGTGCATCCATTCCAGTATGTGTTCATCGGAAAAGTAATCTACAGGCTGAGCAGAAAAGCGGAAGAGGGTAATCATAGCTAAAAACAGGATTCCGGCTGCGAGTAAAAAACGGGGAAATGCCTGAATAACGACTGTTTCAAATGAGGACACCATCTGTTCACGGATTGCCGCAAGTTCAACCTCGGTTGGTTGCACCAAAGGGAACGCATCTTCCAGCGGAACCGGCATGGATAAAAGCTCAAAGGCTTCCAACAAATCGGGATACTCTTGTAATGATTCCCGTAGTTTCTGTAGCTCAGAAGCAGTGAGTTCGCCATCGATGGCTTCGGTAATTTTAATTTCGAGTTCGGTTCGTGTCATGGTGTGTATCCTGATTTAATCAATTCCTGACGTAATTGTACCCTTGCTTTAAACAAGCGACTTTTCACAGTTCCTTCGTTAGTATCCGTGATTTCTGCAATCTCATGATATGGGATTCCCTGCAAGTCTTTAAGCACAATTAGGATCCTCAACGATTCATCTAAACGTGCTAAGGCTTCGTCCAACAATCGTTTGGTTTCACGTTTTTCGATTTCGGGGGATGTTACCTCGGGTTCATAATACATCTCATCAAAAGAATTAATCGTTTGATGACCACGCTCCGTTTTGAGTTTGCGCATAGCATCGATGCAGGTATTGCGCGCAATGCGATAGAGCCATGTGTAGATAGATGAATTCCCCTGGAATGTTTGTTTACTTTTATGCGCTTTGAGGAAAGTTTCTTGTGTGAGATCAGCGGGGTCAAGTCCTGTACCAACTGTGTAAGCAGCAATAGCCTGATGAATTTTACTATAATATAACTCAATATCTCTCGGCGAGAGGATGTCTTCTGATTCAGCTTTTACTGAGGAAGAGGATATTGAAAAAACAGACTGCATAGATTGAGTAAAGACAACGGTTAGGCTGTCTGAAGGGTACATGGGTAATGAAACGGCTAATATTGACATCTTACGGTTTATCCTTCATTTTGTCAAAAATAGAGTCCCGAAAGTTCATTCCGGGACTCATGTTTACATGCATTCCGCTAATTGTTATCTGTTTTGACCTCTTTGGCGGTTAAGCCCTCGGTCGTTCATCCCACGTTGACCTCTTTGCGGGCGGTTGCCGTCAAAACCGGGGTGCATTTTTGACCATTCAGCCATCCATGCATCAAATTCATTTTCGTTCAGGATTTTTGCCATTTCGTCTCTGAAAGCGCGTTGTGCCTCAAGACGCTCAATGCGTGTATCAAGATCAGGTCGCTCGGCGCGAGCTCTGTTTTGGCGAAAGCCTTCTGTGTTTTTCAGATGATTTTCAACCGCTTGAGTTACCGCTGCTTTTTGCGAAGCGTTAAGCCCTACTTCATCTGAAATAGAAACAGCTTGTGCTCTGAGTACGTGGGTGCGCATTTCCAGACGGTTTTCTGCCATTTGCTTTTGGTTTGCTTCAAATGTAGCAAACTGAGCGGGTGTTAGGATAGATTTAATTTCGTTAGTTAAATCCTGACGCGATTCCATACGTTGATCGCGTTGCTGAGTGCGTGCTCCACGACCCATTTGGGTTCTCATCTCACGCATGCTTTGGCGATGCTCGACCATCAATTTTGCGATGGCCTCTTTTTGATCTTGGCTAAGATTTATATCATCGGAAAACAGAAGTGAAATCTGCATTCCCGGTCCTTGCTGACCTCCGCGTTGTTGAGCCATAGCATTTGTGGAGAAGAGGAGTGTCAGTAAGATGATGAAGCTTGAAAGGGCAATATGTGTTTTCATTTTTTTGAAGATATGAGTGTGTGTTCTCGTTAACTGCCAGATTAGACGAGCCCAAACCAAATTCGTTCGAAGTTTGTGATGAGTTGTTTTAGATTTGAGGATGGATAAAGCTTCTATCCTAATAAATAAGCCAATTGAGTACGGTTTAAAATTGTGCAATATGATATTTTAAGCGGAAGCTAACTTTCCCCACATATAGATTTTTGCCACTTTTATGAAAAAAATACTCTACGCAGCCGTTGTGTTGATTTTTATGGTTGTGATTACATCCTCAGGAATCCGACATAAGATCACGGAAGTCGCACTTGATATCGGTTGGTTCGATTCGCCTCCTCCAACCGAAATCCGAGGACCACAATTAACAGATGCCGTTTGGAATCATCCCTTTGAAACCTTTGAAGGACAAACCGTTCGACTTTCTGATTTTAGAGGGGATGTCATTATGCTAACTTATTGGGCGTCTTGGTGCGGAACGTGTCGCAGGACAAATCCAACAATCCAAACATTATCGAATGAACTAAGTGAAAAAGAGGATATCACGTTTTTATTGATTTCGATGGATAATGTAAGGGAGAGCGCCGTCAGATATTTGGATCAAGGGCGTTTCAGCCTGCAGAATGTGTTTACGAATGATATTCCGGCTGCTCCGTTGAATCATGCTTCCATCCCCACAACGTATGTGATTGATCGAAATGGGCAGGTAGTATTTCGTCATACCGGCTATTCGAATTTCTCGAGGCGAAATTTTAGAGATTGGTTGGTGGAGGTAGCGGAGAGGGAGTGAAGATTGGTTTGATTGTGAACTGCCAAGGCGCCGAGGACGAAGTTTTGTATAGGTATTTTGGATTGTATGGCACGCAGATGACGCGGATTGAGCAGATTGTCGCGGATTTTTTCCCATGTCGGAAATATGTTCGAAATAAATAAGTTCCGTTAATCAGTTATCGTAGCTTGCGAACCCCATTACTTCACCAAGACCATTTTTCGTGATTGAACTATGCGTGAGCCGGTGCCGGAGAGGTGTTCGAGTCGGTAGATGAACACACCGCTTGCGTAGCGTTCAGCCGAGAACATAGCTGTGTAATTTCCCGGTTGTAGGGTTCCGGAGACTAAGGTTTCGAGTCGTTGTCCGTCAATCGTATAGACACTAAGTGTAACATGCCCCGCCTCTTCAATAGAATATCGGATTTGCGTGGATGGATTAAATGGATTCGGATAGTTTTGCTCTAAAGTGAACATGGTTGGATAATCATTTACTTCAGTTGAAACCGTGGTTCCCTCGATCGTAAAGGTTCGCGCTCCGGCCTTTCCAATGAGGGGAAAATTTTCTTGGCGTCCTGATGCATCAGCCGCGTAAAAATAATACCGAACGGTTCCACCGGAAGCCTCCACAGGCATAAAAGCGTGATATGTGTTTCCTGAAATCGGGGATAAACTGAGTGTATCGAAAGGAGCATCATTGAAACTGTAAATCAGGAATAAAGAATCTGCAATGACCGGCTGACCGCTAATGGGATTAATCTCAATGTGGAATTCTTTCTCAGGGACATAATCGAAATGACCTGAAAATGGAGTATGCAGGAGGGATAACATCCCCCGATCCGGAATTTCCTTTACTCTACAATGTAATGCATCGCTTGAATTCCAGTTAAATTGAGGATTTCCGGTAAATCCAAGAATTTCATAGCCCGGTAGCGCCTCTTGGTAGGCAGCAATGGCAGCTGCATCCCACGTTGAATTCATCAATGGTACATACACGCGCTCATTAACGATTAAAGAATTAGTGTAAGGTTGACCGTTTGGCGTATCTATCCGAAAAACTTGAAATGGAGTTCCCCACGCGCTTGTTTGATTCCCAAAATATGAAGCAACCTGCTCATGCTGTTGATATCGGGGATGCGAAGGAGGCACACGGGCAATCATAATCTTATCAACATCTAAAAATTTTGCCCAGGTATCAATATGCTTGATGGATGAATTTTGAGGATCAATCGTAACATGATACGTTTCTGTATTGAGGAAATCGGCCATGTTGTTTAGCACAAGGTTTTGATTAAATCCATTTTCCTCCCAAATCAAATCGGTTGAAGCAGAAATTCCAAACCCGTCTGTCATATAATTCCCGCCTGTATGTACAATATTCATCCCATAAAAGGGCATTCCAAGTCGGGTTGCAAGTTGAGCAGGAATGGCATCATCAAGCGGGCGCGGACGATTGTACTTAAAATCAACCACACTTACCTGATTATTATCGTTTACGATATAAAAAGGACCGTAGTCGCGTGTCCACACGGAGTTGGTTGCAGCTCTGATAAACTCAACTCTATCCATATCCACACCGGCATTCAAAAAAGTGTTGTATGCCAAACTTTGCTGATCTCGGTTAGCAACTAAGGTAACAATATTCACATGCTCAGAAAGGGCTGCTATCAAATTCAAAGGCCACGCGAATGGAGTCGAAAACCGAATGAGAACGGCTTCATTACGCTCAAACTCTGCGATATTTCTGATTACTCCTGACGGTGGGGGCGTAGGCTGAAAATTAATCCCGATTTCATCAAGCCGAAGCATTTCTTCAGCAGTAAGTTCTTTTGGTAGCGGATTTGGGTCTGTAAAATAGTGTTGACCAAGTGTTATGGTTGTTACAGAAAAAGTAAAGAGAAGCGTTAAACCTATAAAAACAATATTATTCATTATAAGCGAAAAGAATTCAATATGATGGAGTCATTAGATGGTAGTTAGCCTTCATAATACAAAAAACATATCATAATCATTGAAAAAATTGTTAATTCTGAAAGCGTTTTTCTAAATCAAGAATAATATAATTGCCCCCAAATCGTCTAACTTATTGACATTGTTGTTCATTTACGGTCGATTTTACTTTCAATTCTCACTGAAAATCTTTAATTTAATATCATAGTTAGATATAAGAATAAAGTCTAATAGTGAGATTATTGTCAACCCAAAAATTACGGTGAAGAAGATGAAAACAGGTATTCAGTCAGGAACTGTAACCCTTCCTTTCTTAAGTGAAGATACACCAAGCTATTACAGAGGATTTAGAAAAGGTATTTGGAATCACGAGATAGATGTGCGTGACTTTATCCAAAAAAATTACACTCCCTATACAGGCGATCAGAATTTCTTGCAGGGCTCTACGGATAACACCAAGCTTTTATGGCATGAAGTGTTGAACTTAATGAAAGATGAGCAGAAGAAAGGTGTTTTAGATGCCGATACTGAAGTTGTTTCGGGGATTACCACTCATACACCCGGTTACGTGGACAAAGAGCTCGAGAAAATTGTTGGTCTGCAAACAGACAAGCCTCTAAAACGAGCGTTGATGCCTTTTGGTGGGGTTCGAATGGCTCGTACGGCACTCGAAAGTAATGGGTTCAACTTCTCTGAGGCTACACAAAAAGCATTTGACACCTTGCGCAAAACCCACAATGATGGCGTTTTCGATGCTTATACTACTGAAATTAAGAAAGCTCGCTCTTCCGGTATCATCACCGGATTGCCCGATGCTTATGCTCGTGGAAGAATCATCGGTGACTACCGCCGTGTGCCACTATATGGTGTCGATCGCTTAATTGAAGATAAAATTGAGCAGCGTAAGTCTTTGGAAGTAAACTCAATTCAGGATGATGTGATTCGCTTGCGTGAGGAAATCAGCGAGCAGATTCGCTCTCTCAAGGAATTAAAAGAAATGGCTACTTCTTACGGTTATGACATTTCAATGCCGGCAGAAACTGCGGAAGAGGCTATTCAGTGGCTATATTTCAGCTATCTTGCGGCGGTAAAAGAGCAGAATGGTGCAGCGATGTCCTTAGGGCGCGTTTCTACCTTCCTCGATATTTACATTCAGCGGGATTTAACCCAAGGAAAAATCACCGAAGTTGAAGCGCAAGAACTTATCGATCATTTCGTGATGAAGTTGCGTATGGTTCGCTTCATGCGTCCACCTGAGTACAATCAGCTTTTCTCTGGCGACCCAACCTGGGTTACTGAAGTCATTGGTGGAATGGGGACCGATGGCAGAACATTGGTCACGAAATCATCCTTCCGATTCCTACAAACCTTGTTGAATCTTGGTCCGGCTCCTGAGCCAAACCTTACCGTGCTTTGGTCAACCCAACTTCCTGATGGATTCAAACGATTCTGTATTGATGCTTCTATCCGTACTTCGTCAATTCAGTACGAGAACGACGATTTAATGCGTCCTTATTGGGGCGATGACTACGGTATCGCATGCTGTGTTTCTGCTATGAAAATTGGCAAGCAAATGCAGTTCTTTGGTGCTCGTGCAAACCTCGCGAAAACGCTACTTTATGCCATTAACGGAGGAAGGGATGAAATCTCAGGCGAGCAAATTGCTCCAATGATTCAGCCTATCACCGATGAAATTCTATCGTATGATGAAGTGATGAAGCGTTTTGATGTCATGATGGATTGGCTCGCAAACGTGTATATGAATGCGTTGAACATCATCCATTACATGCACGATAAATATTACTATGAGCGCATTGAAATGGCACTTCACGACAGAGATGTCCTTCGCACAATGGCATGCGGAATTGCCGGACTCTCCGTTGTGGCTGATTCACTCAGCGCCATCAAATATGCGAAAGTGAAACCGATCAGAGACGAGCGTGGCATCGCAGTTGCTTTCGAAACCGAAGGCGATTTCCCAACCTTTGGAAATGATGATGAGCGCGTAGATGAAATTGCACGTAGCTTGGTGAAAATCTTTATGCAGAAACTGGCTAAAGAGCCAACGTACAGAAATGCAGTGCCAACTCAGTCCGTGCTAACAATTACATCAAACGTGGTATATGGAAAAATGACCGGTGATACGCCTGACGGACGTATGCGCGGTGAGCCATTTGCACCGGGAGCAAATCCTATGCACGGTCGTGATAAAAAAGGTGCCGGTGCGAGTATGCTTTCTGTAGCAAAACTGCCTTATGAGTACGCTCAGGATGGTATTTCGTACACATTCTCCATCGTTCCAAAAGCGTTAGGAAGAACCGAAGAAGATCGCATCAGCAATCTATCGGGTATGATTGATGCTTACTTTGCAGAGGGTGGACACCACATTAACGTGAATGTGTTCGATCGTGAGACATTAGTCGAAGCAATGGAGCATCCTGAGAAATATCCTCAGCTTACCGTTCGTGTTTCCGGTTATGCCGTTAACTTCAACAAGTTAACACGTGAGCAGCAGATGGATGTTATTTCAAGAACCTTCCATCAAGCCGGATAATCATGGAAAACGTAACGGGTTATATCCACTCTGTTGAATCGGCCGGCACACTGGATGGACCGGGAGTGCGTAGGGTACTTTTCCTTCAGGGATGTCCCCTTGCATGTCTCTACTGCCATAATCCGGATGCCCGACCATTCAAGTGTGGGGTCAAAACAGACTCTTACACGCAGCTCAGAGATATTGCCCGTAATGCAAACTTCTTGAAAACTTCAGGAGGGGGAGTTACCCTCTCCGGAGGCGAACCTTTGAGTCAGCCTGACTTTGTCAAAGCAATTTTTGAGGGATGCAAACAGCTGGGATTACACACAGCGTTAGATACTTCCGGTTTCCCCGGGCGACGCGCCGATGACCAACTCCTTGAACTTACCGACCTTGTCTTACTCGATATAAAGCATATCCGCGCTGACCAATATAAAGTGTTAACCGGTGTTGACCTTCAACCAACACTCGATTTTGCAAAACGATTAGCCGAGATTAATAAACCGGTTTGGTTGCGCTACGTACTCGTTCCGGGTTACACCAACCAATTAGATGATTTAGCCGCACTTGCAGATTTCATCAAACCGATGAAAAACATTGAGCGAGTTGAGATTTTACCCTTCCATAACATGGGTTGCTACAAATGGAAAGAACTCGGGCTCGATTACAAACTGGAAGACACACCTTCACCGGATCCTGAAGAAGTGGAACGAGCAAAACAAACGTTTAGCAAAGCCGGAATACCCGTGTATTAGACTAACTATGAGTGATAGACGCGAAATAATTTCAGGGGGAAAATCACGATTGTTTTTAAGTATGGATATCAAGATTTTGCATACTTCTAATTTTATTTAACCTAACCGTTTGATCAATGAAAACAATCTTTGTTACACTTGCTATCGCTTTAATGTTAGTCGCATGTACTGCTCAGGAAGAAGTTACCCCTGAAGTAAGCGCGCACGATGCCTTTTTTGCAAACCTTAGTACACTTTGTGGGGAAACCTTCACCGGAGCATCCACTTATCCTGAAAATGGAGATCATGTACTTGTGGGGACTACGCTCAGAACATACGTTTCAACATGTACCGATGATATGGTTCGTATTGAACTCTTCCGCAAGGATGGAACCTACTGGCACGGAGCGTGGGTCGTTGAAAGAAGACCGGAAGGCTTACATCTTTTCCATGATCATCTTGGCGAAGAGCGCACAATGGAATATTTGATTGAAACTAATAACTCACATGGGTATGGTGGCTATGCAACCGACGAAGGTACCGAATTTCGTCAGCATTTTGCCGCTGATGAAGTAACGGCTGAAATGATTCCGGAAGCATCAACCAACGTATGGATGATGGATTTGAACCTGGAAGAGGGAGTATTTATTTATTATCTCGAGCGTCACGCTGCACCACGTTTCCGTGCTGTGATGCATCAAGAGTCTTAAAAATTTAACTTCCAAATATTTCAAAACCCGGTTTGTCCACTGTTTTTTTATGATGTGTTAATGCATCTTTCTTTTACTGAAAACTAAATTTTTTAAACGTGCTTTCATTCCTTGACAGGTCACGGTCGGTGGCCAAACCGGGGCATAGTCGCTGGCTGATTCCACCGGCGGCACTCGCCATTCACCTGGCTATTGGTCAGGTTTACGCATTCAGCGTATTTAACATCCCCTTATCACGAGTTCTCGGAGTTACAGAATCCGCGCCCGACGATTGGCAACTCACCACCATCGGATGGATTTTTTCGATTGCCATTGTTTTTCTGGGGCTTTCTGCCGCATTGTTTGGGAAGTGGCTTGAACGCGAAGGCCCAAGGAAAGCAATGTTCATGGCGGCCATCTGTTTTAGCGGGGGATTTTTTGTATCCTCGCTTGGGGTGTATTTGCACAATATTTGGCTTGTTTACTTGGGCTATGGCGTATTAGGGGGGATTGGACTCGGCATTGGATACATCTCGCCGGTTTCTACACTCATAAAGTGGTTTCCTGATCGCCCGGGGATGGCAACCGGTATGGCTATTATGGGATTTGGCGGGGGAGCCATGATTGGTTCACCACTCGGCGTGAAACTCCTCGAGCATTTCAAAACAGCTGAATCTGTCGGCGTTTGGGAAACCATGCTTGTAATGGGAACCATCTACTTTTTCCTCATGATTTTAGGGGCTTTCTTAGTGCGTGTTCCACCGGATGGATGGAAACCTGAGGGCTACGTACCCGGCGAAGCAACCAAAGGCAAAATGATGACCCTTAACCATGTCGATGCTGATACTGCCATCAAAACGAAGCAGTTTTGGTTGTTGTGGGTCATGCTTTGTGTGAATGTAACCGCCGGGATTGGCGTACTTGGACAAGCATCCCCCATGATTCAAGAAATGTTCCCCAAAATTATTACTGTTGAATCCGCTGCCTTGTTTGTGGCACTATTGAGCTTCTTCAATCTGATAGGTCGCTTTTTCTGGTCGTCACTTTCCGATAAAATTGGTCGAAAAGTGGTCTATGGTATATATTTTGGCTTGGGATTAACCCTGTATGCACTTGTTCCGACCCTTGGAGGGTTTGAAACAGCAGCATTCTTTATTGCGGCATTCGCAGTAATTATGACCATGTATGGAGGCGGATTTGCTACCATCCCCGCATATTTGCGAGATTTATTCGGAACCTTTGAAGTCGGTGCCATTCACGGAAGGTTACTAACCGCATGGTCAACAGCCGGAATTCTTGGACCAGTGCTCATAAACTACATTCGTCAGGCGCAGCTAAATGCCGGAATTCCACCGGAGCAAGCATACTCCGTAACCATGTACATCATGGCCGGGCTCCTTCTCATTGGGTTCATCTGCAACCTCGCCATCAAAGAAGTGGACAAGAAGTACCATTTGAAGGTGTGATTTGGTAGAAAAGAAAAATCCCATTGAAAATTGGTGAATTTTCAACGGGATTTTCAAAGCTTTACTTAAAACCGATACGAAAACTCTACAAAGATTCTTCGTCCGGGTTCTTCTAACTTTGTTTGTGTTGGACTTACTTCAGGATTGAAGTTTCTGTTGAGATGTTCCATATATGCTTCATCAAACAGATTTCTGACACCGGCATTGAGTCTCATGCCAAATCCGATATTGTAACCCATCTCTACATCTGCAAGCCAAAACCCTGATGTGCGTTGCTCTCCGAAAGCTTCATCAATTCTTGATTGAGGGAATACTTTACGCACGCTAAGCATTGGGCTCAGGCGATTAAATAAGATTCCATTGAGCTTGAATGTTGTTTCAAATGGAGCGATTTCAGCGACCGGATTTCCAGAATCTGTATATTCAGCATACGTGTAGGATGCTCCAATTTCAGCCGACCAACGCTGACTGATAGAGGTTAACGCTGAAAGCTCAAATCCGGTGAAAATGGCATCCCCCACATTAGTAAATTCCCGAACTCCGGGAACATTCATCCCGACTGGATTCATATCCGGATTGATGGCAGCGCTGATGTAATCCGTTGTATATGCCGCAAATAGATTGGCGCGAAGCTGAACCGGATTTAGGCGTGTTTCAAATATCAAATCAGCTTGATGATTCGCCTCCGGTTTCAAATCAGGGTTTCCGGCAAATTCAAAAGCGTTTCTTCCGATAGCTAAAAAGTTGATGAATCGCTCGGTGATATCCGGGCTTCTGACTCCCCTTCCCACATAAAAACTAATACGAGAGTTTTGTCCCAAGCGATTTGAAACTCCGGCACTGGCGCTGAAATTCAAGTACTCGGAAGAGAGATCTCTATTTTGGAATCGCGGAGCAGGATCGTTAGCATCAGCGGTGTTGTAATCCACTCTGAAACCGAGAGAGAACGTCCAAGCATCCATAAATTGCTCGGTACCGGCAAATAGGCCAACATTTGAAATTCGGGAATCTTGCCATAGGTTGTACACCATATTATTTCCCGTATTTGGTCCCATTTTGAATTCCACAAAACGATTCCCTTCAATATTGATTTGGTCATATTGGCTGACAACCGTCCATGTTCCGTGATTTGTAAGTCCGGTTGATTTTAGTTGAATCCCACGTGAACGAGTTTCGGCGAGTGCAACGGCATCTCTCATTGCAAAGCTTTCTCGATTATGATTATTCATTTCATGGTCAACCATATTGTAATAAGCATTAACATTGAGTTGACGTAATAAACCAGCTTGTTGAGGTGAGAATTCATAACCCAATGTCAGTTTATAGGTGTCATCAACAGCCATATCCATACCGAGTGCGGGGAAATCAGCATCCCTCACAAAAGATTGAGACCAACCGGCTTGAAGGCGATGCGCTTCAGTAAGGCGATATCCAAGATCAATCCCATAGTCATACGATTGAAATCCCGCAGGGACAGTTATCCCCGATCCACTTGAATAATCTCCGGTTCTGGAAAGTCCACCGCTCAATAAGACATCAAGTGATTGTGTTGCCATGGATACTCTGGCATCGGTAAGTCTATGACCTGTGTTGCTTTCGATTCCCCCACGGACATCCCCCGAAACGGTGAATTGTTCCACTTGAGGTTTTGCATGTTTCACAAAGTTAACGGTTCCACCAAAAGAGGGACCAAATTGAAGCGCATGAGGGCCATGATGGATTTCCACGCGTTCAATATCGGTAATGCGGATATGCGATGTTGGAGGGTCCATTCTATTAGGACAAGCAGCAGCAGAGGAAGTCAATCCATCCACACGAATATTCAGTCTGCTATTGGCAAAACCGCGGACAACAGGGTCCATCCCAAATCCGCCTCGGCGCACGCCGGAAACGTTGGCAGCGGAAAGCAGAAAAGCTCCGGAATCGATGGGTTTGAAAGCCACATCTGTGGTGCGGAGAAAATCCAATGGCTGTTCAAGTGTTCGATGCGAAATAACCGTTACAGGTCTAAGATCATGTTGCTTTGGACTAAGTTGAATGATACTTGAATTTCCATTTAAGATGCTATGTAAAGAAACTTTAAGACTATGGAAATTCACATGACTGATATAAATGGAATCATCCACATCGAGTGAATTCTTATCTAGTGTAAATGTACCGGAAGCATTGGTAACGGCGATAGCAGTTCCACTACTTGCGGTTATATGAGCCCCTGAAATAGGATGCCCTGTTAAAGCACAAATTACTTTAGCGGATATTTTATCCTGTGATTCGAGGGCAAAAGCAGTGCTTCCTAAGAGGAATGTAATGAGTATCAGGCATAGTAATCCTGATATTTTACTTAAATATAATTGTGTTTTCATCTTGCAAAGTTGAATAAAGTTTAGGCGCATGCTCACACTGAGCCTACTGCGCGATTTTTAAATCCGAGAAAAAAAGGGCAGAGTGGCTAACCCTTTTATGCTATAATCTGCAAGATGGGACGAGGAGGATGGAAAATGTCATCAATATAGCGTGTTGGTGCTGTATTTTCTACAGAACCCCACACCAAGCAGTTTGCTAAAGAAGGAGTATTTTCAGCAAGTTGCGGTTGTAACACTACTTTATCTAGTGTTTGAATAACCGCAACATGTTCAGAGGAATTTGTAGAAGAACAACTACATACTCTCGCATTTTGATGCGAAGCGTCTGATTCATTTGAAGGGCAACAGGTGCTTTTTGTTGACTCTTTAATCAGTATCAATACAGGTATTTCGGTGATCGTATCTTCATGATCAGACGTGATCTTATGTCCGCACGTACTACCACACATACACATCAAAACCCCGCAATCACTCCCAAATACACTGCTATAAATCAATACAGAGACTTTGCTGATCTCTGTAATTGAAAGAGCAACCAAAATGATGAGTAGGGTATAGGAGATTTTTTTTGCCATAGTTCAAGTGTGAAGATACCCACACCTGAGCATAATTGCAATTCAAACATTGAAATTATAATTGTTTTTTACCCCATTATCCCCGCCCTTTTGGCGTCAAAACAGATACCGGTAATATCATTTCCTCCATTGATGCGCCGCCATGTTGGAAGGTATCGTTGTATTTATTTTGGTATTTATGATAATTTGTTGGGTAGATGAAATAATAGTCTTGTTTAGCAAAAATGTAATTGATGTTCATTCCAACCTTTGGCAATTTAAAGGCTGCGGGGTCATCCACAATAATAGCGGCATCTTTTTCCGCTTTGAGCATTCTTCCAAATTTGTAACGAAGGCTCGTGGATGTGTTTTTATCCCCTAATACTTTAGTATCTCTAAGAGCACGCACGGAACCATGATCGGTAGTAACTATAATTCGCACATTTCGGCTTGATAGTTCTCTGAAAATCTGTAAGAGATTCGAATGTGCGAACCATGTTTTAGCAAGGGAGCGAAATCCGGGGACATCGGGTGCAATTTCTTTTAGGATATCCGAATCGGAACGCGAATGCACTAAGGTATCCACGAAATTGAAAACAAACGCATTGAAGTTGAATTGAGTGTAATCTACAATCCGATCAGCAAGGCGCTTGCTGTCGTCCTGAAGGATTACTTTCTCATATTTTGCTTTACCCTTGAATCCATGTCGGTGCAATAATTCTTCAAGTAGCTCAGGCTCAGCCATGTTGAGTGAAGATTCATCACCGGTGGCATTCTTCCATAAATCTGGGTACTTTTTTTCAATTTCGGAAGGAAATAGCCCTGAAAAAATGGCGTTTCGCGAATAAGGAGTAGCAGTTGGAAGGATGGAATAGTAAAACTCAGTATCGATGGTGTAGAGTTCTGTTAGAAACTGTTCAAACATTAACCACTGATCATAGCGCATGCAATCGATAATGAATAGAAATGTAGAATCAGCTTTTGGAAGGTTTGGGATTACATATTCCGGTATGATTTCATGGGAAAGCAGCGGTCTTTCATTCGAAGATTGATTCAGCCAGAATTTATATTCGCGTTCTATAAACTTACCAAACTCTTTATTGGCTTGCTGAAATTGGTCTTGGAGAACTTGTTGAAGACCTTCATCACTTTTTTCTAATTCAATCTCCCAAGAGGTAAGTTGGGTGTAGATAGAAATCCACTGTTGCCAGTCAGGGTTGCTGTCAATTTGTGCTGAAAGACTCTGGAAACTTTGTAAGTAGCTATGCGCCGATTTTTCGTTACGAAGACGATTTCGGTCTAGAATTCGCTTGATCGTGAGTAAAATTTGGTTTGGGTTTACCGGTTTAATCAAGTAATCAGAAATTTTTGACCCGATGGCATCCTCCATAATCGATTCTTCCTCGCTTTTTGTAATCATTACAACAGGAAGATTAGGATAGAGTTGCTTGATTTTCCCCAACGTGGTCAAGCCATCCATACCGGGCATTTGCTCATCAAGGAAAATGAGGTCGAACAATTGTTGCTTTACTAAAGTAAGCGCGTCATCTCCATTTGTTACCGGGGTAATTTTAAACCCTTTATTTTCTAAAAAAAGAATGTGAGGACGCAGATGCTCAATCTCGTCGTCAGCCCAAAGTATGGTATGTTTCATAGTTTATTCTACAGTAATAAAATCTTTGATGGATTCGAATCGGGTTTTACCGATACCCCTAACTTTCTTAATATCTTCTTTTTCTGCAAACAGACCAAACTCATATCTGAATTCTACAATTCGAGCGGCTATAGCCGGTCCTATTCCGGGTAAACGAACCAATTCACTTACATCAGCAGTATTAATATTAATGACCTCAGTAAGGGCTACCGGTGCCCGTCTTGTTCTTGTCGTATCGCTTATTATTTCAGTAGGTTGATTAGACAACGAGCTCTCCACTATTTTAGTACTGTCAGGAGCTTTAATTTCAAGTGTGACATTTTCTATCGGTTGAGGAAAATAGCGCTGTAGAAGTTGTTCACGTTCTTGATTTATGGCAGCCGATTTCTCTTCGAATAATGCAAAAATTGGATCATAATCTAAAATAGAGGCATTTACACTTGGCTTTATGAAAATATTACCAATTACAGCAAGAATGAGTACAGAACTGAGAACATAAATAGCAGTCCGTTCATAGATGGTAACCTGTAATCGTTCAAATAAGAAATAAAGTGCGCGTTTCATATCGTCAGGTAATTAAGTTTTTGCCTTTTAATCAAATTAATTTCATCTCAATTGAGCGTAAAAATGCTACGCATATTTATTAAGAGAAATAAATCAGCAAAACCTTACACGCTTTGTTATTTTTAGGGATGATTTTTTTCAAGCATTCATCCCCCAAAATTCATGAAAGCAGAAGTTTTATATTTGACAGTTAGCGGTTTGAAAACTCGAGTCCTGAAGTATGGCTCGGGTACCCCCATTTTATTTTTGCATGGATGGGGATGCAAAGCAGAAACTATGGCCGGAATTGTTCCGGCACTAAGCGATTCATTTTCGTGTTATTTGATTGATTTTCCGGGATTCGGTGAAAGTGAAGTGCCTCAAACTGTATGGAAAGTATCTGATTATGCTTCTTTCACGATAGCATTGATTCAGCAACTTAAGATTGAAGGATGTCACGTTTTAGCACATTCTTTTGGGTGTAGGGTGATGTTAACATTGCTTTCAAATCCCGAAACATCTCCGTTATTCAAGAAAGTGTTGATAACAGGGGGAGCCGGATTGAAACCACGCCGGAAGCCTTCTTTTTATGTGAGGAAGTACACCGCATTGACACTCAAATTTCCGTTTCAGTTTTTGCCGGGTTCGTTCAGAGAAAAAGGATTGGCCTGGCTTAGAAAAACTTCACTTTGGAAGAAACTCGGCTCATCTGACTACGCCGTGCTTGATGGGGTAATGCGACAGATATTTGTAAATGTAGTGGGTGAGTTTCAGGATGACATCCTTTCAAAAATCTCCCATGAAGTTTTTTTACTTTGGGGAGAAAATGATGATGCAACGCCCATAGATCAAGCAAAACGCCTGGAAAAAGGTATCAAACGCGCAACGCTTGTCACCATTTCTGATGCCGGACATTACGCCTTTATAGATCAACCAGTGCGATTTAATGCGATCGCTCGTGCTTATTTTGTAGGTTGAACGTAGCGTTTCTCACCGGCTTCAACTCGGAGTGCTAATCTGTTTTCAGGCGGGGGGAGTTGACAGGTTGTATATTCTGAAAAGGCACAGGGCGGATTATATGCCTTGTTGAAATCTAAAACGACACTTCGATTTGGACCTGGATTATCAATATACATATACCGACCACCTTGGTAGGTTAGGTCGCGGTTCGTTTCATCCCCCAAAATTATAAATAATCGATTATTGGCAGCCTCAAGTGCGATGAGCTGAAAGTTTTTATCCTCAATAGTAAACTCAAGCATTCCGGGTGAGGGAACGTAGCCGGTTTGACCCAAAATATTGACAATCGGAATTTCGGTGGGTTGAGCATGAGGCCTTAATGTTGCCACAATGCGCCAAGATAGATCAACCGGAAAGCGCTCAATTCCTTGGAAATTTGTAAAAACATAGCTTTCCTGATCATAGAGTCGGAGTCCGGTTAACTCGTCACGAGTTAGAAAACTCCAGGCTAATCTACCCTGTGTAAACTCAGGAGATTCAGTTTTATGAAACGTGATGGGTTCGCTTAGCAAGAGTCCATCCACAAAAATTTCAACATCTGAGGCAGGTGTAACGGTGATTAATTCATTTTCGTAGAGGATTGTGCCGGCAAATGCTGCGATACTTCCTTCAGGGAAGCGTATCATGTGTTCTGCACTTGAACCAAAGGGAGTTTCGCCATGCTCAAGCCAGAAAAGTCCGGCAAGTCGAAGCCAACCTCGCTCAGCGCTAAGAGAGTTTATTCTATGTTCATGCCAAGCTTCCACTTCGGCAAGGTGTTCCTGTTCAGTTATAGCATGTTCATTCGAGCAGGCTATAAGAAATAACCCTGTAAACAGTAAAATCCCTATAGGTTTCATAATTCAGTAATCAGGTTGACCAATTATTTACAATTCAAATATGTAAAACCGATTGTTCTTAGAAAAGTTCAATCAGATATAAATCATAAAGGTAATCAATTTTTGGGAATCTGTTTTTTTCAGTGAGAATTGCTATTATCCCATTGCAATCTAATATGTTACTGCACTAGATATTCAATGAGAAAAATCGTACTAATTATTGTTAGTCTGCTGTTTGCTGGGTTACTCTCTGCTTTTGCTGACGAGTCAGCTAAAGAAGATTTTTCCGCGGTAATACATGTACTAACAACTGATATAATGACTCAAGGTCGTGCAATATCAGGCTGGACAAAATTCTATGAAGGAGATATCCTCGAAGCTTCCCAAATTGATTTTGATGATAGCGGATGGTCAACATGGAATTCGATGTGGAAGTCAGCTAACAATATGCCATCAGAATGGACCGGGGTGAGATGGTACAGGCATCATTTAGAGGTTGATTCAACCTTGTTCAATCGGGGTGTTGTGATTGCATCTGTAGTTTTTGGAGCGGCTGAGATATGGCTTAATGGCGAGTTGGTGTATGTGAATGGTGTCGTTTCTGGAGATCCGGAAGTTTATGAGCGCGGAGATGCCAGAATTTGGGTTCCTGTAACATTTGGGGATACTAAAGAGCAAGTATTAGCTGTACGTTTTGCAAATTCCAACTTAGACCGATTCAAACGATCAAATTTTGGTGTTGGGATGAATTTACGGTTGCATGATGTAAGTTGGTCATACCATAATGCGATTAAAGAAAATCGTTTTATGAGTGGGACTCAGTGGTTTATAACGGGTTTTTGCGTTGTATTTGCCATTATTCATTTTTTGTTTTTCCTGTTTAACAGGCGCCTTCTTTTCAACTTATGGTTTGCTATTGTCTGTACGTTGTTTGGGTTTGGTTCCTGGGTGCAACAGCAGTTTTATTTTTATCAGAATGTTGAAAACATGATGATTTTCCAAATGATGATGCAAGCCGCCATGTTATTGGCATTTGCATTTATGTCATTGTTTTTGCACTCTGTTCTTAACATGAAGAAGAACTGGATTTTCTATTCTTTGTTCTCAGCAGCAATTGGTATCTCAATCGTTCATGTTACCTTAGTTTCAATTAATCCTTTTATTATTTTTTGTGCCCTATTTCTTGGGCTATATATCTTATTTATTTCTATACGCTCAATATGGATGAAGCTTGATGGTGCATGGTTGCTTGGTGGTGGTGTAATCATTTTTGTATTAAGCATTTTTTTAGTCATTGCACTTGAAATGAGTGGTCGCTATATGGATTTTGTTGGCTTTTCTGTTTTTCATGCCCCATATTTAGGATTTGGTGTTGCCCTCGTTGCCATGTCGGTGTATCAATCCAGAAGACTAGCTATGCTAAATCTTGATTTGCTCCGAAATTTGAGAGAGGTGAAAGATCTTTCGGAAAAAAATCTCGAAAATGAACGATCCATCCGTGAAGCTGAAATCCAACGTGCCCGACTTGAAACGGAGAACGAACGAAAAACGGCCGAGCTTGAAAACGCCCGATCGTTGCAGTTATCTATGCTTCCGGCACATCTTCCAAAACTAAGGAATGTTGAACTTCATGGAGCTATGTTTACCGCAACCGAAGTGGGTGGGGACTATTACGATGTTATTTTGAAGGATGAAACTACTGCCATATTTACGATCGGCGATGCCACCGGACATGGGACGGAAGCCGGCTTTGTTGTAGCCATGACAAAAACGTTATTCCAGACTTTAGCACCTCTATTACCTGCTGATGAATGCTTGCGGAAGATGTCAGCCACACTAAAAGATGCCGGACTAAGAAAAAAATATATGTGTCTTGGGTTACTCCATCTTCACGAAAATAAGGTGGAGTGGTGCGCAGCCGGCATTCCAGCCGGAATTATCTACAGAGCAAAAACCGGCACTATCGAATGGCTTGAATCAAAAGGGATGCCTTTGGGAAGCGTAATAAACTTCCCATATCAAGTCAAGCAGGCAAAAATGGAGAAAGGGGATATTCTCGTTTTGATGTCTGATGGTTTACCCGAGCAGATGAATCTTGAGAGAGAACAAATGGGGATGGAGCGAATCTCTGATTGTTTAACTTCTTCAGCAAAAGAAACACCACCTCAAATCATCCAAAACATGATGCAATGCATGGCGCAGTGGTCACAAACCGAGCCCCAACATGACGATGTTACGTTGCTTTGTTTGAAGTGGGAAGGGTAAATTCCTATCTTCAAAAGAAAATCTGAGTTGCGTTTTTGTATAAGTCTAAATGAAATCTACAGTCTGAACTTAAGCTAAATGTACAAATGACTGCGTCTGAAAATCCTAATACTGTGTCAGAATTCATCATCTTCAAAACCGAAGATCAAAAAGTTTCTGTGGATGTGCGTCTTAAAGACAAAGATATTTGGCTTACACAAGATCAATTAGCAGTGCTTTATGGAGTAGAACGACCTGGTATCACTCAACACATAAAGAATATTTTTTCTGAGAATGAGCTAGTAGAGAGTTCAGTATGTAAGAAATTCTTACGAACTGCAGCAGATGGGAAAAAATATCAAACTAAACACTACAGTCTAGACATGATTATATCTTTGGGCTATCGTGTCAATTCAAAAGTGGCAACGCAATTTAGAATTTGGGCAACCAAAAGGCTTAATGAGTACATCCGCAAAGGCTTCACAATGGATGATGAACGCCTGAAAAACCTTGGAGGTGGTGGATATTGGAAAGAGCTTTTACAACGAATCAGAGATATTCGTGCATCTGAAAAAGTTTTTTATCGGCAGGTATTAGACATTTATGCTACAAGTATTGACTATGATCCAAAAGCAGAAGTATCCATTTCGTTTTTTAAGAAAGTTCAGAATAAAATTCATTATGCTATACATGGCCAAACTGCAGCAGAAGTCATTTTTAATCGAGCGGATGATGAGAAAGATTTTATGGGCTTGATGACTTTCCCGGGAGAGCGACCTTATTTGAAAGATGTAATGATAGCAAAAAACTATCTGGACGAAAAAGAATTAAGGTCATTGGGTCAGCTTGTTTCCGGTTACTTGGATTTTGCAGAACGTCAGGCAGAACGCGAACAAGTAATGAGAATGGAAGATTGGTCAACTCATTTAGATCGTATTTTAACAATGAGTGGTGAAAACCTTCTCAAAGGCGCAGGAAAAGTTTCTCATGATCAAGCAGTTGAAAAGGCAACATCAGAGTACAAAAAATATCAGGCAAAAACCTTGAGTGAAGCTGAGAAGAATTACTTGGATAGTCTCAAGCACATTGAAGAAAAAGCTAGCAATAGAAAACCTGGTTTATGAAACTAACGGATTAGCATGAAACCTTATTAAAGGCATCAAAACTACAAAGCTAAAGTCCCTCAATAAGCCCTACCCCAATTTGCCTGTTTTGCCGCACCACCATTTGATGCAGGTGTGGAAGATATCTACCGGAGGGATGAATTGCATGGGGCAACTTCCGGCAATTACATGAAGCCCGGCTTCCTCGGCAAGTTTTACTGCTTCAAGAGAAACGCTACTTGATTCCGATATTTTGGTGGATGTCTGAACAAAGCCCATCATATTGTGCATCCAAATGTAGGGAATGTTTAATTCGATGCAGTTTTTTGTAAGACTTAGAGTCAATTCTGGATTTGTAAACAAGAAAACACCTTGTGGTAATGGTGTCACATCCTCTAGACGTTTGAAGCATTTTATAGACTGAAAATTTTCAAGATTAGGATGAATTGGAGTTACTTCAGTTCCATTGCTGCGTAGTTTTTTGAAAATTGCTGAGGATGGCCCTCCTTTTCGTGAAATACCGGCCATGGCAATGTGCTTGAGGGCTAAAAACTCATCAATTAAAGTCTGAGTAGAATTCATGGTTCATTGAAAGCTTAAATACCGGAGTACTCAATAATGGTTCTGAGGTCAGAGGGAGTGAGTACTCGGATGTTCCTTTCCTCCCAAAGCGCACGGTTGTTGCTTACGATACAATCTAAATTGGAAGCTTTTGCCGATTCGGCAAGTAGCGCCGTCCTGAAATCAGTAAGCGGACTTTTAAGAGCGGCATGAGTTATTTTCTCGTCAATTGTAGTGACCCTGAAAAGTATCATCAGGTTACGAATGATATCATCAGCGAGTCTTAGTTGATTATTTTGCTCGAGATAAACAGTTAATTGCTGAATGGTTACCGGTGAAATCCATCCGCTGATGCGTTTCTTTTCTGCTTTGTTCAAGAGATAGACCGCATCTGAGATGGTATCATCGGAATCATTTAAAATTTCAATCAGAATATCCGTGTCGAACAGAACATTCATATAACTCAGGAATTAGAGTTTTTTAGGATACCTTTAAGGAACTTGGTTCGCTCTGCCAAAGATTCCTGTTGTTCGTCAGAATCCTGATTAGATGCGTTTAGCAGTTCGAAATACTCTTCCACCATTTTTGAAACCGATGTACCCCGATTGAGCGCAATGTCTTTTGCTTTTTGAATGACTTCTTGACTCAATCGAAGTGTTAGTTTGGCCTGGGAGGATTCCATAGCATTGTTCCTACTCATTCAGTAACAACAGCAACTCAAGTTCACGGGCATGCGATAGCATAATATCATAAAGAGCAGAGGTGTTTTCAACAACTTCCGCTGGCGACTGATTCCATCTTGATGCCGGTGCGAATGCCGTTCCATGGGTATAATGATTTCCAACCGCAGTTAGAAACATTCCAATAACAGATGTTCTTGTTCTGCCGTCAACTACAGCTCCATCAGCATAGCGTACAGTACTCACCAGGCGACCTTGTTGGATGTGATAATCCTTCATCCCAAAAATACTTCTATCAATCATCGCACCGATGTGCCCTTTCATTTCCGGGCGATATTGATTGAAAAAGTTAGCTGTACCTGCACGGTATCGTAGCCAAGAATACCCTCCATCAATATGATTGATGAATTGATACCAATCATAAAGATCAACTATATCAGAGGCCGGTTTAGTTTTTGCAACATCAAATTCAATTTTAGAAGGAAGTCCCCATGCTTTGATTAAGGGCTCAATGCGTTCATAAATAATCACAGAACGATCAAAAAGTTTACGAGCCATTTCCTTATCGGAATCATCCCCGAACATCCAAAGCATATCATAAAGCGCTTTGTGTCCACGAAGGAGGGAACCTAACGCATCGGTTCTCCAAAGATAGCCGGTGCCAAAGTTGTAAATTCCGTGTGGACCATCCCAAGCGCGATCAAGGACTAGTGCAATTTCACGAGATATATTTAGTAGTGATTGATCATCATGTCCTAAAAAATGTTTTAAACGACCCGCATCCATTTTTCCCATATCATCAGCTCCATCAGGTTTTTTAAATCTGACCCAAGCATAAATATGACCATGAATTCCCCCAATACCATACGCCATACTATTATTATTGATTACGCCCGCACTATCAAAAAAACGCCCCCCTCTATAATGCTCACTTAACAAATATCTGCCCGGATCAGAAATGTAAAAAGCCGGTATGCGGTAAAGTTGAGCTTCAATCGTACCTAAATCATCAAACCAATCTCCGCGATGATGCATGTGGTACGCATATACACCATGAGGATAGTCGGCTAAATCAACCTTATTGTCATTGAAAAATTGATTTCCTACTCGTTCAAAAGAATTAGAAAACCTTCCGAATTCACTAAAATAATTATCAATTGCGGTAACAAGCATCAGCCATGATTCCGCACGATCTTTCCGTTGAGCAAACATCCTTCCATCTCTGTAGGCTTCATTTCCCATATCCTGTCTTCGGGAAAGTTGTGCAATTAATGAAAGTCCGTGTAGTACGTTACTATAATCTCTATAATAAATGCGATTATGCTCAAAAACGGGATTCCCATCAACAGAAACATGACTTGGTATAAGAAAACGTGGTGGCTCTACGGCAGTTCTGGGAGCTGCCGGCTCGCTCATCCAATACAGGATTCCCCCAACAACTATGATAATTATGAATGCTCCTGCGAAGATACTTAATAGATTTTGTTTGTTCATAGCATTGAAGAATTGAGGTGAACTATATAATATTTACGTCCTTAAGAGACTCAAAAATGTAATTTGGTCTGAATGGGTAGCGGTCTAAGTCTTCACGTTTGCTGAAGCCTGTGAGGACGAGTACAGTTTCCATGCCGGCTTGAACTCCAGCAAGTATATCGGTACTCATGTTATCACCGATAATCAGGGTGTTTTCAGTATGTGCATTCATGCTGTTGAGCGCAGCACGTAACATAAATGCATTGGGTTTACCTATATAAAACGGTTTTTTGCCCGTTATCCTCTCTATAGGGGCGCATAATGCTCCACATGCCGGAGAGCCACCCGGGCCGGCAACGTCAGGATTTGTAGCAATGAATCGTGCACCATTACTGATAAATGAAGATGCTTTATGGATCATTTGCCAGTTGTAAGATTTCGTTTCACCTACAATTACTAAATCAGGATTAATGTCAGTTATGGAAAAGCCTATATTGTATAATTCATGTGTTAAAGCCCCTTCCCCAATCACAAATGCCTTTCGCCCCTCTTGTTTAGATAAAAAAGCTGCCGTTGCCAAAGCAGAAGTAAAAAAGTGCTTAATTGGGATTTCTACGCCGGCAGATGCAAGTCTGTTATGTAAATCCGCGGGAGTTTGTGAAGGATAGTTTGTAATAAAGCGGAAATCAATCTTGTTTTTTAAAATTCTGTGCAAGAATGTGTCAGCACCTGGAATCAAGGTATTATCGTGAAGTACCACCCCATCCATATCAAGTAGGAGGCATTTTTTCATAAGCGAATTGAAAGAATCAATAAATAGTAAAATGAAGACTCTATGGACAATCAAGAGCCGATTATATGTTTTGAAAATAAACAATTTCCATTGCTAAGCCGAATGATAAATTATAAAAGGCTCGTATTCTGATTAAAAAATAGTGCTAAGAACGATTTCTCATTTCCCGTTTGCGCAAAGGAAAGCGGTCGGTTAAAGAGAATAAGAATTCTATACTATTCAAATTTTGGCGAAAAGCTTATCCATTTTAATACCACTTGGTCTTGACTCCTCGCATGATTTCGAATAGACTGTAACCTGTAACCTGTAACCTGTAACCCGCAACCGGTATCCCGAAACCCGAAACTATCAAAAAAGTTAAAAATCCAATACTGTTTTTGATATATTTTGTTAGAAATCAAATACTGTTTAGAATGTATATTGTTAAATATCCAATACTGTTTTATATTACAGGTGAATGATATTACTATATAACGGGATTTTTGGGCATGTTCAGAAACATAGAAAATCACTTATTAGATTGGAAAAAACGCAGTAATCGCAAGCCGATGATTCTCAGAGGTGCGCGTCAGGTTGGGAAGACGTTTACCATTCAGAAGTTTGCCAAAGAACACTATGCTCATTTTTTGAAAATAAATCTGGAACAGCAAAAAAATCTGCACTCCATCTTTGAAAGTTTGGATCCCAAACAGATTGTTCAGGAATTGACCGCCTTGTTTCAGGTTCCCCTAACGAATGAGCATTCATTACTGTTTATTGATGAAATTCAGGTTGTACCCAAAGCCATTCAGGCGTTGCGCTATTTTTATGAGGAAATGCCCGAATTGCATGTGATATCAGCCGGTTCGCTTCTCGACCATACCCTGAATGAAATAGCGTATTCCATGCCGGTTGGCAGGGTTGAATACGCGTACATGTATCCGATGTCATTTTACGAGTTCCTGATGGCCATTGGGGAAAATGGATTGCTACAAGCAATTAAAAACTATCAGTTACATGATACTTTCAGTAGTGTACTTCACTCGCGCATACTTGATATTTTACGATTATACTATTTCATCGGAGGGATGCCGGAAGCAGTAAAGTACTATGTGGAAAACAAAGAGTTATCGGGAATCGAGCAGATTCATTCCGATTTGATTTCATCTATTCAATTCGACTTCGCCAAATACGGAACACGCAAGCAACAGGAAAGCCTGATTGATGTCCTCAACTATGCAGCAAATAACATTGGTAGAAAAGTTGTGTATGCGCATGTGAGTAATCATACCACATCCCAAACTATAAAAGATGCTTTTCAGAAACTTGAAATGAGCAGAATTATCCATTTGGTGCGACAAACAAAATCTGCGACCATTCCGCTTTCACAATATCAGCGTAATGATGTGTTCAAGCCGGTTTTTTATGATATCGGGTTGGTAAATCATTTGGCAGGAATTCGTCTTGTTGATATTCAAAATGTGATTATGGCGCATGAGGGCGCTTTGGCTGAACAGTTTGTGTTTCAGGAGTTAATCTCGAACAATCAGGTTTGGAAGGAGTTTACACCATTTTATTGGCTCAGGGAAGCTAAAAACTCAAATGCTGAAATCGATTGCATCATTCAACTTCAAAACGAAGTTTTTCCGGTTGAGATTAAAGCGGGCAAACGGGGGACTTTAAAATCCCTCCATGTCTATCTGGCTGAAAAAGGTAAAAAAACAGGTATTCGATTCAATGCGGATGTTCCCACAATTGGGTTAGACCTCACCGCAAATCTAAATCTGCCTGATAAAAATCAGATAGCTTATAATCTGATTTCGTTGCCTCTTTATATGGCGGGAATTCTGCGCTCGCTGAGTGTGGCTGAGGTGGGGTGAGTTTGTGATACGGGGTAGATAGCTAAAAAATCATGTCCCACCTGTGACAATCAAAGTCCCACGAGTGACAGCCGGATTTGGGTAAAATGAATCGTGTTAATCCAGTGATTGACACACTGTTGAACTTCTGTACCCAAATACCCGAATCATGAAAAATCTATTCTCAATCCTCGTATTGATATTGGCATTGTTGCCTGTGTCAATCGTAAAGGCACAATCCGTTGACCTTGATGGTGCAAGCGGATTCATCAATTTTGGGAATCCGGCCGAACTGGATTTAACCCAAAATCTGACCATTGAAATGTGGCTTAAACCAAGCCGGATTACCGGTTTGAATACCTTTTTGCACAAAGGGACTTACATAAACGGCAGCAATAATAATGGGATGACCGCCCGTATCACTAACGGCTCCATTCAGTGGTTTCTGGAGAATAACCTGGAGCGGACATTCTCCACACCGGCAATTATTGGTGTGAATGAATGGGTGCATATTGCACTTACCTACGACAATGTTACGGCTCGGATTTTTGTTAACGGGGTGCAACAGGCCTCGTTAAGCGCAGCAAATGCCATAGGAAGCGCGACCAAAAATACGGTAATCGGCCGGCGTGAACACGAAGAAGCGAATGGAGTTCAGGACGCCTACTATCGGGGTTTGGTGGATCATGTCCGTTTCTGGAACCGGGCACTTACCGCTGATGAAATCGAACTTTCGCGACATTCCAATCTCTCTGGAACCGAAAGCGGATTGATTAGTGCATGGGAATTTACTGAAAATAGCGGGACAACGGTTTCTGATTTAACCGGTACTCGAACGGCTTCTTTGAGTGGTGGGATTTTCTGGAATGCTGAAAACCGTAGAATTTTTGATGGAAATGGCACGGAGGCATCGCCATTCCAAATCACCAATGCGTTTCAGTTGCAGGGAATGAATACAAACCTCTCTGCACATTACCGTTTAATGAATGCAGTTGACGCCTCGGCAACAGAAAACTGGAATAATGAATTGGGATTTCGTCCGGTAGGAACGGCTGCTCAGCCCTTCACCGGTGCGCTTGATGGCAACAATCACACCATCACTGGAATACATATAGACCGGTCTTCTGAGCAATACATTGGTTTATTTGGTTCGCTGAATGGGGCTTCCGTTCAGAATGTGACGCTGTCATCTATTTCCATCACCGGAAATCAGCGCATAGGTGGATTAGCCGGTTATGCGGAAGGCGGCTCATCTATTTCCGGAGTTCAGGTAAATGGCGATATCACGGGTATTAACGGGGCAGAGGAAGCTGTTTTAATTGGAGGGATTGTTGGGGAACTGATTAACTCCACCATCACACTCAGCAATGCCACTACAGATATTTCAGGAAGGAGACGAAGTGGAGGTATTGCAGGCCGAATGGCTGGCGGCGCAACTATTTCCCGGTCCTGGGCTTCCGGTTCGGTATTTAATACGGATGATATGACGGGAGGATTGGTTGGACTCATCGTTTCAGGAACCATCACCGATTCCTATAGTTTGTCTGATGTGGACACCCAATTTCAGGGGGGCTCCATTGTGGGTCGGGTTGAAGGCGAATCTAACCTGATATCAAGGGTGTATGGAGCAGGCACGGTTGCCCAGGGTCAGGGCAATGTTTTTGGTTTTATTGGGGTAAATGCCGGTGCAACAACCATTGAGCACAGTTTTTGGAATACGGAAACAACCGGCAGGCCAACCTCACCGGCCGGTGGAACGGGGATTACTTCGGCGCAGATGCGAAATCCCGGAACGTTTACCGGCGCGAACTGGAACCTGGACACCGTGTGGCAACTGGATAATTTTTCACACTTCCCTGTACTTGCAGAAAACACCCAATCGCCTTTGCCAGGTTTGATCTCAGCCCCGGATGTTCCCATGCTTACGTCTCCTTTAGATAATGAGTTGGTACTGGATTTGCAGCCTGAGTTTACATGGGGTGCCGTAGCTGGTGCCCAAACCTACGATTTCCAGCTTTCCGATAACCCGACTTTCAGCACAACACTAATTAATACGAATACGGAATCGGCTACATTTCAGCCGGAATCTCCGTTGACTGTTGGCCTGATTTACTATTGGCGTGTTCGGGCAAAGGGCGTTTCTGAAGCAGAACCGGATATCCTTGGCGATTGGAGTCCCGCCCGAAGTTTCTTTAATACGGAATTCTCAGCCGGTACAGGAACTGCCCTGGATCCTTATCATATTACTACGATTGATGACCTCCAAAAAATAGGTGATTACCTCAGCAGTCATTTTATCCTGATCAATAATATTGACGCATCGGATACCGAAAACTGGAATGCAGGTGCAGGTTTTCAGCCTATAGGCTCCTCTGCACAGCCGTTCACCGGTTCGTTTAACGGTGATGGATATACTATTTCAAATCTGTTTATTAATCGTCCGGCACAACAGCAAACGGGCCTGTTTTCCGAAGTGGCAAGTAGTGGTACGGTAACCAATCTAAGGCTTGAGGATGTAACCATTACAGGTGCCGCTGATACCGGTGCATTAGTTGGAATGTTGCGCGGTTCTGTTTCCCGTATTGCCATTACGGGAACTGTACAGGGTGCTTCGCACGTGGGTGGTATTGCCGGACATTCATTTGGTATGATTGAGCAAAGTTATAGTCATGCGAATGTAAGCAGCACTATTTCGGGTAGTTTTGCAACCGGTGGTGTTGTTGGATGGACCCGTGCCGGTTCTACCACAAGGGATGTGTATGCAACAGGAAATATAACGGGTTTTAACCGTGTTGGAGGGGTGGTTGGCACAAACTTTGGCACTACCCGCCGTGTGTATGCAACAGGGGTAATAAATGGAACCAATCAGGTTGGCGGCGCGATTGGCCATTCGGAAGGAACCACGCAAAACAACTTCTGGAATACTCAAACCAGTGGACGCCAAAACTCTGCAGGAGCTACCGGTCTTACATCCGCCCAAATGTACAATTCCGATAATTTTACAGGCTGGAATTTTGAAACGGTGTGGGAAATCAACTCTCAGGTGGATTTTCACTTTCCTGTTCTGCGTTCGGTTCCGGAGCCGGATTTGCCGGGTGGGTCAGCCGGCATAGCCGCTCCTATTCTGGATTATCCTGCCGATGAAGGCGTAATCGGAATTCTTTTCCCGCAACTTTTCTGGGAAGCAGTTTCGGGTGCTGACCAGTATCATATACAAGTAGCCGAGGATGCTGATTTTGAAGAAATCGTTTTCAGTAATGCAACCCTCACCAATCCTTTTGTTGCTATTTCTGAGCAATTTGAAGATGATGCCACCTATTTCTGGCGTGTCCGCGCGTTCAACTCTCAGATAGAAGTTTTGATAAGCGACTGGAGTGAAACAAGAACGTTTTCTATTCCAGCTGTTCCTTTTGCAGGTGGCACAGGAATTCAGACATCACCCTTTCAGATTAGCACAATTGAGCAATTGCAAGCTATTTCAGGGTGGTCGTTTAATTATTTTGTCCTTACTCAGGATATTGATGCATCAGCCACTTCTACCTGGAATGAAGGTGCCGGTTTCGAACCCATTGGCTCGATTGAAGAACCCTTTTACGGTTTAATAAACGGTGACGGTTTTACGATAAACAATTTGTTTATCAACAGACCGGAAACAGCCGGAGTTGGCCTGTTTGGACGGTTTTATAACGGAACCATATCAAACCTGAGATTAGCGAACGCCAATATAACCGGAAATTTTCGGGTCGGCGGACTTGCCGGTATGATTGAGCAAAATGCTCAAATCCAGAATGTTCATATTCAGGGTACCATTTCCGGTGTATCAAATGAAATCAACGAAGCCAGCCTGATTGGCGGAATCGTCGGCCAGATTATTGGATCAACCATCACAACAAGTTCTGCCACGGTTGACCTTACAGCGGTTCAACTGGCAGGTGGTATTGCAGGAGAAGTTCGCGATAATGCCCAAATTAACCAAAGCTGGTCAACGGGCACGGTTACCGCGACTGATTCGCGCGCAGGCGGTATTGCGGGCGTGCTATCATCGGGTTCTGTTCAATTCAGCTACTCACTCGCTGATGTTTCTGCACCTATTATTTCGGGTGGCGTGGCAGGAATTGTGGAAGGTTCAGGTTCATCTATAATCCGCACGTATGCAGCCGGTGATATTGATAATGATGATGACAGTATTGGTGGTGTCCTTGGTGCCAACGAAGGATTAAACAGCACATTTACAGCCAATTTCTGGAATACGGAAACTACCGGACAAACAACATCTGCTGCCGGCACAGGACTTTCAGCTTTTGCCATGCGTAATCCGGCTTCATTCACTACCTGGGATTTGGAAGAAATTTGGGAAATGGATGCCGTTCAAAAGAATGTGTACCCAATTTTGCGGAATAACCGAGCCAACCCTCTTCCGGGTTTGATTACCACTCTCGAACAAATTACGCTGCTGAGTCCGGCTGATGAAGCTGAACTCCCAAACAACAGGCCTGTGGTCAGCTGGAATCAAATTCCGTATGCCACAGCGTATGAACTTCAGGTTTCATTATCTGATACGTTTGCAAGTGTGGTGTATAGTGAAGTCATCTCTGGTTCCGGTTCGCACCAAATCAGTGATTATCTTGCACGCGAAGAAGAGCATTTTGTGCGGGTTCGTGCCATCAATACTGTCGAAGACCCTACACTTGAGGGCGATTGGAGTACACCGCGTTCCTTTACAATTCTTGCACCCGCTGCACCACCGGCTGTGCCAAATTTTGCACTTGCTCAGGCTGGTTTTTCCACCGGTAGTTTTACATGGAACCTTGCATCGGCCGGAACAGCCAATGGATTTTTGCTGGTGGTTTCAACAGGTCAACCTGATTTCCCAAATGACCCGCAACCCGGTGAAGACAACACAGACAGTTCCGATGGCACCGTATGGTATTGGCTGCCGCTTTCCACCACATCATTTGCAGTGGGGCAGTTGCAAACCGGGACATCCTACAATGCAAGGCTATATACTTGGGATGAATTTGATCCCGAACTTTTCAACGTTACCCCTTCAGAAGATGCCATTCCGTTTACGACACAATTATTTGTGGCAAATGACATCACCGAATCGCTTGCTTTTAACGGGGATGACAGCTTTTTCCAGTACAACGTGCCTGTTTCACAGCATAGAGAGAACTACACGGTAGAGCTTTGGTTTAAGCCGCTGGATTTTTTCAATCCGAATGGACTCATCTTTGCAAACCCACGCTTTAACGTTAGCATCCGAAATCGTCAACTGCAAGTAGCGCTCGAAGGTGATTCAGTTGACCTCACCACTTTTTCGGGATTTTCACAACTGCTTTCGGCAGATGATGTGATAAATCCGGGCGAATGGAATCATTTGGCACTCACCTACGATGGTTCAAATTTTTCCGCTGTGGTTAATGGTGCACTCGCAATACAGCATAATCTGGGGGCAGGATTTGGATGGAACCCGGGCAGCGTTCGGGTTGGTTCCGGATTTCAGCAGCAGGTCGTATCATTCAGCGGACTTATCCATAGTCTTTCAGTTTGGGATTATGCCAAAACTGTTGCTGAATTGGACGGCACAAACCGAATCGAACCCATTTTACCCGATGCCATTGGATTGGTTAGTCTGTTTTATTTTAGTGATTTAAGTGATGATGTGATTGAAGACCGTTTCAACTTAGTTACGGCTTCAGCAACTGCCCTTGGAATTATCGAACCGACGGAAGCATCCGTTTCTGTTGATGCGTTCTCGGTAGCACCTAATGTGGTAGCCGGTGATATGGAAATCACATTTGGCTGGAATCCGGATATTACCGGCGATGCTCCTGATGGATATATTTTCAGTATTAACAGACATAGCGGCCTTTGCAGCTCCATATTTATAGGGCCAGGTATTATGAGTGATTTGCCCGATCAGCAAACAACATGGAGTTCGGATGGTCATCAACTATATTTGTTAAATGCCAATACAGATGACATTTCGATTTCCGGGTTTCCCGCAAGCGGAATTTACTTTGTCAACCTTTATGAATACCGCAAAATCAATGGATTTTATCTGATTAGAGAGATTCACAGCGAAGCCACTCAGGTCAATACCGTACCCGTTGCCCATGTTTCAGGCCTTACAGCTGAATCCACCGGCGGGGGCGTACTTTTTACGTGGCAGAACCCGCAGGCAACCGACCGACCCGATGGATATCTCGTTCAGCTGAGCACTACCGGTTCATTTTCTGAATTGCCGGCTGTGGCTTCAAAAAATCAGCTAATAAGCAATCAGTTTGATAATGGCGAAAAAGTGGTTGATGTCTCATACGTTCGCCGATTCTGGATGGAAAGCGGGTTTGCAACCGGAACTACAAACGTATCGGCACGAGTGATTCCATACCATGGGCTTGGCAACGAAGTCGTGTTACGATTGAGTGAAGCGCCAAGTGTTAGTCAGGCTGTTTCAAACGGGAACAATGGCTGGTTTATAACAAGTATAGCCGGAAATCATCCTGTCGGAATGGTGCAAACGCCACCGAATGACCTGCCGATTAACAGGAGGAATTCAACCAATTTATTTGTGACTTGTCCCGCACCGGTTCAACAGGAACAGCAACTATTCGCAGGTGCCGGATTGTTGGCTGCTTTCAGAAATCAAGGTTTAGAGGAGCCGGCATGTTTTTGGGATACGGTTGATAATTCAGGAGTTCAGTCTCCGCGTCAATCTCTGAATCCAGATGATTTCGAAAACATTCCACCGCCTCCACCACCTCCACCGCCTCCACCGCCACCGCCGCCCGGTGATGATGATGAAGGCGGAGGAGACGGTGGGTTCACGTGCATTCCACCACCGGGCGAACAAGTATGCAATGGTCGTGGGGTTTGCACCGGTCCCAACCGTTGCACGTGTGAGCCCGGATGGGCAGGAGCACGGTGTGAGTTTCCGGTTTGCTTCGGAAAAGCAGCATTGAATGCATGTAATTTCCCGCAAGGCCTCTGCACAAGTGGAAATGAGTGTACGTGCGAAGATGGTTTCAGCGGGCAGCAGTGTCAGATTACCACATGTTTTGACCGCACGTTCGCCAATGCATGTAATTTTCCGTTTGGGAATTGCAGTGGCCCCAACAGTTGCGAATGCGCTGAAGGGTTTGAAGGTGAAAGCTGCTCGGAAGTACAGGCGCTCTCGTTTGTACATCCGTATTCCGGTAATCATACGTTTGCAATACCGTTTGACCCGCAGGCAGATGATCATCTCGTGCTCTATCATGGCCGACTTGATCGTCAGAATTCGGCCCTGCTCGATTCTTCTGAGCAATGGCAGCGCACACTTCGTTTGGATAATGGAACGTTCACGCATGTACATTATCCCGGCCTTGGGTTCACCGGCGAGGATAACCCGGCAATGCATTTTGGCAGAACACGTGATAACAGAATTACAGTTGCCGATGTATTGAATAATGATCTTCCGGATGTCCGGCTTCAGGCAGTCGGTGCATTTGGAACGAATAATAAACCTTACCTGATTGCGGCCGGATTTTTCAATTACTCAGATACCTCAGAGTTCGAAGAGACAGAATACCGTGCACGTATTTTCAGTTTTGATGAAGCCGAAGTGTCCGGTTTCCAGATTCCTGATTTGGAAATTCGAGATTTCACATCAACGGCAACCGGTGATCTTACGCTTGATGGCAAAGAGGATTTAATCGTAGTTGGCAAGGGCGAAACGCCATACCTCATTGCCATAAGTCCAAGACTGAATGGGGGCGTGTACAGTTCATCAGGCATCACAAATACTTTCCCCGAACTATCGCACGGGCATGTACTCATCCACGATATAAACGGTAATGGGATGAATGATGTACTCATGATGGGAATCAATAATGGTTCTCCTGTAACTCGTATTTATCTGAACACCGGAAACGGATTTGAGCTTGGCTATGATGGTCAGCTCACCGGACTCTCGCATGGTGCGGCTGCCGTAGCCGACCTGAATGGCAACGGCTATGTTGATATCGTACTTACAGGCCGCGATAATTCCAATCAACCACGCACATTAGTGTATTTGCAGGATGAATCCGGGTTTACAGCATCCTGGGCGGGTCAGCTCACGCAGCTTGACCAAAGCGCGCTTTCACTGGCCGATTTTAACGGAAATGGATTTCCGGATATAGTCATCACCGGTAAAAATTCCTCCGGCCAAGGACTGCTTCAGGTGTATGAAAATACCGGTACCGGCTTCACCCAACACATGAGTACTGATGTATCCGGCCTGAATGCCGTAACATGGGTGGACTTAACCCGTGATGGCCGGCTTGAAGTGCTTCTGAGTTATGGCAAAGAAACGGATTGGGCAATAGCCTACCTCTCACTTGATGACGCAGCCGAACCAACGGATGCACTCCCTGTTGCCACTCAATTTTGGGCAGAGGAAACTGATGGAAGACTTGCCATGAACTGGAATGCAACCGGTGATGGATATACCTATAATGTGCGTGTATCAAACAGGATAAATGCCAATTCAAATGTGCTTCATCCGTTAGCTGATACCGACGGTAATCGGATGGTCTTTGGGTATGGGAATGCGGGCCATTCAAACCGAAAAATACTGCAAATGCCGGATGAAGACGTTGTTTTCTTCTCCGTGCAGACCATCGGAACCGATAACCGTGGCGGTGAATTCTCGATGGCCGGGGTCTATAGCTTTGCTGAGCTTGAACCCGCTCCATTGGTAACGTATGAAGAGGAGGCATACAGCTACACACTCACTTTTGACGCCATTGCCGGAGCATCAAATTATGTGCTATACGAAACGGACTCCAACAATACACTAACCATTCTTGCAGAATCAGCAGCGCCGGAATTTAGCGGTGTGATTGAAAACTGGAAGCCGGATATGGAGTTTTTCGTTGTAGCTCTGGATGCAGAAGGACGTGGGCTTCGTGTAACGCAGTCGGTCAATCCGGGCATCCCAACGAACCTGTTTGCAGGTGGTAACGGAACCTCGGAGCACCCTTTTGCTATTTCCGATATTCAAAAACTGAGCCTGATTCGCGACTTCCCGTTTGCTTCTTATGCTCTTAGTCAAAACCTGAACCTTTCAGGCAATGGATGGCAGCCGATTGGTACAGAGAGTGCGCCATTTAGTGGTCAGTTTAATGGGAATGGGTTTGTCATAACCGGTCTGCAGGAGCGCAGTAATGAACCTCATGCCGGTTTATTTGGTGTGGTTAGTGGCGAAGAAGCCCGTATCGAAAACCTGATTATGGAAGAGGTGAATGTGTATGGTGAAGAAGCCACAGGAGCCGTAGCAGCTGTACTGGCGAATGGTGCATCCATCGAGAATGTGCGGATTTCCGGAACCATAACAGGCAGCGGGGCTGCAGGAAGTGTGGCAGGACAGGTGAATGGTGGCCATATCATTGGTGCAATTTCCACCGCAACCGTCTCGATTGGTGAGCCTGAATTGGAGTCGCTTTCTGAACGGTCGAATCGTTCTTTACATCGCGTAATCAACAGAAACGCTACCCTGAGTGATACTCCGATACCCGCAGGTGGACTTGTTGGCGAAATGACTTCGGGTAGTATTTCAGCAAGTGCCGTAACCGGCTCGATTGAAGCAACCGGTGTTGCCGGTGGGCTAATTGGATTTGTGAATGGCGCGGTTACGATTTCAGACAGTTATTCCGCAGCAACCGTTAATAGTCCGATTGCTGCCGGTGGTATCGCCGGGTTCTTAAGCGGAGCCACTCTAAACCGTGTGTATTTCGTTGGTTCGTTCGAATCAGACTTAGAGTTTGCCTTCTTTGGCGGACTTGTTGGTCAGGATGGCGGCGATAATACCATCACCGCATCTTACTGGAATGAAGCCCTTACCGGCGCAACGAATTCCCCCGGCGGTGGACAATCTCTGACAACCGGCGAAATGAAAAAACGCGCGTCTTTTGATGGCTGGGATTTCTCCGATGAAGACATCTGGAACAGTGTAGATAATTTCACATTCCCATTCCTGAATACAAATAACCACATTTTTGCCGGACCGGAAATAGATGGCACTGTGGGCTGGCGCTTGTTCACTTCACCAATTGAAGGTATCACCATTGCAGAAATGTTCAGCAATATCTGGATTCAGGGGATTCCCGGATCGGCTTTTGAAATTGGGCAGCCCAATATTTACTACTGGAATAGAGACACTAACCAATGGACATTGCCAACGGGAATGGATGAGGTGATGCAACCCGGATCAGGTTATATGGTCTTTGTTTTCGAAGAGGAAACGGATGATGAAATCCCGCTTCCGTTCCCGAAAAATCTGCTCGTAGAAGGTTCAAGGCGAGCCGCTGATATCACGCTCCCGGTTAGCGCTGATGCCGGTGGATGGGCACTTGTCGGAAATCCCTACCTACAGCCGATTAATGCAACCACACTTATCGACGAGTATTTTACGGGAATGAGCGGGGTGGTGTATGTATATGATCATAGCTACGGCACGGTAGATGAAGATAGCCCTGATGCAGATGAACCAACCTCGGCAGGTTCCTATCGCGCCTGGAACGGATTAACCGGAAGTCTGGGGAATTTGATTGCCCCGTCACAAGGGTTTTGGGTTGAGTCGATAGCTGCGAACCCGGTGGTTACACTTGAGCCTTCATTGCAGGTCGATGCCGCTGCCAACGTATTGGATGCCGGTCAGGCTCCGGTTGTCAGACTCGAAGCCCGTTCACTCGATGGCAAAAGAAGTTCCGCATACCTAACCTTCTCTGAATCTGCCAATATTGGACTGGATAATCGCGATGCCTGGAAACTGGCACCGATAGATTACCTCCCATATTTGGAACTTGCAACCATAGCTGATCAGGCGCTGTTGGATATCAATCATTTACCAATTAACAATGAACAGGAGCTCATTATCCCGCTCCATGTACAGCTTTATGATATCGAAAACTACGCATGGTTCGGGGTTTCCGGTGATGTTATTCTGCAATGGGATATGCTTGAGTCGTTGCCGGAACATTGGTCGGTAAAGTTGTATGATGCCCATGCCGATAGTACCATAGACCTCAGAGAAATAAACAGTTATAGTTTATTCCTGGAAAACGCTGAACAAATGCCGTTAGCTGATGATGGAATGATTGAATTGCTTCCGCTCGAAGGGTTAAGCGTGGCAAGACAGGCGCATCATTTTACTGTTGAAGACAGGCAGCCTAAGGAGCAAAAAATTCAGCTCAATCCACCAAAGCGGCGATATTTGCCTGCTCAAAAAGAACTATCCGAACATCGGTTGGTACTTTTAATTGATACGAGAATCTCAACCGGAACCGGTGAAGATGAGCCGGAATTGCCCAAGGTAACCACATTGTATCAGAACTATCCGAATCCGTTTAATCCAACTACTCAAATTCGATTTGGGCTACCGAACTCGGAAAGGGTAGTGATTGATGTATATAATGTTACCGGTCAGCGGGTTGCCACTTTGGTGAATTCAGAATATCCCGCCGGATATCACACCATTACATTTGATGGCCGAAGATTGGCATCAGGCATGTATTTCTACCGCCTCAGAGCTGGAAATACGGTCATCACCAAAAAACTGATGTTAATCAAATAGGAGGCCAAACCATGAAAAATGCAAAAATCGAATTTCAACCTAAAAATCCTTTCCCCATGAAAACCACTTTAATTTTTCTCACAGGTTTGATGTGTTTACTGCTCACTTGTATGATAGCGCCTGAAATGGTTATGAGTCAGCCACCGCCACCACCGCCTCCGCCAAACTATAATCAGGAAGTTCCGATTGATGGTGGCCTCGGACTATTGGCTGCGGCTGGAGTTACCTACGCCGTAAACAAATTGAGGAAAAAGAAATCATAGAAACGGGTACAGAAGTAAGGCCTGCCGGCGAAATCTTAAAAGTAGTCGGCAGGCTTTCTTCCAAAACGCTCTTCGTAACGTTTCGAGAAGTTGAACTGATGCGTAAAGCCTACTTCGTACATCACTTCGGAAATGGTTCCTTTTTGATGCGTCTCAAATAATTGACGCGCCTGTTGTAGTCTGACTTCCCGTATAAAATCAGCCGGACTCAATCCGGTAGTGGCTTGCAGAATTCGCGTGAGTTGTTTTTTACTGATGTGTAATTGCTCAGCCAAAAGCTCTGCGGTAATTTTATCTTTGATGTTTGCTTTTACAAACGCTGTAAGTCGATTGATACGCGTTTCGTTAAATGATAACGTGGCGCTTTCAGGGCTTTGTTGGGTGTCACTTTTTGATTTTTGACGCATATCAAGCATTCGCAACAATGCGCCAATTCGTGCAAGAAGTTCTTTAGGGCTGAATGGTTTGGTGATGTAATCGTTAATCCCGATTTGGAATCCATGAAGCATTACATCTTCATTTTTGATGGCAGTGAGCAGAATAACCGGAATCTGTTTCCATGCTTCCCGCTGTTGCATGGCTTTTACCAGAGAGATACCGTCAAATTCCGGCATCATATAATCGGTAATGACCAAATCAATCTCATGCTTACTAAGCAAAGCTAATGCCTCTTTGCCATTGTATGCCGTTAAATAACTATAGTGGGGCAGCATCAGGTTTGATATGAAACCCGTCATATCAGGATTGTCATCCACGATTAAAATGGTATGTGTTGCCGCTATTGGTTGAGCAGATTCTGACGGAATCGCAAATTCTATTGTTTTAAGTTGCTTTGCCGAAGTTGAAACAGCCTCACTTGCCGGAAGCTCACTTTTCAACACGTTAAAACGTAAATAAAAGCAACTGCCTTCACCGAGGGTGCTTTCTACTGAAATCGTGCCATGCATCAATTCTATGAACTCGCGACTGAGGGCAAGTCCAACCCCCAGTCCTTCTGCATTTCTAACATTCTCATTGCCCGATTTATAATACCGGTCAAAAATCCGGTCGATATGTTCAGGGGGGATTCCGGTTCCGGTATCTCTGAAAGCAATCTCTGCAAAATCGTTGTCAGTTTTTAGTTCTACTTCAATCAAACCATCAGCTCCCGTAAATTTTACGGCATTGGAAAGAATATTCATGAATACTTTTTCCAGCATCTCGGTGTCAGCGTTGATATATACCGAGGTTTTGGGCTTCTTGAATTGCAGATTAATTTTTTTGAATTCAGCATACGAGCGGAAGGCTTCAATAATCCAATCAAGCTGTTTGTTCAGGTTAACCGGTTTGGGATGAACGGTCATCACGGCGCGATCAATTCGGGTCAAATCAAGGAGTTGTTCAACCAGTTTTTCGAGGCGCTCTGAGTTACGATATGTCCGCTCAAGATTAACGCGCACCGATTCCGGCAGGGTACCTTTATCATGCTCAATTATTTGGGATAAGGGCCCTTTTATCAGCGTTACCGGTGATCGTAATTCATGCGAAATGTTTGCATACATCTTGTTCTTGAGCGCATCGAGCCTGATTAAATCCTCGGATTGTTTCTGAATAACTTCGTTTGCTTTTTCAGTTTCTTCTTTTTGAAGTTTGATTTCCCTCGTGCGGTCTTTTACAGTTTGTTCTAATAGTTCATTGCGCTTTCTCTGCGTTCTTTCGCGGTAGGAAATCAATCCGAAAATGAATAATACGCCAAACGCAATCAGCAAAATTTTGAATGCAGTTGTTTCATAAAAATAAGGTGGAACTGTAAATGCTATGATGCTTGCTTCATTTGCTGAAATACCACTTGCGTTTTCAGCAATCATTTCCAGATGATACGTTCCAGGCTTTAAATTCTGAAACGCCGGAAGCACACTGCTTTCTGATTGATACCAGTTTTCATCAATCCCGGCAATTCTGTAATGCAACCTGTTTTGTTCCGGACTCCTGAAACCGATTACGGAGACATCAAACCGTATATTCCGTTTTCCCTTTGGCAAAACCACCGGAGTTGAACCGGATTCATGAAGCACATTTCCGGCCAAATCATAAATGCCATTCACCTTTAAACCGGGTGCAACAGGGTTTACGGCATCCCGATCCGTACTGAAAATGAACGTGCCTCTCGATGTACTTATCCATGTCCGGCTATGGGCATCATCAACAAATGAAAAGGTGTTTAACCCGGTATTCGTAGATGGCAGCCCGACCAAATGATTCAAAAAAATCGGTTCATCATCATAAAATCGGTCATCCCCAAAATGTTCCAAATTCAAGCCAAAAATTCCACCATTTATGGTAATCCACAGGGTTGATGCTGTAAGTTCAAAGGATAATAACGGTTCAAGAATACCCAACCTTTCGAGATGTATTTCATTGAACTCGTATGTTTCGGGATTCATTGTTAGCAAGGTTCCATCAGTCAGAGCAATGAAAAGTGTGTTTAGTGGTTGGGAAAAAATCATGGTAAGAACTGAGTGACCATGATACACTTCGGGTACATCGATTTCGGCCTCAGAATTGCCCTGATGATGAATGAACGCGGTTTCAATACTCCTGAAAACGTGTTTTGAGATGTAGCTTTCCGGATTAATAAAGGCAAAATAATGCATGTAGTCAGGCACATCGTTTACTTTGACGAACGCATTTTGACGCGCATCAAACTGGAAAACCCCGTGATACATGGTGTGCATATACACCTCGCCATTATACACATAGTGAGAGGTTACATACCCGCCGGTGCGCTTTGCAAGCACTCTGTAGTTGCGATTGGTATCGAGCACCATCATTTCGGCCCATCCATACATCCATAGCAACCCATTACCGTCAAGGTATCCGTTCATGTACTCAAAATCGGATAGAGCGCCGATATCGAGAATAGGCTCAGATAGCGAATTGGCATTGACATCAGCCCGGTACAACTTGTTTGAATGAATAAGATACGACAGGCCATTTTCGCCGGAAATGAGTCCATACCTGCTTCCAAGATTCGTGTTGCCGGTTAAAATTGGGAAATATCGTTTACGCACGAGGTCAATTCCATCTCTGCCGGGTAGCCAAATGTTGTCTTCACGGTCGGCAAAAATTCTGAAATGTGATGATATGGGCAGTGACTTCGTATAAAATTTGGCGCCATCAAATAAATGATACACCCCCGGCGAAATCATGTGGATACGTCCATCCGAGGTTTGGGTAAACTTTGTAATGCGAACAGGGTACCACTCGGTTGCTGCATAAGAATCGGTTGACTCAGAATAGGTAACCGAATAAACACCCTCAGCCGCTGCCACAAGGATTTCATTTTCAAGCACAAGCAAGTCGCCGGCGCCACGCAAAGTTACGGTAAGTTCTTCCTGCCAGGTTTCCCCATCCCATAACACCCGCCAAATTTCACCATGGGTATTGTACATCCATAATTCACCGATTTGATTTCCAAATCGAACCGAAAAGGGTGGAAGCGGGCCGGTTTTACTACTGTCTGAGATGATGAAGGATTCGCCGTCTTCACGTAAAGATATCCAACGACCATCATTGGTTGAAATAACGACGCCATCCGAAAAATGCGGATCACCGTGTAGCAATATGGCTCTTCGGACACCGATAGAATCGTATTGAGCAATTGGTATGAACGTTTCCTGTTCGGTAAGTTTCGAAATTTGTCGGTTACTACCGGGACTGATGAACGACCCGTTTAGCGTATATGCACCACGAATTACATGAGCTGAACCTCCGCCTTCAATTTCGTTTGGGATGAGTCTGATTTTCCGTCCGTCAAAAACATGAATGCCGGAATGACCCATAAAAAGCATAGAGCCGTTTTGATGCTGTGCAACGTAATCATTGGATTGATGCAAAACTCCAAGAGGATCAGAAACGGCTGAGAATTCGTATTCACTATCAATAAGCCCCATGAATAACTGACTCTGCGCATGAGCGGTACTATGAAGCACAAAAATCAGAAATAAGAGTAAAATTTGGGTAAACGAATAGTTCATTTCTCTTCAAAAAGCATCGTTTAATTACCTGTTCACATTGAAAATAGGAATTATTCAGAAAACTTAATCCTCAAAAATCCATATAAAATGGAATGTTAACCAACCTCAATTACGCACAATAAACCCTCTCACAAGTTCTTCGCCTTTGTAATTCCCGATTGAGGCAACCGGAGTTGAAATCACTTCTTTGTGCATGGGGCGTAACACATTAAAATGCAGATGCGGGCCGGATGAAAATCCGGTATTTCCGGAAAGGGCTACAGGCTGACCCGCAACTACGGTATCACCCAAAGCCACCAAACTGCCATTGTGAACCAAATGAACGTATTGGGTAAAGACGTTGAACTCGGGGTGATAAAGTGTGATGAAGTTGGCGAAATCCATCCATTTGCGGTTGTTGCCACCATGTTTGTAGCCATCAACTACGCCTACAACGTAGCCATGAGCGGCGGCAGTTATGGTATCGCCAACGGCCGTGTTGAAGTCCAGCGCATAGCGGGAAAAATCGGAATTGTGAGAAAATGAGCCGTAATATCCTTGAATGACCTCGTAAGTTTTTCCTCTCGGGAATGGAAGTTCAAGCACCGGTGGGGTGAATGGTAGATTCGGATTGCCAAGTAATGAATTAAAACGAATACGCGGTGATTCCGGAAATCCATCCGAAACAAAAACCAGAGTAGTATCCGCAAAACCGTTAACCACTACCGGAAACGCATCAATCAGAAAATCCTGAACAACATCATACAGTGAGGAAGCCAAAAATTGCAACGGTGCTGCAATCGGATTTCCTAGGAAAATAATCAAACTATCCCCTGAAACAGAAGTTTTTACTTCGGGCATGTATTGTGGAATCCGCTCATTTGGGATTTGCTTGCAATTAGTAAATGCAAACAAACATAGCAAAATGAAAAAGATTCCACGTTTCATTGTCTTCAACTTAAATTACAATTATCTATTTCTGCCATATTTCTCATGGCTTGATACCCAATCTAAGGAGGAGATTGCAGCACCAAGTGAAAGTTCACCGGCAAGAGCAACCCCGGCAATGATTTCAGCTAATTTTTTGACGCGATCTCTGCCATAGCATCCCATAATTTCAAGACATTCGCGCTGTGTGGGGAGTCCGGTTCCACCTCCATACGTAGCTACAATAAGAGATGGGATAGTTAGGGAGATGTATAAGTCGCCTTCGGGCGTGATTTCGGAGTAAATAATTCCCGCAGACGACTCCGAGACATTCGCCACATCTTGTCCGGTTGCGATAAACATGGCGGTAATAGCATTTGGGGAGTGCGCTCCGTTATTATTTGCGCCACTTATAAATGCACCAACCATAGCAACTCCATTATGATAATTGAGGCTTTCGGGTTCTACACGGAGTACTTCAATTAAGACATCTCGCTTGATAACCGCCTCAGCCGTAACGCGTTTTCCTCTGGTTCGCATCACATTGACCTGAGAAGCTTTTTTGTCAGTGGCGAAGTTAGATTCCAAAAAGAAGCGTTTAATTTTGGGATAATTATCTAATACCCAACTACAGGCGGCAAAGGTAGCACGACCGACCATATTTTGACCGGCAGCATCCCCCGTCTCAAAATTAAAGCGTAAATAAGCAAACTTATTTGACAGGTATGGATCGATATAAAGTAACTTTGCTACACTTGATGTTGCTTCGGCTTCCTCACGGAGTTTGTCCATGTTTTTGTTAATCCAATCGATGAAATCGCGCGCGTCACGAGCGTTCTCGAAAATGAAAACCGGAGCCCGTTGCATGCAGTCAACAGAGACGGTGCAGGTTACCCCACCCGATAGATTAACTGCTTTAATCCCACGGTTATAAGAAGCCACCAATGTACCTTCTGTAGTAGCAAGGGGAACTAAAAATTCGCCATTAGCATACTCTCCGTTAACTTTGATAGGCCCTGCAAATCCAAGTGGAATTTGAGCCACCCCAGTAAAAGCTTCAATATTTCCCTGTGTTACAGAGGGATCAAAAGAATATTTTGAAATATGTTCAATTTTGGCACCGGAATAGGATTCTATAAATTTTTGACGCTCCTTAATAATCTCATCTGTATAATCATTGGCTTTATTCACAGGAATTGAAATTCTTTTTTCGGCATCGGAGATTGAATCTTCCACACTTACTTCAAGCGTTCCAATCTTCTTCGTATGAAAACTAAAAGCCAGTTTATACTTGCCTCGTTCTAGAGATTTCCCGCTTATAAAAAAGGTAACGACATCTTTGAGATTTAGCGGCATGGGGTTCTTTTCTGTGATAGAATCCAAAGTTGAAAAGTTACCATCCGGTAGTTGAATCTTTACATCAGCATCATTAATTGAAGAATCATTTATTTTAACACCGGTCACTTTAGTGATAGTAGCATCGCTAAGTCTATTCTTAACAGAGAAGCGAAATCCGGAATCTGTGTTTTGAAGACTTCCATAGGTGTATAATTGACGCAAGAGTAAGCTAGGTATTTTAAACATGTTGTCGCAATTAAGGTGAAGGATGGAATGACGCTATAATAAAATTCAATTTAGCAATCTTATGATGAAGTGACAATTTTGTTTATGTGTTGAATGAAGCGCTTTTTGGGATTTAGTGGGAAGGAAAGTTATTGTTCAAGCTAAAGAAACGTCTTCTAGTCTTCAAAATGTGCAGGGATTGTAATTCAACAGTTTAAAAAAGCGCTTTTAAATGAACGGTTAGATAAAAGTGAAAAAACTATAATTTTACTTTATGAAAGAAAATTTGTTAATTATAATACATGGATAGCTAATGACGAGTAAATCGTAAACCAGGGTAAGAAAGGGAAAGTCTCAAAAAATCAATCATTTGATTAAGCCTAATAAATTGAAGACTTTAAACATATAAAAAAGTGTAACCAATGGCAAGAAATTTATTTTCAAAAAAAAATGAAATTTAACTTTCATTTATCATTGAAATTTCATTAATTTATGAAAGTTGGTTTTATGGAAGCCCTTTTCGCATTGAAAATATTAAACGTTAAGCAAACTGATTTTTGGTTTGGCTAATTATCACTTTAAAAGAGGAAAAAAGAATGGAACAATATATTTTAGCATTAGATCAAGGAACCACAAGCTCTAGAGCTATTTTATTCGATAAAGCAGGTTCAATTGTGTCAACGGCACAAAAAGAATTTCGTCAGATATACCCTAAAGCCGGATGGGTAGAGCACGATGCCAATGAAATATGGTCAACACAAGCAGGTGTTGCGGCGGAGGCAGTCACTAAGGCTGGTTTTAATGGTAAATACATCGCCGGTATCGGTATTACAAATCAGCGTGAAACAACCGTTGTTTGGAATCGTGAAACCGGAAAGCCTATTTATAATGCAATCGTTTGGCAAGATCGCCGTACGGCTGAATTTTGTGATGAGTTGAAAGCAAAAGGGTTAGCAGCGAAAATTCAAGAGAAAACAGGTTTAGTATTAGATGCTTATTTCTCTGGAACGAAAGTACGCTGGATTCTTGACAATGTTGAAGGTGCACGAGCACTTGCAAATGAAGGCAAGCTTGCTTTTGGAACTATCGACACGTGGTTGATTTGGAACCTTACCCAAGGTGAAGTTCATGTAACAGACGTATCTAATGCTTCCCGTACATTGTTGTTCAATTTGAATACAATGAGTTGGGATGATGAACTCCTTGAGATTTTCAACGTGCCTCGTAGTGTACTTCCTGAAGTAAAACAATCAAGTGAAGTATATGGTCATACAAAAACAACTATTTTTGCTACCAAAATTCCTATTGCAGGTATAGCAGGCGATCAGCAAGCTGCTCTATTCGGTCAAATGTGTATCAAAGAGGGTATGGTTAAGAATACTTATGGTACCGGATGTTTCATGCTTATGAATATTGGCGACAAGCCGATTATGTCTAAAAACAACCTCCTTACCACAGTAGCTTGGAAAGTTAACGGAAAAACCGAATATGCTCTTGAAGGTTCTGTTTTTATTGCCGGTGCAGTAGTTCAATGGTTGCGCGATGGTTTAGGAATCATCAAATCTTCCTCAGAAGTTGAAAAACTTGCCGCTGAAGTGAAAGATAGTGACGGTGTTTATCTTGTACCTGCATTTGCCGGTCTTGGTGCTCCTTACTGGAATCAGTATGCACGCGGAACTATGGTTGGTATTACCAGAGGAACTACCGCTGCACATATTGCACGTGCAGCTGTTGATGCAATCGCTTATCAGTCGCTTGATGTACTCAGCGCTATGAATGCAGATTCCGGTATCGATATCAAAGAATTAAGAGTTGATGGTGGTGCTGTAGTTAATGATAGCCTGATGCAATTCCAAAGCGATATCCTGAAAGTTCCTGTTGCTCGTCCAAAGGTTACCGAGACTACCGCACTTGGTGCTGCTTATCTCGCAGGACTAGCAGTCGGTTATTGGAAAGATATCGAAGAAATTAGCAAGCAGTGGCAAATTGATAGAGTCTTCAAGCCGGAAATGGCAGATGAAGAAGTAAGTGCGCTCACAAAAGGATGGAAACGCGCAATTAAATCAGCTGTAGTGTGGGCTGATTCTAAGTAGTACAAGTGATAAGGGATGCCCGTAAGCCCTTGCGGGTATCCCATTAAATTTATATCGGTGAGGAAAAATTATTATGAATAGAAATGAATTATTAAAAGCTGCTCATGACGTAGATTACTGGGATATCATTATAATCGGTGGTGGTGCAACCGGGCTTGGCGCAGCAGTAGAAGCATCCTCAAGAGGCTATAAAACATTATTATTAGAAAAATTCGATTATTCCAAAGGTACATCAAGCCGCTCAACAAAATTAGTGCATGGTGGCGTAAGATATTTACAGCAAGGTAATGTTTCGTTAGTGCTTGAAGCACTTAGAGAGCGTGGGTTATTAATTAAAAATGCTCCCCATTTATGTAGAAATCAAGCTTTTATCGTTCCAAATTATGAGTGGTGGGGCGGACCCTTTTATGGTGTAGGACTCAAAGTATATGATATGCTGGCAGGAAAACTTGGCCTTGGTCCTTCAAAGATTCTTTCTAAGGAAGAAACCATTAAACACATCCCAACTCTGGAGCCGGAAGGATTACGCGGTGGTGTTATTTATTATGATGGTCAATTCGATGATTCACGTCTTGCAGTAAATTTGGCTCAGACAGCTGTTGATCTAGGTGGTACAGTTCTAAATTACATGAATGTGACTAATCTCATTAAAGTTAATGGCTTAACTCAAGGAGTAAAAGTTACTGATACCATCAACAATACAGAGCTTGAGTTCACAGGTCGGGTGGTGATAAATGCAACCGGTGTCTTTACAGATAGTGTCCTTAAAATGGATAACCCTGAAGCAAAGCCAATTGTTTCGCCAAGTCAGGGGATTCATATTATCCTCGATAAAGAATTTCTGCCGGGTGAGTCTGCCATTATGGTTCCACATACTGATGACGGTCGGGTACTATTCGCAGTACCGTGGCATGATAAAGTAGTGGTTGGAACTACAGATACTTCTGTGAAAGAACCCTCTTTTGAACCACGTGCTTACGAAGAGGAAATTGAATTTGTGATGACCCACGCTGCCCGTTACCTCACTAAAGATCCTCAGATGAGTGATGTTAAAAGTGTATTTGCAGGGCTGAGACCGCTCGTTAAAGCAGGCGATGGCGAGAATACCGCTGCACTTTCAAGAGATCATACTTTATTGGTTTCTGAGTCGGGTTTAATCACCATTACGGGTGGTAAATGGACTACCTACCGCAAAATGGGGCAGGATGTAATTGATCAAGCGGCTACAGTTGCCGGCTTGGAAGACCGCGATTGCATCACAGAAAATATGCGCATCCACGGATGGCTGAAGAATGTTGACAAATCAGATCCGCTTCACTATTACGGTTCAGACGAACCCGGTGTGAAGAAGCTCTTCAAAGAAGATCCTGATTTGGAAAACCTATTACACAAGAACCTGCCATATATCAAAGCAGAAGTTGTTTGGGGAGCCAGAAAAGAAATGGCTATGACGGTGGAAGATGTTCTTTCTCGCCGTACCCGTGCACTTTTACTTGATGCTAAAGCAAGTGTCGAAATGGCACCTGAAGTGGCAAGATTGCTTGCAAAAGAACATGGATATGATGAAGCATGGGAAAAAGCACAGGTTAGCGAATATAAAAAGTTAGCTCAAACCTATATCCTTTAATCTTCATCTAAACCAGAAGAAACAACTCAACTCTCGACGAAAAATAAAACTTTAAACAAAGGAGAATTCTTATGAGTCCTTTTCTAGGGGAAGTAATCGGTACCGCTATCCTGATATTACTGGGTAATGGCGTAGTAGCCAACGTGGTGCTCAATCAAACCAAAGGGAATAACAGTGGCTGGATTGTAATTACATTTGGCTGGGGTATGGCTGTATTTACAGCAGTATTCGTAGTCGGACAATTTAGCGGCGCACATATTAACCCGGCTGTAACTGTAGGTCTTGCAACGGCAGGTCTTTTCGATTGGGCAATGGTTCCAATGTATATTGGCGCTCAATTATTAGGAGCTTTCATTGGTGCCGTACTTGTATGGTTAGCCTATAAAGACCACTTTGCTGCTACCGAAGATGGTGGTGCAAAACTGGCTGTACACTCAACCGGACCGGCAATTCGTAACACACCTTCAAATTTCATTACTGAGGTAATTGGTACAGTAATGCTTGTATTTGGTGTATTCTATCTTGCATCACCAGGATTTGTTGGCGCAGATGGTCAAATGTTAGAAGCAATTGTAATTAATGGTCAGCAAGTCGGATTCGGACTTGGATCACTTGCGGCTCTACCAGTTGGTTTGTTAGTACTTGCCATTGGTCTTTCACTCGGTGGACCAACCGGTTATGCCATCAACCCTGCTCGTGACCTAGGCCCAAGAATTGCCCACGCAGTTCTTCCTATTCCTAACAAAGGAAGCAGCGACTGGGGATACTCCTGGATACCTGTAGTTGCTCCTATTGTGGGTGGTGTACTCGCTGCATTACTTTTCGGAATTTTATAAGCAATTTTTCATAACCCCCTAAAACAAACCAAGCCGGATGATCAACGACAGGCATCCGGCTTCTTTTAAAAACAAAATCTATTGGAGATTACTCGTATGAAGAAAATGATGATACCAATGGTGTCCGCACTTATGTTGCTGATGCTTTTCACGACTGTTAAACCCGAACAAGTACATGCTCAGGAGCTAACAATTACCCCTGCAGTTGATCTTACTAGCCGTTTTATTTATCGCGGTCTTGATTTAGGATCTTCTCCACAGGTTCAGCCAAGTATTGCTTTCGGCTATGGTGATTTCAATTTCGTACTTTGGGGCTCGCATCCACTTTCTCTCACTCCTGATGGAGATGGTTACAAAGAAGTGAAATTTTGGATGAACTACACGTTCAATTTCGATAGCTTCTCATTAACACCACAAATTGAGAATCACTTTAATGCTAATGGTGACTTATTTGATTTCGACGAAGATACAGGCAATCACGTATTTCAGGCTTCTCTAAAGGTTGCCGGTAAAGGTGATGTGGCTCCTGACTTTATGGTTGGATACACCTTCTTTGGTCCTGCTGAAAACACCCTTTATTTAGAAGCAGGTCTTGGTTTCTCTGTGGGTGATGTTGGTCTTCGTGCTTTCTTATCCGGTCAGTATTCTGATCCGGGTGGGTTTGTTGACCTTGGTTACGATGGAGATTTCGTATTCAACGGACTTGGCCTGAGCGCTTCTCGTCACTTGAGAATCAGCAATGATATTTCAGTTCCTATGGGCGTACTATTTGCATTAAACCCAAAAACTGAGCGCGCTTTCATGGCATTCAGTATTAGCTTCTAAGTAAGCAATGCATAAAAACCTCTGCGGAGATTTATTTCCGCAGGGGTTATTCTAAACTATTCTTTGTAGCCTCAACAAAGTGATATTTGTTGAACAGATTGACAACAGCTTCTCACTATCAATCATGGCTTTTAAATACATCAAACTACTAAACCTCAATTATCAAGGATATCGTACGTTATGAAAAAACTGATTAATCACCCCGATAATGTAATTCGCGAGCAATTGCAGGGTATGCAACTTGCCCATGGCGACCTCATCAATGTTCATTTTGATCCCTATTATATTACCAGAAAAGATGCACCCATAAAAGGGAAAGTAGCTTTAATTTCCGGTGGAGGAAGCGGTCACGAACCAATGCACGGAGGTTTCGTTGGTCATGGTATGTTAGATGCAGCCTGCCCGGGAGAAGTATTTACATCTCCAACCCCAGATCAAATGTATGAAGCTGCAAAAGCAGTAGATAGCGGAGCCGGAGTATTGAACATCGTAAAAAACTATACCGGTGATGTGATGAATTTTGAAATGGCCGCAGACATGGCAATGGCAGAGGGTCTAAAAGTCCAAAATATTATTGTAGATGATGATGTTGCTGTAAAAGACAGTTTATATACTGCCGGCCGCCGTGGTGTAGGAACAACTGTACTCATTGAAAAAATTTGCGGTGGTGCAGCTGAAGATGGATACGATCTCCAAAAACTTTCCGCACTTTGCAAAAAAGTCAACTCTTACGGAAGAAGTATGGGAATGGCATTAACTTCCTGCATTACCCCGGCAAACGGATCACCAAGTTTTGAAATTGGTGATGACGAAATGGAAATCGGAATTGGTATCCATGGCGAGCCGGGAATTCAGCGCGAAAAAATTAAGACCGTTGATGAAATCACAGAAATGATGACTTTGGGCATCATTGAAGATCCTGTATACTCAAGAAAACTCAGAGAATGGAGTTTTGAGAAAGGGGAATGGATAGAAGTTGACCTTGTTGATGAACCTTTCAAAAGTGGAGATCAGGTAATTGCTTTCGTAAACAGTATGGGAGGAACTCCGGTGTCTGAGCTGTATGGTGTGTATCGTAAAATGGCCGAAGTAGTCGAGAAAAAAGGCCTAAAAATTGTGAGAAATTTAATTGGTCCATACATCACATCATTAGAAATGCAAGGATGTTCCATTACCCTACTTAAGGCTGATGCAGAAATTCTCAAGTATTGGGATGCCCCTGTTCTAACTCCTGCTTTAAGAAAAGGCATGTAATCAAAGAAAAGTTGCTACCGGTGATTTAAATCATCTACCGGTAGCAAAACATTTTAAAATAGACATTGAATTTGGTATTATAAAAGCGTTTACAAAGAAACATCACGCTTTAACAAAAGAGTATATGATAACCAATAAACACATTCTTACCTGGCTTACAAAATCAGCTGCTGTTATTGAGGAGAATAAGCAATATCTCACCAAACTAGACACAGCTATTGGAGATGCGGATCATGGGAATAACATGAACCGTGGTTTCAAAAAAGTTATGGAACAGATCGAAACATATGAGGGTAAGGATATAGGAGCTATTTTAAAATCAGTTGCTATGGTTTTGATATCAACTGTAGGTGGAGCTTCAGGCCCTCTGTACGGAACAATGTTTCTTCAGGCAGGTACCAAACTTGCCGGTAAACAAGAATTAACTCCCGAGGATTTAGGTCTGATGCTAACAGCTGGTTTGCAAGGAGTAAAAATGAGAGGAAAAGCCGTACTTGGTGAAAAAACGATGGTTGATGCTCTTGAACCCGCTGTTGATGCCTACACAAAATCATTAGCCCGTGGGGATAGTTTTTCCGATGCTCTTAATCTTGCTGTAACTACAGCTGAAAAAAGTGCAGAAGATACTATTCCACTCATTGCGCGAAAAGGTCGTGCAAGTTATCTCGGAGAGCGCAGTAAAGGTCATAAAGATCCCGGAGCAACATCAGTTACATTGATTATTGCTTCTTTGAGGGATGCCTGTCTGGAACGCTGATAAGTAAGCGATTACTCGGCATCATAGTGATAAGGAAAACTGCATTGTTTACAGGTATTTAGATGTACCCTTGGGCTCTCTGTGTTTTTGAAAACTGAATCAAAACACAATTATGGTAGGAATTGTAATCGTTTCACACAGTGAAGCATTAGCTGAAAGTCTTAAGAACCTCGCAAGTCAGGTTAGCAAGAATATGGTAAAAATAGCTGCCGCAGGTGGGGTTGATGATCCCAATGATCCTGTGGGCACCGACGCCATGAAAATTTTAACTGCTATTCAAGAGGTGTATTCTCCAGATGGAGTAATTGTCTTTATGGATTTAGGCAGTGCCATACTTAGTGCAGAAACCGCTCTTGAGTTCATCGAGGACTCTTGGAAACCTAATATTTATCTTTCCTCGGCTCCACTTGTTGAAGGGGTTATATCCTCAACCGTACAGGCTGCTGCTGGAATCTCTGTTCGGCATATTTTAGGCGAAGCTGAACTTGCACTTCAACCGAAACAGTCTCAATTAGGTCACTCAAAGCCTAATGAACAAGATGTTGCTGATGTAAAAGATCAAGAGCGATTTAATGTTATTTTAGAAGGCTATAAACTACGCAATACAATGGGACTTCATGCGCGTCCTGCTGCTCGAATAGTTACTACCTGTGCTATTTATGATGCAGAAGCTCGCATTAGAAATGTGTCAAAATCAGGTCCGTTTGTAAATGCAAAAAGCATGAATAGCTTAATTACTTTGAATGCTGTTCAGGGCGATGAAGTGGAAATTGAGACATCAGGACCAGACTCGATGCAGCTACAAAGCAAATTAGGGAAGATGTTTAGTACTAATTTCGGAGAATCGACAGCGCCTTTGGTACGAAAGTCCTTCATTCATTTAGAAGAACAAACAGAAGCAAGGAAAAAAGGTTTCATTCAGGGAATATCTGTCGCTCCCGGATATGCTATAGGTGCAGTTAAACACTATGATTTAGAACTCCCAACCATCCCCAAAGAAATTATTTCGGATATTAAATCGGAACTGAAAAAACTTGAGGATGCTCTTGGGAGGGCAAAAGATGAAGTCGTTGATATCATTGAAAGTGGTACCTCAACGATTAGTGCGGAAGATGCGGCTATTTTTGAGGCGCAGATATTGCTAATTCAAGACCCTGAATTACTTCGAATAGTTAAAAATAAAATAACAGAACAACAGCTTTCAGCTTCCTACGCATGGCGAATTACATTAGATGAGTTCATCGAAATCTACGAAGCGGCAACTAGCGGAAGTCAACTTTCAACAAGGGTTGCTGATTTGATTGATGTTGGGCTTCGTGTGTTGGAAAAAATTACAGGAGAGACCTACAACAAACTCGAAGTACATGAACCTGTTATTTTGATTACAGAAGAATTGCATCCTTCTGATGTAGCCTCCATTGATACCAAGAATATTCTTGCAATTTGTACCACCAAAGGAAGCGAAAATTCCCACAGTGCCATTTTGGCCAGAAGTTTGGGAATACCCTCTATTTTTGGGATGGGGAAGCTGATTCGTGAATTACCGGAAGGCGATGTTATAGCCGTAGATGGAGAGCTCGGTATTCTTTATACAAGCCCTGAAAGTACTTTTCTTGCAGAAATGGAAAAGAAAAGGGTTGATTGGTTAGAGTTCAAAGTTCAGGCATCTAAAAAGCGATTGGAACCGGCTGTTACAAAAGATGGTACACATTTGGATGTAATGGCAAATGTTGGTTCATTAGCAGATGTATATCAGGCACTTGAACAAGGAGCCGAAGGAATTGGCTTGTTCAGAAGTGAGTTTATTTTTATGTCAACCGGAAATTATCCATCTGAAGAAGATCAGTTCAATGTGTATAATCGTGCAGCTTCGTTACTTGCAGGAAAACCTCTCACAATTCGTACGATCGACATTGGTGGTGATAAACCCGTACCGTATTTAAGTATTGAACGAGAAGATAATCCCTTTTTAGGTTGGAGAGGTATCCGGTATTCACTTGATCAATGTGAACTTTTTAAAACACAGTTAAAGGCTATATTGAAAGCATCACATAAAAAAAATGTCTCAGTGATGTTTCCAATGTTGAGCACTTTAGAGGAGTTATCACGAGCAAAAAAATTACTCGAAACCTGTAAGCAAGAGTTGGTTTCAGAAAGCATACCTTTTGATGAAAACATTAAAACCGGAGTAATGATTGAAGTCCCCGCGGCTGTTACTATGCTTGATGAACTCTTGGAGCATTCAGATTTTATCAGTATTGGCACAAATGATCTGACGCAATATATTATGGCCGCTGACCGTACCAACTCTCGTGTAGCAGAGCTCAGTTCTCACTATCAGCCGGCCGTAATCCGAACGATAGAACACATAGTATCTAAAGCGACTAAAGCAGGGAAACCTGTATCTATGTGTGGTGAAATGGCAAGAGATACGCGATTGACATCCCTGCTTGCCGGTTTTGGTTTACGTTCATTCAGCATGAGTTCAAATGGGATTCCTGAATTTAAATGGAGAGCACGGAAAATTGATTTGTCGGGTATTGAATCCTATTGCAATGAGGTGTTATCACTCAAAGATATAAAGCAGATAAAAGAGATATTGAAAGAGGTTCACGCATGAAAACGGTGTATTTTTTAAGACATGCTAAGTCTGATTGGTCGAGCGGAGCTCTTAGAGATTTTGATCGTCCTTTAAATTCAAGGGGGATGAAAGATGCGCCTGTATTGGCATCCTTCATAAAAAACACATTACCTCTTGATACACTTACAATACTTGCATCACCTGCAAAGCGCGTTGTCGAAACAATAGAACCTTTACGTTCATATCTTCCTGATATAAGTAAACTTGTGTGGGATGAAAACTTGTATGAGAGTGGACTGCATGCCTATTTGAAAATTCTCAGATCGTTATCCAGCAGTATCGCTCAAGTATTGGTTGTAGGTCATAATCCATCCATAGAAGATACCGTCGAATATTTAACAGCCGGAGATAACAGTTATGGGATTATTGAAGTGCCGACAGGTTGCCTGATTTGCGTTGAGTTACCCATTAAAGATTGGAATTGGATAGAACCCGGCAGCGGTGTTCTGAAATGGATCGTGAATCCAAAATTGTTACACAGTGCCGGAATTTTGTAAATAAAGGAAACAAACGCACGTTCAGGATTATCCTCAAAAAGCTGTATATTATCCTCAGTTTAATCGGGAGCATACACTCTCGATATTGAATGTTAACCCAATAGCAAGCAATCGCCGTTTATGATTTATACCGACAAAAGTTTTTATTTATGCCGTGTTCCTTTAAGTGCAGATGGAGCACAAGCCGTTGAGATTATTACGAAGGCTGATACGATCGAAGATTTTCCACGTGTTTTTGGGGAATACGAAGAAGCGCGCAAGCATGCATTCAATAAAGATGGGTTGTTCAGCGTAATTAGAGCGGACGAATTGTTCACCATTGTGCGTACTACTACTCCGAAAGCAGCTAAAGAAATGGCTTTTGAGGAATGTCGTGCCAATCTCATTACCAATTTGCAGCATAAAGTGATGCAAGAAAAAGATCAAAATGCGGTTGCTATTTTGAGGGATGTGCATGAAGTGGAAACCAATATTTAAGGTTTAGTAAACTACTTAAGAACGTACTATCAGCCGGAATTCCGGCTGTTTTTTTTGGATACCATGGCATATAAGCAACAATTAATCGAGCTGTCGGAAGAGATTGTCACTCTCTCTGACAAGATGGATGAGCTTGAATTCAGCGATAATCCTAATGCCTCTCAACCAATTGTGGATCGCTTAAGAGCAATTGGGGATAATCTTCTCCAAATTCTTGATACCGCAAAAGGAGACGATGAAGCCTTTGCCCATTTCGCACTCGGCTCAGTCTGTAGTTTATTAGGGATGTATGAAAAAGCGGAATCATGTTATGATAGCGCACTATCGCATTGGTCTGATCATGTAGGAATCTTGAATGAGGCATTTGATATCCTCTTAGAGTTAGGTAAGTTCGATAAAGCCAAAAAATTTATTGAAAAAAGCATCAAATATGGAGGCGAAACTCCTGATATTTTGTACAATTACGCCTCCTTAGTTTCCCACATGGGTGATATTGATGAAGCACGCATCATCCTAATAAATGCACTCGCAAAATTTCCGATGGATAAAGGATGCAAAGCATTACTTCAGGAATTGGATATCCTTGTAAACGAACAAAATCAAAAAACCTCAGAAAGCTGAGTAATACCATGGCAGAAAAAAGAAAAAAATTTACTTTTCAGGTAATTTACAGCGATAAGGATATTATGATATCCAATAAACCTGCCGGGTTACTTACGGTGCCGGTTAAGGATATGCCGGGCATCAGTTTACAGCAACTTGTGCAACAAGAGTTTGGGGTAAAAGCTCGACCCGTGCATCGTATTGATCGGTACACTTCCGGGATTGTAGCTTTTGCATTGAATAAGACGAGTTATACGGAATTGGTAAGACAATTCAGAAGTCATGAACCTGATCGTGTTTATTTAGCACTTGTTCGGGGGATTGTGGAGCAAGATCAAGGTACTCTAATACATTACATGAAATTGATAAAAAAAGGGTTTCGAAATGTATTAGTCAAGAATCCGGAAGAAGGAACTCAGGCGGTTTTGCATTACGAAGTCGTTGAACGTTTTGCGGATACCACTCTTGTTCGGATTGCGCTACAAACCGGTCTGAAAAATCAAATCAGAGTACAGTTTGAAGCGATTGGGCATCCTTTAGTTGGCGACCGTCACTACCACGAGCCGGAAGAGAAAGAAGCTGCAATTAACAGGCAAGCGCTTCATGCGGCGCATTTAGCGGTTACGCACCCTGCTACAGGGAAAAGGATGTTTTTTAGTTGTGATCCCCCAAAAGATATGGAGCGACTCATAGAGGTTTACAGGAAGAAAAGAGAAAAGCGCCAATCAAAGGGGAAGAGTTCAGAGTAACTTAACTTATTTCCTTTGCAATAGTGAAATAAAATGTACTGCCTTCGTCAGGTACTGATTTTATCCATATTTCACCATTCATACTTGCGATTACTTTTTTTACTATGGCCAATCCCATGCCTGTGCCGGGTATATTTTCATTCGAGTGTAATCGCTTGTACATCAAGAATATTTGATCATAGTATTCTCTTTTTATCCCTTGTCCATTGTCAGAAACCTCAAACTGCCACTTATTTCCTAAATCTTTGCAGCAAACTTTAATGCTTGGTGGAATTCCCTCTTTATGATACTTGAGGCTATTATCTAAAATATTATGAAAAAGATGTGTTAGCGGTGCTCTGAAATAGTGAATCGTGGGTAGTTCATCCACTTCAATAGTAGCTTTACTCTCGGCAATTTTCATTCGATGCAAAATTCTGAATTCATCAATGAGTGCATTCAGATCTATAGATTCAAGCTCTTCGTCGGAATTTCCAATTCTAGAAAATTCAAGTAAATCCAGAATAATACGCCTCATTCTAATAGAGCCGTCTATTGCAAAGTGAATGTAAGTTTTTGCTTTTTCATCTAGGGAACCTTCATATTTCTCCTTTAGTCGATTCATGAAGCTGCTAATCATCCTTAAAGGTTCGAGCAAATCATGAGAGGCAACATAGGCAAATTGTTCCAGATCGCTGTTTGAGAGTTCTAAATCCTTAGTGTATTTTTCAAGTGTATTGTTTAAACTTACAAGGTCACTTGTTTTTTGATTGACCAACTTTTCTAATTTGTAAGGCTCATTTACCAGCTTATAAGTGAAAAGAGAAATAAAAATGGATAGCATTAATCCTATAAATAAAAAGGCTAGTGCTCGTTCAGAATGAGAAGGATTCAGTAATTTCACATTCAAATCCCAATCACCAAGAGGTATTGTAGTTTTGTAAACAATACCTGTTTGGAAATCAAAATCATGGTCAAAAAAAGTATCTACTTCTCTAACTCGCTCCCTTTTTGCAAATTGATAAGCAAATAAATCATTGACTCCGGTTTCGTTAAGTCCGGCAGCATTTAAAAGGGTTTCAAACCGAATAATTACAGCAGAAAACCCCCAATAGGTACCATCTTTCAATATTGGCATACGTCCAACAATGCCAACTCCACCTTGTAATAATTCAAAGGGACCATCAAAATAAAGTGAGCGACGATCAAGGGCTTTCATGGCTTCAATGTAATGAAGCTCATTTTCTAGCACATGATACCCAATGGTTATTTCATGACTTTCCAGCGGGAATGTGTTGATAATGGTATGACCTTCAACCAGTTGAAGTGCATCCATAAACTCGTTTTGGGAAAGTAAATTGTATGAAATGGAGTCAAATAAATCTCCCAATAAATCATTTTCAACAAGAAAGGCCAACACTTTACTTGCTGTAATGCTATGATTTAAGGAGTTTTCTAGTCGGTTCTTAACATTATTTGCTTCTTGCTCAACCAGTATCTGTTCGCTTTTTCTTCCTGATTCATAGATAACCCACGACACACCCAAAGCTAACATTAGCGTTACCAAACAGATAACGAGAACTACACTTCGAGGATGATTGTAAAGAAATCGGAATAATGGATTCATAAGCGATGGTATAATTATTTGTAACCCTAAAAGTTGACATATTTCCTTCGCATCTTACCATCACAAATTAATCAAAAACTATGTTAAGGAACAGAAAAAGTTCTCCTAATTACTCTTAAACCTAAAAAAAATAGGGTCGGGATATTATTTGCCGTACAGTTGTAAATATTCCTTAAGCTGTATCTTCTTCCGCGTGCTATCGCTTGTCATATAGCGTATTTTTCCAAAGATTTTCCGCTCAGGTCCCCATGCTCTGTCGAATCTCCCAAAAATCCAGAAGATACCGGAGTAACTATTTGGGTCGCGCCCGTCAATAGCGTAGGTGTTGTTCAGTTTGATGAGATATTCGAGGGCGGTTCGAACATCCGGTGTCCATTGGAGCACTTTTTTTCCCCATAACATGCGCAAATAGTTATGGATTATACCCTCCTTCACCAATTGGCGCTGCGCAGCATTCCAAATATCATCGTCGGTTTCGGAATTGGCAAGTTGCTCGTATGTATAGATGACTTCACGTTGATCCGCCTCATGCTCCAACAACGTTTGTTGTGCCCAATCAGGCAGGGACTCAAATTGGTCGTAATTCGGCGTATGATGCGCAAAATGGAAACCGACTTCGCGCCAGGTTATGACTTCATCCAAAAAAGCTTCAATGCCCGCATTACCTCCAAAGAACCCATCTCGTTTGCCTTGTTGCGGTGAGAGTTGATCCAAATTCCATCCCGAAGGTTGCTTTTCGAGTGCTTTTTTAACCACCTCATACTCACTTATTTTCCCAAAATGAAGCCATGGACTCAATCCGCTTGTTGCTTTTTTATCGGGATCATTTCTGTCTTCGCCATACGCAGTCAAGTCAAACTCAATAAACCGATTCATCTTTTCAAGTCCGGCTTCCCTGCTTCCGTGTAGCTTTATCGGCTTAACAGCTTGATCGATATCTAATGTGCTGATGAAAGAGGAGATGTCATCATATAATTGGCCAGCCTCAGGATACGTTTTGGTGATTTTCTCAGGAAGAGAAATCGCATCTCGATTTTTTAAATCCTCTAATGGATATTCTTTCGGAGCGGCTTCAAAACAGGATTTGAAGTGCTTCTGCATGGTTTTTCTGAAAATGAATGCCGAGTACGGTGCATTTTTTGATACAGCCATCGGGATGATTCCATTTGAATCGACTGTAATGTAAGGCACATCAAGTTTTTTGGGGATGGACTCATTTCGTTTTCGCATGATGAAAATCGGATACTCATCGGTAACCACCGCACAAGCCTTTGATGCTAATTCCATAAACAGAGTTGGATAATCACCGGCATTTTTCTCAAGGAAACTGTAATAGTTATAAGGCGAATCCTTCAATATGCTGTGATGCTCAGCCATCCCCTGAAGAATAAAGTGGTGTGTCCGCGCGGTGCGCCAGGGATAATCGACAGAGAGTGCTTCAAAAATTAACAAAGGCTTTCCAAGTTTATTCGCCCAAGCCACGGCATATTCAAGCGCATAGTTATAATGCAAACGACGGTTAATCTGCATCCAATAAAGCACATATTGTCCCTCTTTATTAACGTCTTTATCGTTTCTCTTAAATACGCGGTAGCTATTGATATTCTTCATGTTACTTTTTGATTTCTAGGGATGTTTTCACAAGCCAAACATCAAATCCCGCCAAGTGGTTCAATAAAAACTCACTGTTTTTCCCCTTCACCATAAATAAAAACCTCTGAATGAAAAAAATCTGAGATTCGTTAACATTCCTAAGAATTCATAAATCTATGTAAGCCAATATCATGCTAAAAGTAAGCGAACTAACGAAAACATATAACAGCGGTAAAGAAGCACTCACCGTTCTTGACCATGTGAGTTTTGAAATTCCAAAGGGGATAAGCTGTGCCATTGTAGGTCCTTCAGGAAGTGGAAAAACAACCCTACTTGGATTGTGCGCCGGACTAGACACCCCGACTTCCGGTTCAGTTTCCCTCAACGGAAAGCACCTCGAAACCCTAAATGAAGATGCGCTTGCACAGATTCGGAATGAATACATCGGGTTTGTTTTTCAATCCTTTCAGTTAATACCAACGCTGACCGCTATCGAAAATGTGATGGTGCCGGTTGAACTTCGGGGCGTTCCGTACGCTGAGGTATATGACCGGGCAAAAGCGTTACTTGAGGCCGTTGGCCTTGGTCATCGTCTGCATCATTATCCTACACAATTATCAGGGGGCGAACAGCAGCGTGTCGGCATTGCGCGGGCATTTATCAGTAAACCGACCATCCTATTTGCTGATGAGCCCACGGGAAATCTCGATACGGAAACCGGCGCACAAGTCGAGGAAATCTTGTTCAATTTGAACAAGCAGGAGGGAACCACCTTAGTAATTGTGACGCACGATCCTGAGCTTGCCGAGAAATGCGATCGCACGATTCGTCTTAAAGGGGGAAAAATACTTTCTGACACGATTCAAAACTCCGAGTCAATTCCATCCACCAAAGAAGAGGTAACGGTAGCCTAACGATGTTCGATCTATTCAGTCTTAAAACCGCTTATCGTGATGCGCGAACGCAAAAGGGAAGTTTACTGCTTTATTGCAGTGGTATCATTGCCGGTGTTGCAGCGCTTGTCGCCATCCTATCGTTCAGAAGCGATGTTTTTTTAACGGTCGATGAACAGGCAAAGGAGCTTTTGGGTGCCGATTTACAACTTATCCAAACGCAAGAATTTTCTGAGCGTGAACATGCCTTGATTGATTCCATCGGGGGAGTTCAAGCGCGTTCCGTGGAGTTTTCATCTATGGTTATTTATGGGGATGCAGGCGAAACCCGGCTTTCTCTCATTAGAGCCATGCGTGGCGATTTTCCTTTTTATGGCGTGATAAAAACTGATCCACCTGAAGCCGCATTTACTTATCAAAGAGATCGTACGGCCTTGGTGGATCGTCCGGTGATGCAGCAATTAGGGTTAAGCGTTGGAGATTCCATTCAGGTCGGAAATGAGCGCATAAAAATAAGCGGGATGATTCTCGAAGTGCCGGGACAATCGGCGGCGTTTTCGCTCATCGGTCCTCGGGTATTTATTCCGTTGGATGTCGTTGAAGGGACGCCTTTGCTTCAGCGAGGAAGTCGGGTGCAGCACAACGTGCATTTCAAGTTTGATAGTGACACGAATGCCGATGCTCTCGTAGCCGAAATTCGTCCGATACTCAATGAGTCTCAAATGCGAGCCGTAACCGTTCAAACCAGAAAGAATGATTTTCGCCAAATTGTTGATAATCTCACCCGATTTTTAGGGATGATTGGTTTTATTGCGTTACTTTTAGGCGGACTTGGGGTCGCAAGCGCCATTTATGTGTATATCAAACGCAAAAGTGCGATGGTTGCCACCTTACGCTGTTTAGGGGCATCCGCGAAGCAAACTATTTCCATCTTTGCCATTCAAGTTGTTGCATTGGGATTATTCGGTGCCTTCATCGGAACGGTTATTGGGGTACTGATTCAGCAGTTTTTGCCTCTTTTGTTCATGGAATTTCTGCCGTTTGAAATCGTCCAACAAATCTCTTTTCCTGCAATTTTGATGGGCTTAGGAACGGGGGTTGTCGTGAGTCTTGCATTTGCACTGCTCCCTTTGGCGAGTATTAATGCTATCCCCCCGATGCTCACGATTAGAAGCACCGATTTTTCGCCCATTCGTCATGTGCCAACAGCGACAAAAATCGTTGGTGGAATCATAACCTTAGTAATCGTAACACTCGTTTTAGCTTTGATTGTGGAAAGTATCTTGGCGGCATTAGCCTTTACAGCCGGACTCATCCTCAGTGTAATCGTACTCTTGCTTGTCGCAAAACTATTGATTCGATTGCTAAAATCACTCCGTTTACCGTCGCTGAATTATATTTGGAGGCAAGGCGTCTCGAATTTGTATCGCCCGAACAACCAAACTGCCGTGTTGGTCACAACGCTTGGAATGGGGATGCTCCTTTTAGGCACCCTGTACGTTTCACAGCAAATGATTTTGGATCGTATTGATTTTCAATCAGCCGGAAATCAGCCTGATATTGTGTTTTATGACATCCAAATTGATCAGGTTGAGGATATTTCAAATATCATTGTTAATAATGGCGCCGAAATTTTGGAAACTGTGCCGATTGTGAGCATGAGGCTGACTCACCTTAACAATCGTACGATTCGTGAAATCCGAGAGGATACCACCGCTACCATTAGCCGATGGGCGCTGACGCGTGAATATCGCATAACATACAGGGAAGAACTTAACGATGCAGAAACCATAATCGAAGGCGAGTGGATTGGCAGAGCGGATGGAATTGGATCTATTGTGCCCATTTCTGTCGGGGAGCAAATTATGGATGAACTCAATTTACGGTTAGGGGATACCATTACATTTGATGTTCAGGGGATTCCGGTCGAGACCAAAATTGCATCGGTACGAGCGATTGATTTTCAGCGACCGCAACCCAATTTCTTTGTACTGTTTCCGGCAGGGGTGTTAGAGCCTGCACCCCAATTTTTTGCCACGGTTGTCAAAGCCGGATCACAGGAAAATGTAGCCATGCTGCAACAAGAAGTTGTTCGTGCCCACCCAAACATTTCAGCGCTTGATATTGGGATTGTCCTCGAAAGCGTGCAAACATTCCTCGACAAAATATCGATGGCAGTGCAATTTATGGCGCTGTTCAGCATCATCACAGGACTCATTGTGATGGCCGGTGCGGTTGCCATAAGCAGATTCCAGCGGATAAAGGAGGCGGTATTACTGAGAACTTTGGGGGCATCAAAAGGACAAGTCAACCGTATTCAAGCCGTAGAGTATGCCTTGCTGGGATTGTTAGCGTGTCTAACCGGATTCATGCTTGCCATTACCTCAGGATGGTTCCTCGCGCGCTTTTTCTTCGACCTCGCCTTTGTGATTCCGTTAACTGAGCTAATCATTATCAGCGTAGTCGTCATTATCCTCACCCTCATCGTAGGCTTCATAAATATGCGAGGTGTAAACCAACGCAAACCATTAGAGACGCTGAGGATGGAAGGGGTGTAGAAAAAGTAAGGTGTGACGGATATAAATTTGATCTAAAAAAAGAAAATTGATTATATTGTTTGCAGAAAATGTATCAAATCTAATTTTATTAAAATAAAAAATTATGACAAGATTCGGTCGATTTATAAAGTTTGAAAGAGAAAAAAGAGAGTGGACTCAGACAGAGTTTGGTGCAATGATTGGAATTAATACTAGCGCAATTTGTAGAATAGAGAATGGCAGTCAAAAATTTAGTACATCTAAGTTACAAAAACTAGCTGAGTTATTTAACATTGACCTACAAGTTGTAACCGATCTTTTTTTCGCTGATAAATTTGTAAGAGAATCTCTCAAATATAAATGTTCTGATAATGTTTTTAAAGTTGCCGAAGAAACAGCCAATTATTTGAAAACTGAAAATTCTATTCAAGGAAAGCTTGAGTTATGAAAAAGCCTTTAACATATATAAGTTTGTTTAGTAGTGCAGGTGTTGGTTGCTTTGGCTTTAGTCAAAATGGTTTTGAATGTATAGCTACTAATGAATTACTTTCAAAACGATTGAAAATTCAAGAGTATAACAAGAAGTGTAAATATCAATCGGGATATTTATTAGGAGATATTTCACAAAAAATTCTAAAAGACAAGCTCTTTGCTGAAATACAAAAATGGAAAGTTAGTCATAAAATCACAGAACCTGATCTCATAATTGCTACTCCACCTTGTCAAGGAATGTCAGTCGCAAATCATAAAAAAAAAAATGAATTAGGGCGTAACTCATTAGTTGTTGAGTCAATAAAGATTACAAAATTAGTTAGCCCTAAAATATTTATTTTTGAAAATGTTAGAGCTTTTTTGAATACAGTATGTACAGATATTGATGGCAAGGATAGGCCAATTAAAGATGCTATTAATTTAAATTTGGGGGGAGACTATAATATTCTATTTGAAATTATTAATCTAAAAGACTATGGATCAAACTCAAGTAGAACTAGAACACTTGTAATTGGTGTTCGAAAAGATTTAATAAATTTCTCACCCTACGATTTTTTCCCCATTAAAAAAAGCCCTGAAACTCTAAGAAATTTATTTCAGGGCTTACAAAAACTTAATAAAATGGGTGAAATAGATGAATCAGATATTTTTCACTCATTTAGAGAGTATGATGAGAAAATGATGCCATGGATAGAAAATATAAAAGAGGGGCAGTCAGCTTTTGATAATATAGATAAGTCTAAAATACCGCACAGAATTATTGATGGGAAAATTATTAAGAATAAAAATAAAAACGGCGATAAGTATGCACGGTGGTATTGGGATAGAGAAGGGCCATGTATTCACACAAGAAATGATATTTTATCTAGTCAAAACACGGTACACCCATCTGAAAATAGAGTTTTCAGCATACGGGAGTTAATTTTGATGATGAATATTCCTAACACTTTCCAGTGGAGTTATATTCCAGTTGAAAAGTTAAATAAAATGAGTTTTCTGGAAAAAAAAATGTTTCTTAAGAAAGAAGAACTAAACATAAGACACTGTATAGGGGAAGCAGTGCCAACAGGAGTATTTTTCAATATAGCCCAGAGAATTAAGAACGCTTTTGATCAGAGATTGCTTTCAACATCAGAGTTAAAGCAAATAATCAAACTTAAGAATCTAGATATAACTTACAATCTATTAGAATTTATAGAACAAGAATTTGCAAAATTGGGAATTGAGAATATATTTCAGATTGCTGAATATGCTAATTCAAGTCGTTTAGAAAATGCAGCATTTTTTACACGTAAAGATATTGCCTATACAGTGATAAAAGATTTGCCTGATTTTAATGGTAAAAAGAAAATTAGGATTCTTGAACCATCTGTTGGTATTGGTAATTTTATACCATTATTGATAGAAAAATACAGTGAGCATGATTCGGTGATTTTTGACTTGGTAGACGTCGATAGAAACTCGATTTCTGTTTTAAAAGCAATATTAAAGAAGTTAAATATTCCAAAGAAATTCAAATTTAATTTTATAAATGCAGATTTCTTATGTCATTCTTTTAATCAAAAATACGATTTAGTTGTAGGAAATCCACCATTTAAAAAACTTACACACAATAATGATAAATTAGCTATTTATAAATTTCATGCAAGGAATAAAGAGACAAATAATCTATTTTCTTTTTTTATAGAAAAAGCAATTTCACTAGGAAATTATGTGTCTTTTATTGTTCCCAAAAGTTTAATTAATTCACCTGAATTCAATATAACAAGAAAAGTTTTAAATGAACAAGATCTCTTGAAAATTTGCGATTATGGGGAAAAAGGCTTCAAAGGTGTGAAAATTGAGACCATAAGTTTTTATTTAAGTACAGTTTCTAAAAAGAAAGCTGAAAAATTAATAATAGAAAGTTATATTACGAGAACAATTAAGGAGAAGTATAAAAGTTATATCTTTTCAGAAGAATACCCATACTGGCTGATATATAGAGATGAACTATTTGATGAAGTTTCTAGAAAACTTAAGTTTGATATTTTTCAAAGTTTCAGAGATCGTCAAATAACAAAAAAAGTCACTAAAAGAAAAGGTAAATATAGGGTTTTAAAATCACGAAATATTGGCAATAATGAAATTCTAGAACTAAACGGTTACGACTGTTATATTGACAATACCAAAAATTTAGCTGTTGCAAAATATTTGAATAAAAAAAATATCGTAATGATTCCTAATCTTACTTATTATCCTAGAGCTAGTTTTTTGCCTCCTAGTGCTATAACAGATGGTTCAGTGGCACTTTTGACTTTGAAAAATGGTAGTAGACTACCAACTGAGAAAGATCTCGAGTATTACTCTACACAAGAATTCCAACAATTTTACAGAATTGCACGTAATTATGGTACACGTTCACTTAATATTGATAATAATTCTGTATTTTTTTTCGGATTAATTAAAGAAATAGAATGATTGAACAGATTAAAGAATACTTATCTAAGTTTGATTTTGACATAAGAAAGTCAAAAGATGCGAGATTCATGGATCAAAAAGTTACACCAGATGTTTTGTGCATAATTGCTGATTGTGTCTTAAATTATGTGTCTGACCGTGAAATTGAGTTTACTAAAGCTGATATATGGAATGATAACTATTTTAATACAAACGTAAAGGCTATTTTTAATAAGCCAGACCCCAATAATTTATCAACTAAGCGGGAATATGATAAGTTTACTTCACAACCACTAAAAACATTAGCTTACTCTAGGGTATTGTCTGTCAGAAAAAAAGGAAAAATTAATTATTATCGAATTATCAATAATCAAATTCTAGAGTTTATAGCAATAAAAGAGCGAAATGCTTATTTATTTCTCTACTATTATTTACTAAAGGTTCTATTTGATAGTGGTCAGTTGAGATACTTTGAAGATTACAGACAAAAATGTCAAGATGGGGTGGTTTCAAATGTTGATCTTTCATTTCTAAAGATGCGTTTTCAAAGGTTCATAATTGGTAATACTGCCATAAATGGTAAAACTGAAGTAAATAGAATATTCCCTAAAATCTTGAATATTTATGCTTGCGAAAATAATATTAAAGGAACTGTTGGGGGAAGGGTATCTGGTAATCAATTTTATTATACTGACTTAATGTATAATCGTCCTAACTGGAGAGATGTTAGTAAAAGTAAAAATATTTCCAGATATGAAGCTGTGATTGATCATGAAACATTATTGATGAATCAAAACGTGGCATATTCAGATTATCAAGTTCAAAAAGCGATGAATATGATTCGTAAACTGTATAGTGCTAGTGAAGTTAAAGATCAGTGGTCTCAAGGTGAAGCTACTCAAGTTCATCATATTTTCCCAAAATCAGAGTTCCCTCAATTAGCACACTATCTTGAAAACTTGATTAAGCTTACACCTACTCAACATTTTACGAAAGCACATCCAAAAAACAAGACAGATATAATAAATAAGGATTATCAATTAGTTTGTTTACTAGCTAAATCAGATAGTATCGAAAGTTCTTTGTTAAGAGGTGAATTTATATATAGGAAAGAATCATTTATTTATGTAATTAATACTGGTCTAACTGAAAGTCTAGAGTTGGATATTGGTTTCAAACAAATTAAGAGAGAATTAACAAGAATTTATAATATAGTATAAGATATAAACCTATGTACAAAACACAATTTGGTAGAGTTAATAAAATGCGGTTTAATTCAGCTGAGGAGTATTATGAAACTTTAGGTTTTCTCGCAAAATCTGATGGTTCAACATCTCTTGTTTGGGAGAATAATGAGAATCAAGGTGCTTGGGGTAGTGAGGGAAGAATTCATTGTCATCATAGTATAAATAGGTTCCCAGCTCCACTATCTCGAAAATTTACAGCAGGTAACGGAACCTCAATTCTAAATCGAATAAACTGTAATGAGTTTATTCAACATATTGTAAATTTTCATAGCTTCAATATGGGTCATGTACAAAATATTACTAATATAAGAATAACAGTTCCTAATCAATATTTAGTTGACTTTGATCGCGGTTTTAATCTTTAGCATTCCTAAGTAATTTAGTTATTTGAATCAAAAGATAACTTCCTGAAAATATATTCTAGAAATATTTTTTAATGGGCTTTTCAAAACATAAAAAACTTTATCATACTAGTAAATGAACAAGTATTAGTTATACATTTCTTTAATGTCCAATAAAATGTCCAAATTTTCGATAAACTACCACTGCACTTTTGGGGAAACAAGTCTCATTTCCCATCCCCAAAATCAGTAATTAAGATTTATTCACCCTCACTTCTTCACTAATCTCAATTTAGTTTCGGTGAAGAGTTTTTTGAGGAATTCGTTGTAATCATCTAAGCTTCTGGCTGGTTTTCGGGTCCCTTGTGGGAAAAGAGATTTATATTCTTTGTATTCCCTATGCTTTTTATTCGCCAGAATCTCTTCTGCGAGTTCCAATCCTGGAACTCCACCAATATCTTCTACGGGAGTATCCCCCCAAACACTTATAACCTTAGGCGCCCTAAAGGATTCATCTTCACGCACTTCCGAAACTGTAATTGTATGGCTCCAATCATCCCCAAAATCATACACAAAATGGAACACGTTAATATCACCTAGAGTACCACTAAGTTGATATCGCGAAAGTTCTTCTTTCGACTCAAAGGGTTGGTTAAATCCCTGCAAGATAACATCATCTACATCAGGATACTCAAATCCGTTGATATAGAACGAGAATAGATGCATTCCGGTCCAATCAAAGAGCAGGAAGATGATTTCTTTTAAATCTTCTAAGGTGAGATACCCGGGTACATCAATTTCACGAGATACCATAGGCTCAATGTCATCAAGCGCAATATGCAATCGATAGACTTTTTTTGTATTTGCCTCTTTTATAGGTTTTGGTCTTTCTTGAGGCTCCTGTAAAAAATTAAAAATATCAGGATCATTCCATATTTCGTCTTCAATACCCACACCTTCAGGGTCGAGGTAATCAAAATACATAATATCTGCTTCTTCAAACCCAATTTCGGATAGTTGAAAGTTTTTTCCCCCATCAACAATTTTCCCATAGCCCTCTTCTTCAAGTATTTCTAAAAACTTTTTGGGAATGGTTGTTGGAACTTTCTTTTTTCCATCGCCAAAAACAAACATTAATGCTAATAGCATTTCCGCGAGTGTTTCTCTATCAAAGTGATTTTCCATGGGATTTTATTTAGGGTCTAAGGAGATAATTTGGATATATGATTTTCATTGATTACCTTTACACATATATCACACAAATATGCAATTTATGGATAATGCTCAGCTAACAAAAAAACAAAAAGAATTCTACCATTACATTCGTGAGTACCGAAATGAACACGATATCTGGCCAACCTATCGTGAAATCGTTGACCGTTTCGGGTACAAATCTCCAAACAGTGTAACACAGAATCTGCAATCACTGGTCAAAAAAGGTTATCTCACTAAAACAGAGGATAACGAATATTTGCTTAATGATGAAAAAGAATCGTTTAATGAACAAGATTTTTTTGATGGCGGGATTCCGGTTAGGGGGATAATTGCAGCCGGTTATTTACAGGAAGCCGTTGAGGCTAATTTGGGTTCGATTACGCTAAAGCATCTTTTTCCCGGGTTAAAAAAGATGTTTGCTCTGCGCGTGAGTGGATATAGTATGAAAGATGCAGGAATCATGAATGGCGATTTTGTACTTTTGATGGATGATGACATTCGTGACGGTGATATCGGTGCCGTAATGTTTAATGGAGAAACGAGCTTAAAACGCATTTTTTACGGGCCAAATGGGCTTAGATTAGAGCCCGCTAATGATGAGTACTCCGATATTTATATTGAACCCGGCATTTTTGAAGAAGTCAGGATTCTCGGAAAGTATGTCGGGCATGTAAATCGCTCGGGTATTTACAGAAGCAAAGGGAACTAGCAGAAGCATATATAGAGAGTTTAAACCGGTTCTGCCTGTAAGCCGAATTCTGTACTTGCCTGAAAGGCAAATGGTAATCATTTATCTAGCCACACCATCACTGATGTGGTCATGCGACCCACCCGACCGCATCATAACCAGCGGTACATACGGTCTGCTTGGTCTTGCACCCCGTGGGGTTTACCCTGCCACTTCAGTCACCTGAAGCGCGGTGAGCTCTTACCTCACCATTTCACCCTTACCCGGTCGGACGAATCCTGTTGAGGCGGTATATTTTCTGTGGCACTTTCCCCTGAAACCGAAGCCTCAGACTTCCCGTTAGGAAGCACGGTGCTGGTTGGTGTTCGGACTTTCCTCATCTCAAAAGTATCAAGACGCGATTACCCGTCAGAACCGGTTTAAACCTTCTTAAAGGTACGGAAAAATTGATTGTGATTGGGTGCTGATTATCCGAAGATTTTCTTGGCTTCGTCGAAAAAAGATTGATCAACCACGATTCTACCACTGTTTTCGTCGATAATGAGCTTGTTTTGGCGTCGCACTTCCATTTGTACCTGTGGGGGAAGCATCATTCCCATACAAGCACCGTTATGCATAGCAGTAACAGCAATTCCGTTTGTTAATCCATTACGAAGACGCTCATAACTACGCAAGTAACGCTGATTGATAAGTGATTTGGCTTCATCACGTCTTTCAAGTAAGTCGTCTTCTTCTTTTTCTGTCTTGGAGATTAGATCTTTCAGGTTGTTTTTTAACTGCTTCAACTCGTTTGATTTTTCTTCGAGCTGCGCTTTGTTTTCAACCTGATCTTTTTCAATTTCTTGCTTAAGGATGGTAATTTCCTCGAGTCTTGAAGTAGCATTTTCAATCAGTTGTTTTTGAGCTTCAAGTTCTTTGGTTAAAGCATCATACTCTCTATTGTTACGAACACTCATTTGCTGGGACTCGTACTTTTGAATCAGATCTTGAGCATCCTGAATATCGAGTTCTAGTTTTGCTTTTTCAAGTTCAAGGTCTTTGAACTGAGTCGAGTTCTTATTTATTCTGGTTTCTAAACGAACCACATCCGTTTCGGTATCCAGAATTTCTTCGGGCAAATCACCCCGCATTTTCTTGAGCTCGTCTAGTTTTGAATCAATATATTGCAGGTTTACTAGTTGTTGTATTACATCGCGCATGTTGGGGAGATTTATCGGTTAGAGAGTAGAAGTTTTTGAAGATTCTGTGTGAACCAAGCCATAAACGGGATTGGTGTTTACTGAAGTTGGAATAACCTCAAGCTCAGGGAATGCCTGAGAAATTTCGTTTGCCAAATGACGTACTATGCAGACTTCGGTTTCGTAATGTCCTGCATCAATGAGCAATTTCCCTTCAGGGATAAAAAATTCATGATATTTGATATCGGCTGTAATAAAGGCATCGGCACCTTGTTTCCATGCTGTTTTAGCAAGAGATACACCCGAACCCCCGCATACAGCAACGGTACGAATAGTTAGTGCAGACGGATTTCCAGAAAAACGTAATGCTCTGCTCTCAAGTTTTTCAGAAACCATTTCTATAAATGAATCAGCATTCATGGGCGAATCAAGATCGCCGATGGCACCAAAGCCAAATTCAAGCGATGGATTTTCAGAAGGGAAAATATCAATTGAATATGGAGCGCCGTCAACAAGATCATGGATTCTGTCTTGAAGTGCCGGCAATCGATATCCATCATAATTGAAGCGAGCCACTTGGATATTATTTTCCTCAGTACTCCAGCCTGTATCAAAATTGTAGGTTGAAAGCAGAAGTTGTACATCATCACGTAGTCTGGCAGGGAAACGTAATACCACTACTTTAAGCGATTTGTACTGTTGATCTAAAAAGTGGATATGGTTTAATCCAAGTTGTTTAGCGAGCTCAAAAGAAACACCGTTACGTGCAGCATCGAGGTTTGTGTGAGCTGCAATTAAATCAATATCAGAGCGGATGAGCTTGCGAAGAAGGCGGCCGGTTGGGTCTGACTCAGTAATTCGCTGAATTTTTGGAAAGATTAACGGATGATGCGAAACAATTAAATCTACATTTTCGGAAATGGCTTCGTCTATAACGGCATCCGTGACATCAAGACAAGTGAGAACTTTGGAAATGTGCTTGTTTAAGTTACCTGAGAGCAGTCCCGTATTGTCATATTCCAGTTTTGTAGCGTTTGGAGCCCATTTTTCGATAAAATCGGAAATATGACGGGTGGTAATACTCATATAGGTTACTTACCCCCCTGAAATCGTTTATATAATAATCTATTTTCTTTAAACAAGCGTACGGTAATGAGCATATTTTGATGTGTGAACAAAATCTTAGAAAGGTTAAAATAAGGGTTTTAGTAAAAAGTGGCAATTAAAAATGAAATTAGCTGATTAATTTGCTTTCCTCTAGCAAAGCTCAGTTCCGTATATTGTAGATATTATAGAATCACAAAAGAACAAACGTATTATTTGAAACGACTGAAATTATGGAAGTAACTATTATTTATGAGATTATTGGCTATGTAGCATCAGTATTGATTGCAGTTTCTTTAATGATGAAGGCCATTATAAAATTGAGAGTTATAAATCTCATTGGAGCGGCTACCTTTTCGATTTATGGGATGCTGATTGGATCAATACCGGTTGCCGCAATGAATGGGTTTATTGTTCTTATCAACATTTATTTTCTCTATCAAATGTTTACTGCAAAAGAGTATTTCAAACTGCTTGAACTAAACTCTAATAGCAAAATGTTAAGGTATTTCCTTGATTTTTATAAGGATGACATCAACAAATATCAACCAAATGTGCGATTTGAACCTTCCGAGAGAACCTTTGCTTTGTTTGTACTTCGAGATATGGTACCGGCCGGACTCTTACTCGGTGAAAAGGTTTCTGATGACACCCTTCGATTAGATTTGGATTATGTCATCCAAAATTACAGAGATTTCAAAATCGGGAACTACATTTATGAAGGGAAACGTCAATTCTTTACTGATAGGGGATATAAACGTATTTTGTACTCATCTACACAGCCGGTACATATTAAATATCTGGAAAAAATGGGTTTTGTAAAATCCGGTGATGACTACGAGCTGAAGCTTTCCTAAAAACCTGAGTTTTATTATAAAAGAAACTTCAAATCATCTGCATTTTTTAAACACAGAGGACTTGAAGGATTAATATAGAGTTGGATTATCATTAAACCAAAGTACATTATGATTCCAAAAAATAGAGTTTCAACACACCCCGGCAGAATTTTACTAGTGGAATACCTGGAACCTTTAGGAATTTCTCAACGTCAGCTAGCTGATCACTTAGGCATTCCGATTTAGCGCGTGAATGAGATTGTAAAAGGTAAGCGAGGCATTTCTCCTGATACGGCATGGCTTTTCTCTCAAGCATTTAACACAACTCCTGAGTTTTGGTTAAACTTGCAGAGTATTCATGATTTAAGTGCCAATCGACCCAAACGTAAAATTACGGCATTGACAGTTGCTTAGTTTAGGGCAAGATTTTCTTGCTTAGATATAATACTTTCAATCTTATTATTAGGGTCATATAACATGCGTAGCACTCCGAAGTACGCCAGCTGGCGAATCCCTGACAATTTCGGGGCAGGCTGTGCTGACGGCTAAGGCATTTTGGGTTGCATTAAGACAAGATCACCCCACAGCACAAACGCAGGATTGTTATAATAATAATAGTACTGAGGTTCAAAAATTATACCGGAATTTGAAGGATTACACGGGTTCCACCCTCAGCACGTTCTTCTGTAACAATTCTTGATCGATAACCGGTTTGGAATGTGAGAAGGTTTAATCGTTCTTTGGTTAAGTGCATTGCCAAAGATTCTTTTTTTGTTTCCCTAGATTCCTGCAACTTTTTCGATGCAATTAGACCAATACCATTGTCTTCAATTACCACCTCCAGAATATGATTATGTGGTAGGGAAATTCGTACATTAATTATTCCACTTGTATTCTTAGGCTGAATTCCGTGTAGAATCGCATTTTCAACGAAAGGTTGTAAAATTAGAGCCGGTACTTGTATTTCTTCAAAGTCATCTTCATCCACATCCGAATAATCAACCTTAAATTCAAGGCAATTCCGAAGTCTAAGAGACTCAAGGTTTACATACATTGATAAACGCTCAAGCTCTTGGCTTAGAGGAATGTATTTATTAAAAGACCCCTCTAACTGCATTCGTATCAACTTAGAAAATTGCGTGAGGTATTCTTGAGCTTGTTTGAACCCTTTTTCATCCAAATAGAAACGAATTGAATTCAGCACGTTAAATACAAAATGAGGGTTCATCATCGCATTAAGTGCTTGTTGCTCCAACTCAACCATTCGTGTTGACTGAACAAGTTTTTCGGCTGCTTTTTTTCGTTCAGTTTCAATTCGAACAGAGAAAACAAATAACATGATCCCTAAACCGATAAAAGCAAGGGTAATAACGAACCAAGCTTGTTGCCAAAATGGAGGGATAATTCTGAATTGGATTTGTCGAATATCACTTTCTATGAAATTACCATTAACGGTTGCTTTAACGGATATGGTATAATTTCCAACAGGTAAACGGCGGAAAGTAAAGGTTGGGGTGGAAGAACTAATCCAGTTTTCTTCGCCTCCGCTAAAACGATAATGATATTTAATCTGATCAGGTTTCCCGAAAAAAGGAGCGCGTAATGAAATAGTGATGTTTTCTGTATCTTTGGGAAGACCAATTATTTTAGTATGGTCAAATAAAGTTCCATCCGCTTCAACTATTAAATCTGTAATAGAAAAGTCGAAATTTTTGATTTCAATTTCATCTAAAGGCAAATACGTGAGTAACCCAGAAGTAATATAAATTACTTCATTTTCTAGTGGTACAAAACTCCTGACGTTACCTCTTGCAATTTCTTTTAAAGCTTCTCCATCATAATTAAATAGCCCTTGAGCTGAGCCAACCCATAATATATTTTGTTCGTCCACAACGATTTCTCTAATTGATGATAATCGGCTGTCATCAACAAAAAGGGGTTCAAAATTAACACCATCAAAATGCCATAATCCACCGCCATTGGTACCAATTAAACACTGTTCATAACTTCGACATCTAATTAGCGTAATTTGTTCGCTTGTAAGAGGTCCCTCAATCTCTTCCAAAACGCCATCAATATAAATTTTTAAGCCTAATGATGTACCGATTAGAATCTTGTTTGTATTAAATGCTCCAATGGCTGTTGTTCGTTTATCAATTAAGTTTGTGGAAGTAAACGAAGTATCGTTCCGGGTGAATTTGAATATACCTGCAACCGAACTTACTAAGACGGTATCAGGATTAATAATCTGAAAATCTTTGGTTGCTGAAACTATAAAACGTTCTTGTTGCCAAAATTCAGGGTTAAGATTGGAAGGCTTAAAGTAAATGAATTCTTCAATTCCGGCTACTAAAAATACACCGTCTTTATAGCCCATTGTTCCGATTTGTGGAGTGGGATCATTGGGAAAAAGTGAAATTTTACCAATATGTTGATCTCGATCAATATAAATTAAATCAGCTCCTATTCCACCAACAAACAAATAATCATTCACTTTTTTGACGGATAGAAAACGACTTAAACCAAAACTATCTGTAGTGTAAACTCTGTTATTCCAAGTGCCTACAGGATATAAGTAAGCACCATGACCTAAAGTAGTTACCCAAATATTTCCCTCTCGATCTTCAAATAAACTACTAACAAAAACATCCGTCAATAAAGGGTGAGCCAATGTATTTGTTGATAAATCTACATGATAAAGATCATTTGTTGTTCCAACGAGTAATTTCCCATCCATCGTTTTTACTGATGTGATAATTCTATCAGTGATGCCTCTAGATACTAGATTAATCTCAGCCGGATTCGCTTTATTTGTGATATTCTTTAAACCTTGGGTTGTAGGCAAAAATGGGTGTCCATCAATAAAAAGCTTCCTGTTGGAAACATACGTTGCGCGGTCTTTGGTTGGAGTTGTTTGAAGGGTATTAGGATTTAATTCCCAAGAAGTATTACGTTTGGTTATAAATGAACCATACTCAGCACTTA
>Ga0213835_100069_pt1 | contig 155506 bp, 140 predicted proteins | sample SWPATP01_FD_160576 | JGI IMG/M metagenome (GOLD analysis project Ga0213835, IMG submission 160576) | Coastal seawater microbial communities from Marineland, Florida, United States - SWPA TP0 #1 | ecosystem: Environmental > Aquatic > Marine > Coastal | place: USA: Florida | collected 2016-08-05 | reverse complement strand
TTAGATTCGAATATCAAACTTTAAATTAAATCGATCTATGAAAAAACAACTCTTAAAACCAATTCTGCTCGGAATCAGTGGAATTTGTTTCATGACATCTCTTTCTATTTTGGTTAATCCGATTCAAAGTAGTGCAAATTCAGTCAATCAACAATTTGTTTCTACAAAATGTATAGTGCCTGGAGGACAATTTATGTGCAATGACTGTAAATCAGGAAATAGTACATGTTTTGATCATAGTTGTGAGCAATGCAATCCCGGGGGTGCAATTCAGTAATGCTAGATTTAGCGATTCCCATAATGGAGTCGCTAAATCATTAACTTCCAGAATAGCTTCGTCATATTGAATTCAAAATAATTGAAATTTTATAACTGTAATTAAATGAGAGTTCTTTTTATTTCAACTATTGTTATTTGTCTATCATGTGTCAACGAAGCGACAAAAGAAAGTAAAGGTGATCCTGTAAAAATTGACTTTGAAAATGTCAAACTTCTTGACACATTGATATCACCCCGTGATTTAATGGAAGAAGTTGAATTCCTTGTCTTATCTACTCCTGATTCCATCAAATTAACCCTTGCCCAAAAGATCATTGAGTTTAATGATATGTTTCTCGTATTGGATAAAAAGAAGAATATAATATTCGTTTTTGACTCGCAAGGAAAATTTCTTCAATTGGTGGGGCAAAAAGGTGAGGGCCCCAACGAGTTCAATGAGGTTACAGATTTTGCAGTGAATACTCAAAACTCCAAAATGTACATCTTTTCCAGGCCGGATTTTGCCATATTTGAATTCGATGAAAAGTTTGAATTTTCAAGAAAGATTAAGATTTCGGATTGGGCAATTCAATTTGATGTGCTTGAATCTGGTAATTTTGCACTGTATTCCTTTCTTGTTGAAGGTGATGACGAATATAATATCAGTATTTATGACATTTCTGGAAAGCTATTGGAAAAAAGAATGAAATTCCCCAGAAATGATAATTACATACCGATGGACTTTTCGGGGTTTATCCAAAAAGGTTATTATACCTATCCAAGATCATCAAAAATATTTAAAATCAATGAGAGAGAAAATTATGACTCCTTGGTTTATGAAGTGTTTTTCCCTAGTAGGATTGACGAGGGAGAGATTTTCAATTATGACAATTTCTTCAACTTTGAAAGAAGTGAACAAAAATCAAACATCTTGAATTCTTTTGAGATAGGGCGCTGTGGCGAATTTATCTGTTATTATGACTTTAAAACGGCTACTAATAATGGTTCCACACTTGGGGTTAGGCTTAAGGGAGGAGAAACATTTGGCCATCTTAACATGAAGCATGGAGCTATTGGAAAAGGTGATGTATATGTAAAAATGTTTTTTATTGGCCCTTACAATATTCCATCATACTCAAAGAAAAATGATAGTTATTATGTAGTTTCTTACATTGATGCAGTTTCTATTTATTATGAGGAAATTCTTGATGATTTACAATCAGGAAAGGTTAAAGATGCTTCATTAGTTGAAATACTTGAGAACACTTCACTTGAAGAATCTATATTGATGAAATTCAAATTGAAGCCAAAGTTATGAGTTCAAAGAAAGTTTATTTTATCTTTTTTTTCTCTATAGCATTTTTGAGTGTCTCGATTTGGTATCGGTATAATTACTCTTGGAAAGGCCATGATGATTTAAACAAAACAGAAATTTACGTAAGGACACCTAACATTAATATTGGGAGAGTTTCAGATATAAATTTGGCTTTTGGTGAATTTTATATCAAAAATATTGGAAATAATAGTCTATTTATCTCTAATGTAAAAGTATCCTGCACATGCAGTTCTGTGACATTGCTCGATCAAGAAGTACAGCCTGGAGATTCTTTATTGATTTTGGTCAAATATAATATGAATACACCTAGCTACTTTTATTCAGATGTAATAGTCTCCGGGAATTTTAAAAATTCACCAATATTTTTAAGTTTTGAAGGTAATTACGTAAAATGAAATAGTTTGAAGTGATTAAAGAATAGTAAATCAATCTGCTAGTTTAAATTCTTGGAAAGCAGTAAGCTCAATCTGATAGGTCATAACCCCAGTAATTTGTCAAAATCCTCAGGGTTAATTGCTGTAGTTTTCCCTGCTTTATGCTGAGCGATTCCCTCCATGATGTGCTTTTTGACCTTGGGATCCATTAGAAACTGGCCTCCTTCACCAATAGGGCTTATCGCATATGCCTTATCTTTATCTCTTTGGATTATGATATGCTCATGGTTATCAGCCATTTCTAAATATTTTTTTGATTTTCCCAAAATTCCCTTGAACTGATGACTAACATGATTTTATTAATTATTTGTACATTATATGTTACATAAAAAAGTTTAATGTTAAATTATCAATACTAATAATATGAAACTAAGTTAACTCAAAAGACCCCAAAGGCTGATCTTCACAATCCACATCTCCCACTACATATTGTAATCCATTCAAAAAGAATTGGAGTAAGTCGGGATTTTCAAAACTTTGGGCATTGTGTGAAGGGGAGCAGTACATCACTTTTCCCTTGCCTTCAGCCCTGATCCAGGCCACATAGGTTTTTCCGGTCTTGGCAGGCTCCCTTTGGCCCGTGATCTCTTCATTGTTAAAATAGAGCAATGGTCTAAAGTCCTTATCTTCATAGGCATTGCTATAAAAATAGGGCTCGTCAATATGCTTGAATCCTTCTTTTGGGAAAACCTGTACCATGGGATGTTCTGGATCAACTAAGCGGATCTGAATGGGTTGCTGGGGAGGATGGTAATCGAAGCTTGCACCAACCAAGCGGCTAAAGGCCCTGGACTTATTTTGGGTAGTGATACCTCCATGGACCACCATTAATCCTCCGCCATTTTGGACATATGCCAACAAGTTATTTTCTAATTCTAAAGCCTTTTGCATCAAGTTTAGGCTGTCAGCATCGGATTCAGTTCTTAATTTATCCCAGAAAAGATTACGGTGTTCAGGTTTTGAACAGGTATTATTCAATACGACTGCATCAAATTTTTCCAGATTTTCCGGTTCAAATAAGTGGATATCTTTACTGTCCACGACTTCAAATGCCCCACTTTTTTCACTGATGATCCGGATCATTTCTGAAGTATGGGGGATCACCCAATGTTCAAAACCGGTATGCAGGGAAAAAACCAAAATCCTTTTCTTTTCAGAAAAAGGGAAGCTCGTTTTTGCTGGAGCCAAGCCACGGATTTTTTGTTTCCAGACATCATCTAAAGGGACTACAGGTAAATCTTGGGAATAAGTAGGGCGCACAGATCCGGTCAGAACGAGCATTAAAGTGGATATTATTCCAATAATCCTAAAATCGGGATTTTGCATGGCAGCTTTCGATATTTTGTATAAATTCATAAGTCCAAATCAAATAACCTAAAAACCTATGATTTTCAAAAGACTTTTCTGTGGAATGGCCTGCCTTATGATATTGCCAGTTTTGGTTTTTGGCCAGGAAATCCAATTAAGGGAATCAGAAAATGGGATAGATTTTGTATTTGAAGATAAGGTCCTACTGAGGTATCAGACAGCCATGGCTCCGGTTCCTGAAGGCGTAGATGCCCAATTCAGCAAATCCGGATTTATCCATCCGATATACTCTCCATCAGGGCAGGAACTTACCCGCATACAGCCCCCTGATCATTACCACCATTATGGGGTATGGGGCCCCTGGACCAGGACATTAGTGGAGGGAAGAGAAGTGGATTTTTGGAACTTGGGTGATGGACAGGGTCGAGTGGATTTTGCTCATCTTTTGGCTTCTAAGGAGCATTCAGAATATGCTGAAATCGTGGCCAGGCAAAATCATATTGATCTATTAGCACCCAATGGAGCACAAGTGGCCATTGAAGAAGATTTGGGAATAAGGGTATGGAACGTGGGGGATAAGCGCTATGCAGTGGATTATACTACTGAAATTTCAACGCCATTGAGCAGTCCGGTAATCTTAGATGCCTATCGTTATGGTGGAGGGATAGGATTCAGGGCAACAGCAAGATGGGGGACGGATAACAGCCATGTCCTGACTTCAGGGGGGAATGACCGCAAAACAGCCGATGGGAGTTTTGCCAAATGGGTGATGGTATTTGGGGAATCTGACGATCCATCAGGTCAAAGCGGTATCCTTTTTCTCAGTCATCCGAGTAACCGGGCCCACCCTGAACCTATGCGTGTTTGGCCTGAAGATTTTTATGACGGGGTTGGAAATGTCTTTATAGAGTTTTGTCCCATCAGGCATGAAGTATGGGAAATCCTGCCCGGTAAGACCAATACACTCAAATATAGGATGATTGTATTTGACGATGACTTGACCGCAGAGGAGGCCGAGGCTTATTGGAATGAATTTGCAAAATATTAAAACCTTTATAGGAGTAATCTATGAAAAGAAGAGATTTTATCAAAACTACCGCTTTATCGGGTGCTGTATTGGGTTTTCCAACCATTGTGCCTGCATCGGTATTTGGGAAAAATGCACCCAGCAATAAAATCCATATTGGTCAGATCGGTTGCGGCCGAATCGCAAGAGACCATGACTTGCCAGGAACTTGGAAGCATGATGTTGGTAGGATCGTGGCTGTTTCTGATGTAGACAGCAAAAGGATGAAGGAGGGTAAGGAGTTGGTAGAAAAATATTATTCCGACAAAATGGGGAAACCCTACATGGATGTCAAGCAATATGGAGATTACAGGGAAATGCTCCTGGATAAAGATATCGATGCCGTGATTATCAGCACCCCTGATCATTGGCATTCCCAACCTGCCATGGAAGCTGCATTGGCAGGCAAACACATCTACCTGCAAAAACCCACCTCACTCACCATCAAGGAAGGCAGGCAGTTGACAGATTTGGTAAAAAGAACCGGTGTGGTTGTGCAATTAGGTACCCAACAGCGCTCCAGCCCCCAGTTTAGGATAGCGGCTGAATTGGTACGTAATGGGAGAATTGGGAAACTGCATACTGTTCGCATAGGGCTGCCAGGTGATCCATCTGGTCCGGAAGCAGTTCCAATGCCAGTGCCTAAAAACCTGAATTTCGACATGTGGTTGGGCTCTACACCAGAATTGCCCTATTCTGAAATAGGTGTACACCCACATGAAGGCTATGACCGTCCTGGTTGGTTGAGACATGAAAACTATGGGGCAGGAATGATTACCGGTTGGGGACAGCATCATTTTGACTCTGCCGCTTGGGGCATGGATACCGAACTCACCGGACCAAGATATATTGAAGCAGTTGCAGAATTCCCCAGATCGGGTTTTTGGAACGTGCATGGAGACTTTATGGTCAAGGCGGAATATGATAATGGGATTACCATGTTGACCAGTGGAGGTTATCCCAATGGCATTCGTTATGAAGGAACAGAGGGATGGGTGTGGGTGTCCCGTGGGAGTTATGTAGCCTCTGCCAGTGACCCGGTGAGTCAAGGTGAAAGCGCCAAAGCTTTGGATGCCTCTGACCCCAGATTATTGGAATCGGTCATTGGTCCGAATGAAATCCATTTGTACAAGAGTGAAGATCAACATGGTAACTGGCTGGAATGTATCCAAAGTGGAAAAGAGCCCATTTCTCCTATAGAAGTTGGGCATCGGTCCTGTTCCGTTTGTTTGATCAGCCATGTGGCCATGAAAGTGGGCAGAAGATTGGAGTGGGATGTGAATGCAGAAAGATTTGTCAATGATGATGAGGCCAATGCACATCTCAGCAGGCCCCAAAGAGCACCTTATGGAACAGATTATGTTAAAGTTTAAAAGCATCAAAGTTTGGGCAATTCAAGTGTTGGGATTACTCGTTTTGCTCCTATTAGCCAATTGCTCATCCCCAAAAAAAGACAGTATGGAGGAAAGTGACAAGGTGGTATTTATGAGTTTGGATCCTGGGCATTTTCATGCCGGTCTCATCCATAAATCCATGTATCCTCAGGTTGATTCTACAGTATATGTTTTCGCTCCGGATGGTGCTGAACTCAAAGATTTCCTTCAAAGACTTGAAGGATTTAATACGAGAAGTGACAATCCTACCGCCTGGAATGTGGAGGTTTATAAGACGCCCGATTACCTCAATCAGATGATCCAAAGGAAGCCCGGGAATGTGATGATGGTAGCCGGTAAAAACGACCAAAAAATAGATTATATCCTGGCGGCAGTTCAAAATGGAATACATGTCTACGCAGATAAACCATTGGTGATTGATCAAAAAGGATTTGAGAAATTAAATCAGGCATTTGGCATTGCTGAGATGGATGACCTCTTGCTTTATGACATCATGACCGAGCGCTTTGAGATCACTTCCATTTTACAAAAAGAACTGTCCCTGATCCCTGAAGTTTTTGGCACTTTGGTGGATGGAACACTGGATAAACCGGCAATTACCAAGGAAAGTGTACACCATTTTTTCAAATATGTTTCCGGACAGCCGTTGATCCGTCCGGATTGGTTTTTTGATGTGACCAAACAAGGGGAAGGCTTGGTCGATGTGACCACGCATCTGGTAGATCTGATCCAATGGGCAGCCTTTCCAGAACAGGTTTTGGACATGTCAGATGTGGAGATGCTTGCAGCTAGAAGGTGGTCTACCCCTCTATCGTCAGAAGAGTTTCAGAAAGTAACCGGAAAAGCAGATTTCCCTGAGTTTTTACACAAAGATGTTAAAGACGGGCAGCTTCAGGTCTATGGCAATGGAGAGATGCATTATACTTTGCGGGGCAAGCATGCCAAGGTCAGCGTGATTTGGGATTTTCAGGCACCAGAGGGTGGGGGAGATACCCACTACAGTGTGATGCGGGGTACCAAGGCCAATCTGATCACCCAACAGGGGGAAGCAGAGGCTTTCAAACCCACTTTATATGTGGAATTATTGGAGGGACAGGAAAAAGAATTGGAACAAGCTATCCGTGTCAGCCTTCAAGGAAATTACCCTGGGCTTGGATTGGAGAAGTTGTCTGATGGAAAGTACCTGGTACAGATTCCTGATAGTTACCATGTAGGTCATGAGGCCCATTTTGCCCAAGTGACGGAAAAGTTTCTGGAATATTTCCAAGAGGGCAATATGCCCGACTGGGAAGTGCCCAATATGTTGGTGAAGTACTTTACTACCACAAAAGCGCTGGAACTGGCGAGGCAAAATCCATAAAAAGGAGGGTTCTTTAACCGTAAAAGATTTTTTCACAAACCCCAAAAGATACAAAAGGAATACAAAAGTTGGATTTATTTTAGAAGCGAGAAGTCAGCTGTTCGGGATTTGTAATCCCGAACCCTGATACCATGTATTTTAGAATCGGTTTTTTTACCACATATTCACAGTAGATCACTACCAGTCCCGTAACCTGCTGTCACGCGGTTGCACCGCGGGACAATTGAATATGGAGCTTTCAGCTCATTTTTTTAACCGCTAAGGGCGCAAGGGTTTTCGCAAAGGAAACAAGGAAAAGAGGTTCTACGTTGTCACGCGTTTCCGAACGCGGGACCAATGATCCCTGAAATTCCGAATGCAGGAACCGAAAAACCGATCTCCTTTGTGTCTTTCAGTCTTTGTGGCCCATTATTCTATCTTAAATGTCCCATTCTTCAATTTACCTATTCTTTTCTTCTATAGCGCCACTCCATTAAAAGGATTGAAGCGTCTTCTTCCTACCTGCATGCCAATGGCCCGGCAGACGGTTTTGTCTCCGTATTTCACGTTGATTTTGTCCAGGGCCTGATACAGGCGGATCTGCTCTTCGGTGTCCTCAAAGAGGTTGATCTGATAATTTCCATGCACGAGATTACTGAAGCGCACGCCGACCAAGCGGATAAGCAGACGGCGTGTGTACAGTTTTTTGAACAGCTCCTTTACTGTTTTGATGAGCGTATGGTCTGCTGAAGTGTAAGGGATGCGCTGCTGTACGGTATGTGTATCAAAGTCCGAATAGCGGATCTTTACACTGACACAGGCCGTAAGCTGCTGTTTTTGCCGCAATTTGCCCGCCAATTGCTCTGTCATCGCAATGAGGTTGGCCTCCAGCATCTTCACATCTATGGTGTCCTGCTCGAAGGTGTTTTCCGAAGAGATGGACTTGGCTTCTGAGTAGGGCACCACAGGGGAGCGGTCGATCCCATTGGCTTTTTCCCAGATGCTCAATCCGTTTTTACCGAAAGTAGCTTCCAGTAATTCTGAGGGCATGACCTGCAGGGTCTTGACGGTCTTTACGCCCATATTGTACAGGGTAAGGGAAGTCTTTTCACCGATCATGGGGATTTTCCGCACAGAGAGGGGAGCAAGGAACGGTTTCTCTGTGCCCCGGATAACCTCTTTGTAACTATTGGGTTTGGCTTCTCCTGTCGCCACTTTGGACACGGTCTTGTTTTCGGAAAGGCCCAGAGAAATGGGCAGGCCGCTTTCCTTCAGGATCTTTTCCCGCAGTTCTTTGGCCATCTTGAAGCAACCAAAAAACCTGTCCATACCGGTATAATCTATGTAGAATTCATCGATAGAGGATTTTTCAAATAGGGGTACATCCTCCCGGATGATTTCCGTGATTTCATGGGATTTTTGGCTGTATTTCTCAAAATCCCCCCGGATGATCAAGGCTTCCGGGCAGAGCTGTCTTGCAGTCCGCATCGGCATGGCCGAGTGTACCCCAAATTTTCTCGCTTCATAGCTGCAGGAAGCCACCACTCCCCGGTCTCCCGATCCCCCGATCAGGATGGGTTTACCATTCAACCTGCTGTCGTACAGTCGCTCCACCGACACAAAAAACGAATCCAAATCCATATGCACTATACTTCGCCCACTGCTCATTTTGTCAAATATTTTAACATTTTACTGTTTATAATTTAGACATATTTTGTATATTTGGAAAGGGAAATCAGAATGTATGACAGTAGCTGACATAAAAAATGCATCTCAACGCCAATATTAAATTTCTACGCAAGCAGAAAGGCCTCACGCAGGAAACTTTGGCCAATGCTTTAGGTATTAGTAGGTCCAAACTGGCAGGCTATGAGCTGAACATCAATCCTCCTTTGGAGACCATTTTGGAGATGGCGGATTATTTCGGGGTTTCGGTGGATATCCTTTTGAGGAAGGATCTGGGCGCACTTTCTGAATACAAACTCCGGCAGCTTTTGGAGACAGATCAGTTTCTCCGGGGTCGCAACCTCCGTATTCTCAGTACCACGGTGGATGCTGAGGGCAAGGAGTTGATCGAAGTGGTTTCACAAAAAGCCAAAGCTTCCTATCTGGCAGGCTTTTCGGATCCGGATTTTATAGAAGAGTTGCCCCGCTTTTCCCTGCCCTTTTTGCCCCAGGATAAGAAGCACCGGGTTTTTCAGGTGGATGGGGATTCCATGTTGCCCATTCCCGAAGGCGCCTGGTTGGTATGTGAATATGTGGATGACTGGTTTTCCATCAAGGATGGGGAAAAATATGTGGTGGTCACCGAACAGGATGGGGTGACGTTTAAAATTGCCTACAATCAGATCAGGGAAAAGGAGCGCCTCTTGCTTTGCTCCAGCAATCCTATTTACAAGCCTTTCTATGTCAATATCTCAGATGTGAGGGAAGTGTGGAGGTACAGGTTGATGATGGTTTGAGTTTGGCTTAGCCAATCTAATTGACTAATTTGCATATAACCAGAATATTAAAGCCTTAGCGATAATGAAATGCAACTAATTTCAAGGAAAATCGGTAAGCTAAGCATAACATGTTGTTGTTCACATTCAAAATTTACTGGACTAATGAAATTACAAATGATACAAGACAGTAATGGTGAGGATATGGGGGTTTTTATTCCAATTAAGGACTGGCTTGCCATAAAAAATCTATATCCGGATATTGAAGAAATAAGTAAAGATCTTCCAAAATGGGAGAAAGATTTGATTGATCGGAGACTTGAAGAGATTTCTCAAAATCCAGAAAGGTTGATAGAGGGAAAAAAAATCTTTGAAGAGCTGAAGAGAAAATTATAATGCCTTACAGTCTGCTATTTTTTGATGAAGTACTTAATGATGTAGAGCAGGCAAAAGAGTGGTATAAAACTCAACGCCAAGGCTTGGAAGAAGAATTTGCCCTGGCTGTGGAACTTGCTATCCAACAATTATTAAAAGAGCCATTCGCTCATGCGGTTCGATATAGAAATGTTCGGATTGCCCATCCAAAGAGATTCCCTTATAATATTCATTTTTACATAGATGAGCGCAATTTAACGGTGGTGATTACCGCTATTGTGCATAGTAAAAGAGATCCGCTTAGGTTTTTTAATCGAAAAAGTTGATTCTTTTATTGTTGTCTATCACTTTTTGGGTTTGTGAAAACTCGATCGGAAGAGGTGGTATTTTTTTCTACGGAAGAAATAAAAATCCTATTTCCAAGACAAAATCTATTTAAATCCGTTATACCTTGTAACACGTTTGTGTATTCACCCGGAATAGCATTTTAATTTCTACGCCACGGCGCACCAATAATTACGAGTTATAATGCATAATCAGGGTTTAATTGACATGTTGAATTATCCTCACCCTTTAAAGAGTAATGGAATGAAAGAATTTGCAGTGATGGAAACTCCTTTGGGTAATGTCCGGGCAGAGGCTTGGGATGGATACCTGGTCAGGCTTCAATTTACAGACGAACCTGTAACTGACACCTTTTTGGATGGCGTTCTGATGGACGTTAGAATACAACTTGGGCTCTACTTTCAGGGCAAACTAGAGACATTTGATATACCGGTGGCTTTTGGAGGCACAGATTTCCAGCATCAGGTCTGGATGGAAGTCAATAAGATCCCCTTTGGTGAAACTAGTACCTATGAAAAGATCGCCAATAATATGGGAAAACCTTCCGCCGTCCGGGCCGTGGGGACAGCTATTGGCGCAAATCCCATTTTGATTATGCTGCCCTGTCATCGTATTGTGGGTAAAAACGGACAACTTACGGGTTATGCGGGTGGACTTTGGCGCAAATCCAGACTTTTGGAAATGGAACAAAAAGAAAAAGCCGGGGTACAGGTGAAGTTGGAATTTTAAGGGATTCCCAGTCCTTAAAGTTTCCGTCCTCTAATGGGTTTTACATAGGATTTCCATTTTTTTCTCTGCCCAAAAGCCTTATTTTTGCGTAGCTTATTTGAAAATTAAACTTTATAAATATGTCTTCAACAAAATACGATGTGATTGTGGTAGGTTCAGGTCCAGGTGGATATGTGGCAGCTATTCGTGCCTCTCAGCTGGGTTTGAAAACTGCAGTCGTAGAAGCTGCCGAGTTGGGCGGTATCTGTTTGAACTGGGGTTGTATCCCTACCAAAGCTTTGATCAAGAGTGCCCAGGTGTTTGAATATATCAACCATTCTGAGGATTACGGCATCAAAGTAAAAGGTGCTGAAATGGATTTTGGTGGGATGATCAAAAGAAGCCGTGATGTGGCTGGAGGCATGTCCAAAGGGATACAGTTCCTATTTAAGAAGAATAAAATTGACCAATTGTTGGGTTGGGGTAAAGTACAACCTGGCAAAAAAGTAGAAGTTGAAGATAAAGACGGTAAGAAAACAGTTTATACTGCTGATCACATCATCATCGCTACCGGAGGAAGGGCGAGAGAACTTCCGGCATTGAAAATTGACAATGAGAAGATTGTCGGTTACCGTAAAGCCATGGTGCTGGATAAGAAGCCTGAGAAAATGGTAGTAGTCGGTTCAGGTGCTATCGGAGTAGAGTTTGCCTATGTGTACAGTGCAATCGGTACGGAAGTGACTATTGTCGAGTTTATGGACAGAATCGTTCCCAACGAAGACGAAGAGGTGTCCAAAGCTTTGGAGCGTATCTACAAGAAAAAAGGGATCAATATCATGACTTCTACAGAAGTTACAGGTGTGGATACCAAAGGCAAAGGTTGCAAAGTAACCGTTAAGGATAAAAAAGGCAATGAATCCGTCATCGAATGTGATGTGGTGCTTTCAGCTGTAGGTGTAGTTTCCAATGTGGAAAACATCGGTCTGGAGGATGTAGGAATCTTGGTAGAAAAAGGAAAGATCAAAGTGGATGAGTTTTACAGAACCAACATGCCAGGATACTATGCTATTGGTGATGTGACGCCTGGTCAGGCTTTGGCCCACGTGGCCTCCGCCGAGGGGATCATTTGCGTGGAGAAAATTGCTGGCCATCATCCTGAGCCTATGGATTATAATAACATCCCAGGTTGTACCTATTGTGTGCCTGAAATTGCTTCTGTAGGTTATACCGAAGCCCAGGCCAAAGAAGCGGGTTATGAAGTGAAGGTGGGTAAGTTCCCGTTCTCTGCTTCCGGTAAAGCTTCTGCTGCCGGTGCCAAGGATGGATTTGTGAAATTGGTGTTTGATGCCAAATACGGAGAGCTTTTAGGAGCCCATATGATCGGTGCTAATGTAACTGAGATGATTGCTGAGATTGTAGCCATCCGCAAGCTGGAGACTACTGGTCATGAGCTCATCAAAACAGTTCACCCACACCCAACCATGTCCGAGGCGGTGATGGAAGCTGCTGCGGCTGCTTATGATGAGGTGATTCATATTTAAAAATGAAGTGATTTTTATTTGATTATCAGTAAAATAGAAATAAGCCTGACTTCGAAGTCAGGCTTATTTTTTTTGTTTTTTGGTATGTAAGTAGGATTGAGTCGTTTTTAGAAAAAATTTACTAAAGTTTAATTTAAGGGTTTTTTAATGGTATATTGGGGAAAAACGAGATTAGATTATGTCCAATACGAAAGCCCCAAAGTCAAGTAAGAATGTAAGAGGTACAATTACCTGCGACAATACCACTATCCATTTGCTGCAAGCCAATGATTTTGTTGCAGAAAGTATCCGAAACCAAATGTCAGAAAAAAAAGTACTGATGATCAACATCACCTCATCTGCTGGAAGTGGAAAAACCACTCTTATGCAGGAAACAGTAAAGCGATTGAATGATGAGATAAATATAGGGATTCTTGTTGGTGACCTTGAAACGGAGAGAGATGCCGACCGCATCAAGGAAGTAGGCGGGAAAGCTTTACAGATTGTGACAGGAGGTATTTGCCATTTGGAGGCCCAGATGGTGTGGCAGGCTCTAAAGAGTTTTGATATTTCCGGTTTGGATGTGCTCTTTGTTGAAAATGTAGGCAATTTAGTTTGTCCAGCCTCTTTTGATCTTGGGGAAGATTATAGGGTTACACTTATTGCCACCACAGAAGGTGATGATAAGCCTCAAAAGTATCCCAAAATGTTCCTTACCAGCGAGTTGATGTTGGTTTCAAAGGCAGATCTTTTGCCTTATCTCCCTTTTAGCGTTGAGGCGGTCACCAATGACGCAAGGGCTATTAATCCAAATATTGAAGTCATTGAAATTTCATCTGTGAACGGAACGGGCATTGAAGCTTGGTGTGATTGGCTAAAAGCAAAAATCAAAGAGAAAAAATCATCAGATTCAGTTGCTGTCTAGTGCCATTTTGGAGCGTTCATATTGAAGGACAGGTGCAGGGAGTGGGGTTTAGGCCACACGTTTCGCGCATTGCTCAAGCAAAGGGCTTGGGCGGTAAGGTATTCAATACAAGCAAAGGAGTAACCGTAGAAGTCTATTGTTCAAAACTTGATCTCGATGAGTTTTTGGAAGAATTACAATCCAAGCTTTCGCCACTGGCAGTAATTTCCAATTTACAGATTGAGCAAATTTCCAACATAGGAGACATTACCAAGGATTTTCAGATTCTACCCTCTCAAGAAGGTGAGAGTAAGAGTGCCAACGTCAGTCCAGATTTTGGAATTTGTATGTCCTGTCAATCGGAGTTGTTAAATCCAAAAAGCAGGCGCTATCAATATCCTTTTATTTCCTGTACACAATGCGGTCCCAGGTATTCTATTCTAAGAGGCATTCCTTATGATAGGCATCGCTCATCCATGGGGAATTTTGGGATGTGTTCTTCTTGTATGGATGAATATCACGACGAACATGACAGGCGCTTTCACTCCCAAACCAATTCATGTCCTGATTGTCCAATAGATTTGAGGATTTTTCCCGAAACGGATCCTACTATTTCTAAGCCTATTGATTTTGTAGACCATGCCGTAACTATTATCCAATCAGGTGGAATTCTTGCAGTAAAGGGAACAGGAGGCTTTTTATTGCTAACAGATGCTACCAATTCGGATGCTGTAAAATTACTCAGAAAAAGAAAGCAGAGGCCCAGAAAACCCTTAGCCTTGATGGTTCATGATGAAAATATGCTTTCAGATTTTTTAACAGTTTCACATGAAGAAATAGAGTTGTTAAGATCAGCTGCCCGGCCAATTGTGCTTTGCAAACCGAAGGAATATACTGCTCTTCATGGCACTCAAGCTTGGGTTGCTCCAGGTCTTTCTCTTTTAGGTGTTTGCTTGCCTGCAGACCCATTGATGTTCCTTATTTCCAGAAAAGTTGGCAAACCAATTATTGCCACTAGTGGTAACCTTCACCTAAGCCCCTTGCAATTTAAAGATCAAGAAGCCATACAAAATCTTCTCGGAATTGCCGATGCCGTCATTTATCACAATAGGGAAATCCATTTCCCTCAAGATGATAGCGTTTTGCGCATTGCTGAAAATTCCCAACAAAAAATAATTCTGAGAAGGAGCAGGGGCTTGGCCCCGACTTTTTGGAATAAGGTCAGGATAAAAACTGAGCTTCCGATTTTAGCATTAGGGGCTGATTTAAAAGCTACTTTTGCCCTTTGGGATGTGTATAATGTTTATGTGAGTCAGTACTTAGGAAACCTGGACAGTTTTGATACACAGGAGAGATACCTGGACACTTTGACCAAGTTTTTAGACCTTACTGGTATCCAACCTCAGCAAATATTGATGGATAAGCATCCCTTGTACCATAGCAGAAGGTTTGCAGGCAATTTCCCTCATGTGAATGTTACAGAAGTTCCCCATCATGAAGCACACTTTGCCGCCTTGCTTTGGGAATATGCCGCTCTTGATGCTGATGAACCCATCTTGGGAGTGATTTGGGATGGGCTGGGATTTGGAAATGATGCAGCTTTATGGGGCTCAGAGTTTTTTGTTTTCAATTCAGGAGAATTTGAGCGGGTTTGTTCTTTTGACTATTTTGATTATATCCTGGGGGACAAAATGTCCATTGAACCACGACTTTCGGCTTTGGTGCTTTATTATCATACAGGAGAACCGCTTGACTTCCTCAAAGAAAAGTATTCTACTACCGAATGGGTACTTTATACCAAAATGCTTGATAAAGGTGGCCATGCCCAAACCAACAGCATGGGGAGGATTTTTGATGCGGTCTCTTCCATCTTAGGGCTTTGTGATTTCAACACCTATGAAGGGGAGGCCGCCATGCTATTGGAACAATTGGCCAGGAACTACTTTGACGCAAATGGTCATGCTGCCACCCAATCTTATTATATAGATTCCATTGTAAAAGATAAAATTTTAGGTGCTGATTTAATTTCGCAAATAGCAAAGGATAAGTCAAACGGCTTGGATTCAGACCTTATTGCAGCGAAATTTCATCTGACCTTGGTTCACATCATTTCTCAAGTCATCCAAAACACACGTTGTAGGAAAATTGGATTTTCGGGAGGAGTTTTCCAAAACGCCCTTTTGGTTGATTTGCTTCAGCATTACTTGGGGGATGAATATCAACTTTTATTTCATGAACAGTTGTCACCCAATGACGAGAATATATCCCTTGGCCAAATGGCCTGGTACCATATAAAAAATAGATCACAAAACCTTAAAATAAAATCTTATGTGCTTGGCGATTCCCGGTAAAATAAAAAGTATAGAGACCATGTATGATGGTCTGGTCAGAATGGCTAAAATCCAATTTGGAGGCATTATAAAGCAGGCCAGCCTTGAAATGGTTCCCCAAGCAAAAGTTGGGGATTATGTGCTTGTCCATGTAGGCGTTGCCATCAGTATTGTGGACGAGGAGGAAGCCAAGAAATCATTTGAATACCTAGAGCAGATTGGTGAAATTGATGAATTGATCGAACATACCCAAACCGACAGGAACGACCTGCCTTCCATCAATTCAAGTAAAAGCCAATCGGCGGATGGTACCTAAGGGTATTTATAAGCCTGGCTTGATTTTCAAATGCCTTGGTCCAAAAGTTTAAACTCACTTAACCACAAAATCTGATCGAAATGAAATACCTATCGGAATACAGAAATCCTGAATTGGTAAAGAAATATTTAGATGAAATACGCCAATCCTGTACAAAACCTTGGATGATCATGGAAGTGTGTGGAGGACAGACCCACAGTATTGTGAAAAATGGATTGCTCCAATTGCTTCCCAAAGAAATTACCATGGTTCATGGACCAGGTTGTCCGGTTTGTGTGACGCCCATGCACCTGATAGATAAAGCAGTTTATCTGGCGCTTAAAGAAAAGGTGATTTTGTGTTCCTTTGGAGATATGTTAAGGGTACCGGGGTCTACAGATAGTTTATTGGAAGCCAAGTCCAAGGGAGCGGATGTAAGGATATTGTATTCTCCTTTGGAAGCTGTGAAATTGGCCAAGGATAATCCTGATAAACAGGTGGTTTTCTTTGCGGTGGGTTTTGAGACCACTGCGCCTGCCAATGCCCTTTCTGTGCTTCATGCCCACAGGGAGGGATTGGAAAATTACTCCATTCTGGCTTCTCATGTACTTGTGCCTCCTGCCATAGATGCGGTGATGAATGATGATTTGGTTAAAATACAGGGCTTTCTTGCAGCAGGACATGTATGTACAATCATGGGAATAGACGAATATGGGCCACTTGTCGATAGATACCAAGTGCCTATTGTCGTTACAGGGTTTGAGCCTGTAGATATTTTGCATGGGATATTAATGGTAGTCAAGCAATTAGAAAAAAGTGAACATAAACTTGAAAACCAGTATGCCAGAGTAGTCAGGCCTGAGGGCAATCCGGAGGCAAGAAAAGTGATTGAGGAGGTTTTTGAAATTACGGATAGGGAATGGAGAGGAGTGGGGAATATCCCATTAAGTGGATATCAAGTAAAAGAACAGTATGCAGCATTTGATGCCAATAAAAAATTCTCTATCAAAATGCCCAAAGTGGAGGAAAACCCGGAATGTATTGCAGGTCAGGTCCTGAAAGGGATAAAGAAACCACATGAATGCCCACAGTTTGGAAAAGGTTGTACACCGGAAAGACCACTTGGTGCGCCTATGGTAAGCAGTGAAGGCGCCTGTGCTGCTTATTACCATTTTTCCAAAATCAGCGGTCAGTTAACTGAAGCCTGATACGTAAAACCAGATTAAACTTAATTTATGTCGGATTATAAAAGTATTTTATCGGCTTCTTGTCCAATGCCCAAGCTAGATTTTGAGATCATCACTATGGGACATGGCAGTGGGGGCTTGCTTACCCACAAACTTCTGGATGCAGGGGTTTTTGATGTCCTTTCCAATGAATACCTCGACAAGCAACATGACGGGGCTGTCTTTGACGTAACTCCTGGAAAAATGGCATTTACCACAGATAGCTATGTGGTTTCTCCCATATTTTTTCCGGGAGGAAATATTGGGGAACTGGCGATCAATGGAACGGTGAATGACCTTTGTATGTGTGGTGCCAAAGCGGCGTTTATTTCATTGTCTTTTATCATTGAGGAAGGTTTACGGGTAAGTGATTTTTGGGAAATATTATTGCATATCAAACAGGCAGCAGATCATGCCGGAGTCAAAATAGTAACAGGGGACACCAAGGTGGTAGAGCGTGGAAAAGGGGATAAGATTTTCATCAACACAAGTGGTGTTGGGAAGGTACATCCAGAAGCAGCTATATCGGTTGACCGAATCAAAACAGGGGATAAAGTGATTATATCCAATGATATTGCAAGGCATGGTATTGCCATCATGAGCGTGAGGGAGGGCTTGGAATTCGAATCCGATATAGAAAGTGATACCTGTCATTTCAATCATATAGTAGAGCAGCTTTTGGAAGGTTTTGGAAATGGAATTCACTTTTTAAGGGATGCCACTAGAGGCGGATTGTCCACCATTTTGAATGAGGTCTCCCAGTCTTTATCCAAAGGAATTGCCATTCACCAAAAAGACATCACCGTAGATGAATCAGTCGCAGGAGCTTGTGAATTATTGGGTTTGGACCCACTATATGTAGCCAATGAAGGAGTTTTTGTGGCTTTTGTAGAGGCTTCTATTGCGGATCAGGTGGTCCAAAAATTAAAAAGTTGGGAAAATGGGTTGCATGCAGCAGTGATTGGAGAAGTTGCCGACCAACATCCCGGTCAGGTGGTGCTGCATAGTCAAATTGGAGGGAGAAGGGTTGTCAATATGTTGGTTGGGGAGCAATTGCCGAGAATTTGTTGATATGGATAAAAAAGAACCAAATATAGCGCTGAATATTACCTTGAAAAGAGCTCCTGCTCCTTCCGTAAGCCCTGCAAAGGAAATTCCAATAATTGAAGGTAAAAGTAAGTTTTTTTTAGGGGATACGGAGAGTCCATTTCTTGCCCCAAGAGGAGTATATGTTCATGGCAATAAACTATTGGTGTCTGATACAGGGCAAAACAGGGTTTTCATTTGGCATCAGATTCCTGATAGTGAGCAGCAAAAACCGGATTTGGTCATTGGGCAATCTGATTTAAAGAATACCGGTAGAAATGAAGGGGGAGAAGCCTCTGCTCAATCCCTTCAATATCCTTCGGCAGTATGGACTGATGGGAAAAAGTTAATTGTAGCAGATGCATGGAACCATCGGGTATTGATTTGGAAGCGGTTTCCTCAGCAAAACCACCAGCCTGCAGATATTGTGTTGGGCCAGGAGGATTTTCAAGGTAACCTGCCCAATAGAAAAGGAGTTAACTCAGACCCTTCCGCTAACTCTCTTTATTGGCCATATGGAATAGCTGTTTATGATGATAAATTATTTGTAGCTGATACCGGCAATAGAAGGGTGCTTGTTTTTAATCAAATCCCTGAATGTTCAGGCCAAGCGGCAGATGGGGTTATTGGTCAAGAAAACTGTGAAAGTAGGGGTTATGACCCGGATCATGCCATCTGGCCCTATGGGGTTGCTCTAGGTCCAAAAGGGGAGTTGGCCATCACGGACACACAGTACTACCGGGTCCTTCTCTGGGATCATTGGAAAGATTCCTTGAATCAGCAGGCTATCTGTCTTGTTGGACAACCCAATTTCGAATCCAATGGGCAAAACCAATTTGGCTTATCTCCCGGTCCAAATACTTTGAATTGGTGTTACTTTGCTGGGTTTTACAAAGAGGGGCTTTTTGTAAATGATACAGGGAATTCGAGAATTCTCTGGTTTGAAAAAATTCCTAAAGAGCATGGTGTATCTGCGGACGCTTTGATTGGGAAGCCGGATTTTTATACGGGCAGTGAATTTGGGGAGACAGTGTTTGGAACTGAGAAGTCTTTATACTGGCCTTTCAGTTTTAGTATGTTTCCTGCGAAAAATCAAATAGTAATTGCTGATACAGGTAATCATCGGATCGTATTGTGTGATTTACAAATGTCTTAAAAAGGTTAACATATGAATGGGACAGAGAGCTTGTTAGAAATGATGAAGCAATTTAACCTGCCGGTTTTGACTCAGCATGGGAAGCATATCGAGACACAGAATGGCTATGTAATTGAGGTAGAAGGCCCTGATCTTTATAAGCTCATCCATTTGGGTGATGTCATCGCTCCGTTTGATGACCTTGAGGAACTATGTGGATTTATTAAAACTTACAGCTAAATGAAGGATACTTTAGAATTGGTGGAAGTTTTTATCGTTGCCATGTCACCAAGTACGGATTTCCCTGGTAAATTCGCTTTGATTTTGGAGGACTTGGATAAAAAAAACAGGTTTCCTTTGCTTATTGGCGAGGCTGAAGCTTTATCCATTGGGGTTGCTTTGGAGCAGATTAAAACCCAGCGGCCACTTACCCATGACCTTTTTTTCGATGTGGTGAGTTTGTTTCACGCCAAAGTGGAATATGTTTGGATTAAAGAGATCAAGAATAATATTTTTAAGAGCGAAATTGTTTTCAAAACAGCTGAGCGCAAGGAGCTGTGCGTGGACAGCAGGACATCAGATGCTATTGCCCTGGCCTTGAGGTTTGATAGCCCGATCTTAATTCCTAAGCAACTTTTGGAGGAACAACGCATAGATATGGATATTTATGTAGGGGAAAGCAAGCGAACTGCCTTTTCTTCGTATACCATGGAAGAATTGGAGAACCTCTTACAAAAGGTACTGGAAAAGGAAGATTATCAAAGCGCTGTCAGGATAAGAGAGGTAATTGCAAAGAGAAAAAATATTAATAACTAATCATGCACGAAATATCATTGGTCAAAAATATTTTCGGATCCCTTGACTCAGTCTATCCGGAAAAGGAAAGAAAAAGAATTAAAAAGATCCATATGAAAGTTGGGCTACTTTCCAATGTTGAGCCCATTTTGATGCAAAATGCATTTGAAGCGGTAGTGGCTACAGAAAGAAAAGAGTATAGCGATTGTGAGCTTTGCATTGAAGTATTGCCTATTTTAGTACATTGCGATGAATGTAATAAAGAATCGGAAGTGGTTAATTATAAGTTTGTTTGTTCTTGTAATAAACCTACCAATAAGGTAACCCAGGGAAATGAGTTGTTGATTTCAGGGGTTGAACTTATTGATTGACTTCCTTCGAGCCAAAGCCGTTTGATTGTCAAACCTAGTGTGAAGCATATGTCTTAAGACTAAATTCCCGATTACAATGCCTAGGAAAGATACCAAAACAAGAATTAAGGAGGTAGCCCTGAAACTTTTTAACAGGGATGGTTTCGTCAATGTTAGATTACAGCACATTTCAGATGTCTGTGGGCTTAGTTTGGGAAATATTGGTTACCATTTCAGAACAAAAAATGACATTCTTTATGCCTTATTCAGTGACTTTGTAGAAGAACAAAAGCTTTTACTGTCTGAATTTCGTGTTTTGCCACTTTTTGAAGATTTTAACCGTTTTCTCAATTCTAATTTTGAATTACAAAAAAGGTATGTGTTCTTTTATAAAGATGCTTTGGATTTGACAAGGTTATATGAAAATATATCGAAGCAATACAGGGAACATTTGACCTGGCAAGAGTTACAATTACAAGGAATGTTGATTTTCAATGAAGCAAGGGGGGCTTTGGACTCAAAAGGTAATCTGGATTTCGTACAAAAAATGTCCTCGCTTTTAGTTTGGGCCAGTGAAAGTTGGATCAGTAGGCAGGCAGTAACAGGTGCAGAAGAGTTGGATAAAAGTAGCTATCTGGAAATGGTTTGGTTTTTGTTGAGACCATACTTTACGGATACAGGAATAGAAGAATTTGAAAATAGGGTTATAATACATGAACTATGAAAAAAAATCCGGTTTTAGATTTTCAAATGTATAAATGGTTACTTCGCTCCATCAATCAATTATCATTGTATGAGGATAGATTGGGAAACGAGACAGAATTTAATTTTTTGCGATCCAACGAATGGCTTGTAGATACTGCTGTAATAGACAGGTTAATTTACAGAAGAGGAGCTTTTAGAATAGATCTTGTTTTTGCACATCATAAACAACCCTTAAAGTTCTTGGTCCGAAACATTACAGTCCAATCAGATAGAAAAAAGGCGGAAATTATGTCCCAGTTATTTAGGCGACAAGCATCGAAAGATCAACGGGGAACATTGATGATCAAAGAGGGGTTATTAAATTTGGATTATAATTAACAGCTGGGAAAATGTCTAAAACTAAAGACAGAATTTTAGAAGCAGCGATAAGCACTTTTAATGAACATGGGGTAGCCAATGTAAGGTTGCAACAGATAGCGGATGCTGCGGATATAAGTGTAGGAAACTTAGCTTATCACTTTAAAAACAAAGAGGCAATAGTTTCTCATGTCTATGACTTCATTTTTAGTGAGTTCTCTGAAATATTGTCTGATTATCTTTTTGTAGAGAACTTTCAAGGACTGGACAGAAATCTCGAGCAATACTATGCTTTTTTCATGAAGTACCGCTTTTTCTTTACGGACATGTTTGAGATAGAGCGAAATTATCCAGATATCCTGGAGAAATGGCACAAGTATTCCAACCGGATGTTATTACAGATCAAATCCAGGATTGAATTTGATGTTCAGCGGGGTGTCCTTGTTCCTCAATCTGATGAAATGAATGAGTTACTTTCCAGTAATATCTGGATGTCTATAATTTTTTGGTTACCGCAAAGAATATTAAGAGGTCTTCCAGCAGAGGAGAAACTTTTCAAAGAGGCCGTTTGGAGCCAAATGACACCTTATCTCACAGATAGAGGAGAAGAAGAATTTGTAGTACACATTTACCCTATTCTTATTTAGCGTAAGGATATTTTTAATATGCCCTAATCACGAAATTCTGAAAAATTACAACTGGTATTCTTTCAAATACCTTAATTTAATCTCCTATCAGGTTTTTAGAAAAATTTTTCTAAAAATTAGAAAAAATATTCAAATAAAATTAGGAAACGCTTTCTAATTTGATTGAGAATTTTTAAATTTGATATCATTGCTTGATTTCAATATTTTGTTTTGTGATCAAGTGAATTTCATTTAACAATTTAACCTAAAACAACAACTTAAATGGCAAATGTTCTTTGGTTGCAAGGAGGGGCATGTAGTGGTAACACCATGTCTTTTTTAAATGCAGAGGAGCCAACTGTAGTAGAATTGGTTACTGATTTTGGTGTCAATATTCTCTGGCATCCATCTATAGGTCTGGAAATAGGTCATCAGGTCTCTGACCTTTTGGAAAGCATCGTTGCTGGTAAAACCCAATTGGATATTCTGGTTTATGAAGGTTCCATCGTACAAGGGCCAAACGGAACCGGCACGATGAATTATTTTGCTGAAAGGCCTATGATGGATTGGATCAAAGACTTGTCCAAAGTTTCGGGTTATGTGGTCGCGATAGGTGACTGCGCAACTTGGGGAGGTATTCCAGCGGTGCCACCAAATCCTTCTGAAAGTACCGGAATGCAATTTCTCAAAAAAGAGAAAGGAGGTTTCTTGGGTGTGGATTATGTTTCCAAAGGAGGATTACCGGTAATCAATATCCCAGGATGTCCTGCACACCCAGATTGGATTACCCAGATTTTGGTTGCCATTTCCACTGGAAGAATAGGGGACGTTTTATTGGATGAGTTTCATCGACCTAAAACCTTCTTTACTGATTTTGTTCAGACAGGTTGTCCAAATGCCATTTCATTTGCCCAAAAAGTGGATGGTCAGTTCGGTAAACGGGGCGGATGCCTATTTTACGAAGTAGGCTGTAGAGGTCCCATGACCCGTGCTAGTTGTAACCGTATATTATGGAACCGCCAATCCAGTAAGACCAGAGCAAACCATCCCTGCTTAGGCTGTACAGAGCCTGGATTTCCTCACAATGATCTTGTAAAAGGCTCTGTTTTCAAAACCATGAAATATTTGGGTTTTTTGCCGAAGTCAGTCCCGGCCGGTAATACCAAAGCAGGGTACTATGCGAGAGCCGGATTTGAAAAAGCAATGGGTACCCTGGATAAAGTGGTTGTAGGAACAAGACCTCAATTTGAAAGCTCAAAATAACTAAAGCGATGTCAACATACAAAGAATTGAATATATCTCCGGTCGGACGTGTAGAAGGAGACCTAGACGTAAAAGTATATATGGAAAATGGGGTAGTGACCAGAGCACATACCCAAGCTGCCATGTTCCGTGGTTTTGAACAAATCATGGCAGGAAAAGATCCTCAATCCGGACTTATTGTAACCCCGAGAATTTGTGGAATATGTGGAGGCTCACACCTTTATTGTGCTTCTTCAGCTTTGGATACCATTTGGAAGACCCAGCTCACGCCCAATGCTTTACTTTTGAGGGCAATTGGTCAAGCTGCTGAAACCATTCAAAGTATTCCAAGATGGTTTTATGCCATTTTTGCCACCGATATGGCCAATAAAAAGTTTGCTAATAAGCCGCTCTATGAAGAAGTAACCAAAAGATTTGCAGCGTATGTGGGCACTTCCTTCCAAACTGGCTTAACAGCTTCTGCTTTACCGGTGGAGGTCTATGCGATTTTTGGAGGACAATGGCCACATTCTTCTTATATGGTACCTGGAGGGGTAATGTGTGCACCAACCTTGAAAGACATCACAAGAGCACATGCCATACTTAACCATTTCAGAAACAGATGGTTGGAGACGAATTTTCTTGGCTGCTCTATAGAAAGGTATTTGCAAATAAAATCCTGGGATGATATGTTGGCCTGGGTGGAGGAAAACGAAAGCCAGAGAAACAGTGATTTGGGACTGTTTATCAGAGCAGGCCTTGAATTTGGATTGGATAAATTTGGTCAGGGAGTAGGAAAGTTCATTGCTTATGGTACCTATTTGCATAAAGACAAGTATAATTTTCCAACCATTGAAGCCAGAAATCAGGCTGTTATTTCACCAGGAGGGTTTTATGATGGATCTAAATTTTACGCCCTGAACCACTTGGACATCCAGGAACATGTAGATCATTCTTGGTATAAGCATGTGCCACCAGCCCACCCCTGGGATGAACCAATTCCGACGCCTGTGCAATCTCAGAATTTGGAAAATACTGATTTTTCAGGACAATATAGTTGGTCTAAAGCACCAAGGTATATGGGTCATGCGGCAGAAGCAGGTCCATTATCCAGGGTGATTATGGCAGGTAATCCAGATAATTTGGATCACCAAAACAGAGACCCTTTGTTTTTGGATATCATGGATAAATTAGGTCCCTCTGTATTTACCAGAACCTTGGCCCGTTTACATGAAGCGCCACGACTTTATGAATACCTCAATCAATGGTTAGGCCAGATTGACCTAGATGGAGAATTCTACATCAAGCCAGAAGAAAGAGATGGAAAAGGATGGGGAGCAACTGAAGCGGCCCGTGGTGCTTTGGCACATTGGGTTGAGATCAAAAATGGTGTGATTGAAAATTATCAAGTGATGGCCCCAACCACATGGAATGTAGGCCCAAATGATGGTAAAGGAAACCCCGGCCCTATCGAAGCAGCGCTCGAGGGAACTGAAATCGAAGATCCGCATGATCCCGTAGAAGTGGGTATGGTGGCGAGGTCCTTTGATAGCTGTCTTGTATGTACAGTTCATGCCCATGATGGAAAAAGTGGAAAAGAATTGACCAAGTTTAAATTATAATGCCTTCCCCAGCTAAAAAGTGGAATCCTGGAAAGGCTTCCACTTTTTTATTTTCATAACTTGGCATTTGTCAAGTTTAAGGGATTTCCACTGTTATTTACTCTTTTAGAAATCATGATAAAAACTGCCATACTTGGATTTGGTAACCCTGTGAGAAGTGATGATGCTGTAGGTTGTGAGGTAATTCGCTTATTAAAAGAAAAGTTGGATCCTGTTCATGAAAAATTGACCATTATTGATATGGGGACTTCAGCCTTCGAGGTCTTGTTTTCGCTTAAAAATCATGACAGGATTTTACTCATAGACGGTGTCATACATTCTGGCCACGAAGACGGAAGTCTATTTAAATTGCCTGCTGAGGAGATCCAATCAGCCATACAAGATGATCCCATGGTTTTTCTGCACAGTCTCAAGTGGGACCAAGCGCTCTCCTACGCCAAAAAAATCTTTAGGGATGAATTTCCTGAAGACAATATCACCGTTTATTTGATAGCAATCACAGATACTAAATTAAGCGTTGGTATGTCAGAAGTCATCCAACGATCTGCGCACAACTTGGCCAATAAAATTATTGAAGATTTAGAACTATTTGAGAAAAATGGAAAGGGCCTTTGATTTCAATCAAAATATTCCACAGCAAAGCAAAATACTGGATACTCCTGTTCAACTCCATAATCAACACCTGATTATCCAAAATGATTTGGCAAACCAGGTGATTGGTGAGGAAAGACAAACCTATGCGGCGATGATGCCAGAAGAAAAGAAAATTCTTTTGACAAAGGCCAGTAATAAGGCATTTAAGGCAAAGTATAAACCCATCATGCTATTTGTCAAACAAAAAAATATTCAGGGGGATAAATCAATTTCCTTACAGGAGTTTTTTGCTGATCACCCTGATTTATCTCAAGAAAATCATGCACTGAAATATAGTTTTGCAGATAAAGAAGCTATTTTAGAAATACATATCTTATGATTAAGTTATTCTGCCACAAAAGTTTATGGGAAGAAATAAAAGATGCTGTTTATTTCGATTTTAAAATTCAAGAGTGGATTGAATTTGCAGATATTGAGACCATGAAGCCTTCAGCTTCTGCTAACCACCTTATCGTGGATAAAGGGTATATTACCCTGCCTGTAGATTGGCAAAATGCAATGCCTCCCTATCTCCTTCCGGAAAAAATTTTATTCAGTGAAAAGGCACTTTTGGCCTTAGTCATGATAAGATTGGGGGAGTTTGAAAAATCCTTGCAACTCATTTCATTTTCCCCGACACTAAAATCAGAATTTCAAATCATTATCGGTTTGATGGAAGGTGGCGAAATAGATCCTCGGCTAATTTCTGTAGAGAGCTATGAGGAGTTTGATGACTATAGGCTGATGCATAATCATGCAGTGGTAAGACATTATGGACATGTGACAGATCCCGCCAAAGTTGACTATTATTACCAGGAAGCTACGATGTCTGCCCCAACTGAGGAATACGCTGCATTTTCAGCCTTTCATTATTTCAATTATCTGTTTGATGAAGGGAGATTTGCTGAAGCGGAGGGACAATTGAGAAGAATCCATACAGCAGAAATTTCCCAGGAAGGAAAAATGAAAATCCAGGCTACATTGGCCCATCTATCCACGCAGTTGTTAAGCCCTCCTTATGATGAGGAAGGTTTGACAGTATTGAAAGATAAGTTGTGGCAATGCGTCACCTACTATGATATTCACGGGTTTAAAGTAGAAGAAGCACAATGTCTTTTGGACGCTGGGATGATAGCCAGCTTTTCTGAAAGCTTTTCAGAAGCATTGGGCTATTATACCAGAGCCGTCAAGCTTTTTCAGGAAGAGGGAATGGAAGAATTTGCCCATCAAACCTTGTTGCAAAAGGCCAGACTGCTAACCACCTGGGCTCAAAAAGGCAATCCTCAGTTTTTTAAACCGGCTATGGAAGCCTATCAGCAGGCCAGTAGGTTTTTTACGAAGGAATATTTCCCCTTGGCCTATGCAGAGATTCAAGAAAGCTTAGGGATCATTTATTCAGAAATCCCTGATGAAGCGAAAAAGAAAAGTGTTTGGGCGGCAGTTTCAGCTTCGTGCTTTGCAGAGGCCTTGACCATTTTTACCAAAGAAGAATTCCCTTACGATTATGCCAGAGTCTGTACCCATTATGGGAACGCTTTGATGAAATACCCACAAGCTGTAAGGTCAGATAACTTTGTAAAAGCACTTAGCTATTTTCAAGAGGCTTTGGCTGTCAGGGATGCAGAAAATTTTCCGATTGAAAGAAGTATTACTATATTGAATTACTTAGAAGCGTCTTGGTATGCCGATAATTCTTCTGATGAAAACAATCCTGGTAGGCTTCATGAGATGCAAATGCGGATCGATGAATTGATGGACATCCACGCAGGTGAAGAATTTATGCGTGAGGCCCAGCAACATCAAGAAAAATTGAACCAACTTAAAAATATTATTGCAGAAGAAGGTAAGAGTTAGTGGAATTCAAGCATTTATTTATGGTATGACAAAATCAATCCAACTAACTCATTCGAGGAAGGACCATCTTTTTGTTTGCAACAGCTTCCAAGGTACACATGGTACCATAAACCTGCTGTAGTAACTGCTCTGTCATCACTTCTTTTGGTGGACCGTCAGCGATCAACTTCTTATTGTCCAAAATGAGTACGCGGTCACAAAACCAAAGTACATGATTGGGGTCATGGGTGCAGACCAAGACTGACTTTCCCTCCTTCTTCAATTGTAACAATGTACGCCAAATCAGCAATTGATTTTTAAAATCCAAAGAGGAAGTGGGTTCATCCAATAACATCAATTTGGTCTCCTGGGCCAGTGCCCGTGCGATTAATACCATTTGCCGCTGTCCACCACTAAGCTGATTAAAGGGTTTATCCGCTAAATCCCCTAAAGAAAGTGCTTGTAATGCCTCTTCTACTTTGAAGTATTGCTCATCTGATATTTTTAAAAAATTAGCAATGTGTGAAGTTCTTCCCATGAGAACCATTTCTCTGACCAAGTAAGGGAAAGTAATGGGATGATCTTGAGGGACATAAGCTACTTTTTTTGCGATTTCGATGATTTTATGTCGTTTGACATTGATTCCATCAAAAGAAATGCTCCCCCTTTTTGCATGTATAAAGCCCATAATACACTTAAAGAGTGTGGACTTTCCACTTCCATTAATACCCAAAATAGCACATAGTTCCCCGGCTTTCAAAGCAAAACTGACATCCTGAAAAATAGGTTTGGTATCATACTGAAAACTTAATTGATCTACCTCCAGCAACATGTTATACGGTTTTGGTTCTTAGTAAATAAATCAGATAAGGAGCACCTAAGATTGAAGTAAGAATACCAATCGGGATTTCTCCAGTGGCCATATTTCTGGCAAGGGTATCACAAAAAAGTAAGAACAAGGTTCCAATTAAAGCGGATAATGGAATTACATAACGGTTATCAGGCCCAATGATCATTCTTGCTGCATGGGGAACCATCAATCCTACCCAGGCTATAATGCCTACGTAGGCCACCGAAAGGGATGTTAAAACTGTAGCACACAGGATCAGGATAATCTTATTTTTTTTCGGGTCCACACCTAAGCTCTTGGCTTCTTCATCTCCAATCGAAATCACATTCAACTTCCATCCTAACAACCAAACGAGTCCGGATACAGGAATGATTATTGGAGCTAAAAGATAGATTTCATTCCAACCGCTGTGGTAGAATCCTCCTAAAAGCCAAAATACTATTTCTCTTAGAGCAGCATCATTGGATAAATATTTTAAAATAGAAACTAGGGATGAAAAGAAAGAACCTATGACCACCCCTGCTAAGATTAAGGATAATGTTTGAATCTGTCCCCTGACAACTCCCAGGGACAAGGTCAGTAAGACCGTCAATCCGGCAAAAAGAAAGGCGGATAATGGAATAGAAAAAAACATGGCAGGAAAAACGATGGCCATCGAAGCCCCGAAAGCCGCACCACTGGACACTCCAAGGATATAAGGCTCCACCAAAGGATTCCTAAAACAAGATTGGAAGATGTTTCCGGAAATGGATAAGGCACTGCCAACCAAAACTGCCAATATGATTCTTGGCATTCGAATTTCCCAGATGATTAACCTTGCCAAACCCCCTCTTTCCGTGGCAGGAAGCGGAAGACTTTTGGTCTGAAAGATCCCATTTAACACCTCCTTTATTGATAAGTCATATGGGCCAATACTCAGAGAAATCAAGCCTGTCAAGATCACGAAAATCCCCAGAATTAGCAGAAGTGCCTTCTTTCTAGTGTAATGTTTTTTGGAAACAAATACCTTATGCATGGTTTTAAAAATAATCAATTGTCCAATCTAACCATTGAGCGCTTCTTAGCTTGATAGCCATTTCCCGATCTATATGGTAAGTTTTTTGATAAAAGTCTAAAACCCATTCATGAATTTGAATGTCTGCAAAAGCTTCCGGATAAGCACTTTTGGCAATCATCATTACCTCTATGGGGTATTCCAGTCTTTTGGAGCAATTGCAAGGTGTCCAAGGTAATGCGATGACTTTTTTTTCTTTAACGGCCCGAAGGTTTTGTAATCGGGAATAGTAGGGTGCTTCATAGATTTCCTCAGGTGGATGATAGCCTGAAGCCGTATGTAAAATTATTACATCAGGGTCAAGAGCCAAGATCTGCTCTTCGCTAAGCATCAAGGAGGATGATCTTCCACCTCTACCCTGAATGGCATTATTGGCATTTATAACTGTTTCTATAAAATATCCTTCGATAGTATCAGTTCCTCTAGTGACACCTGCACTCCCACCTTCCCTTGCTACTGGAGATAGTCCCAGCATAAGGACTTTAGGTTTTTCATGTTCTTGGAGATCAAAGGTTCGGTTTTTGATAAATTGAATGGTTTCATTTAAATAAGTCACCAATTGCTGCGCTTCTTCTGTTTTATCAAACAACATCCCTAGTAACAGGATTTCCTGGTTCAACATATCCAAATTTGGCGGGTCGTAGGAGGTGGTGCCCTTTAAAACCACTACTGGAATACCCATTGATTTCAACATTGATAAGGCCTGTTGGCTTTTAGGGTCATCCAAATTGTTGAGGGTGCAACTTCCTTCTCTGAGAATTACAAGGTCTGGTTGTAAGGCTACCATCTGCTCTAACTGCAGTGGTAATCCAGAACTGGCGATTAAAGGTAATTGTGCAGTTTCCGGATAAAGCACGCGGACAGGATTCATTCCATCTGTATAACTGTAAGTTTTGTTCTTACCGGGAATATCGTAGGAAAAATTATGTTGCACGCATCTTGAACCTAGGGCAATTACTTTATCTAACTTTCCAAAGGCCCACAATACGGATTCTAGCATCCCATCACTTACGGTAATGATCCGTTCAGGTGAAATGGGAACATCCACTGAAACATTCCGCATATCAGTGATCGTTTTGATTCCTTCTTTAGTATTGCTGATGGCAGTATGACCTGATTTATGATTGCAGGCTCCCAAAAGTATAACAACCCACATCAATACAAAGTTGATAATACGGAAATCAATCTCAGGTTTAGTCTTACACATTTTAAGTTGTATAATTGTTGCTGCTGAATAGGCAATTCATGCTCAAACTAATCATTCGAAAGTGATTCTTCACCATTCTTAATTAGTAAAAATTTTCTAGATTCAATTCAGAATTGTAGAGATTAGTGCTAGTTGTATATATTTCATAGCTTTACATTGACCTTATTTATGGAACTCCAACTCTCCACACCTGCTTTGCTTTTTTCAGCCATCACTTTGATGATGTTGGCCTTTACCAACAGGTTTTTGGCCATTGCCAATCTGATCCGGGGGCTTCATAAAAAATACCTGGAAAATCCTGAAGAAAACATCATCATTGAGCAAATTCACAACCTGAAAAGGCGCCTGAGCATGATCAAGTACATGCAGCTTTGTGGGGTACTCAGTTTCCTGCTCTGCGTGATATGCATGTACCTGATTTTCATTGAAGCCCAGGAAGCGGCCAATTATGTCTTTATTGGCAGTATGCTGGCACTCTTGGTTTCATTGGGGATTTCAATGATTGAAATATTGGTTTCAAACCAAGCGTTGAATTTGGAAATTCAGGACATGGAAGAATTGTTTCAAAAGCGCTCTTCCGGATTTTGGTTTAAAAAAGATAAAAATGAAGACTAACATTTATGGACTAATAATCTTGTTGCTTCTTTTTTCCTGTAAAAAAGAGGCCTCAGACAGTCAAAAAACAGCACTTGCTTCAAATGAGCTGCATAGGATAGTACTATCTACGGTAGAAGAGGCCAGGGACTTCTACGCTTGGACTTCTGATAGGATCCCGATGGTCTCTGCACACAGGGGAGGACCTTATCCGGGTTATCCCGAAAACTCCATAGAGGCATTTGAAAACACTTTAAAACATACGCCTTCCATCATCGAATTTGATGTAGCGCTGACCAAAGATTCGGTTTTGGTTTTGATGCATGACAATACCTTGGACCGAACCACAACAGGTAAAGGGAAGGTCATTGACCATACTTTTGAAGAAATCAGAGAATTGTATTTGGTAGATAAAGAAGGTTTACAGACAGATTTTCGTGTGCCTACCTTGGATGAGGCACTGGCCTGGGGAAAAGGAAAAACTTTATTTACCGTGGATATCAAAAGAGAGGTACCTTTTGAAATGGTTGTGGATGCCATCAAAAGGCATCAAGCCGAACCCTATGCAGCGGTAATTACATACAGCGTAGATGCGGCCAGAAAGATACACAGGTTGCATCCTGAGTTGATGCTTTCTGTGACCATCCGCAATGAGGAAGAGCTGGAGCGCTTCGAAAATTCCGGAATTCCCGTTGACCGTTGGATTGCATTTACAGGGACATCAGAGAGGCCGGAAGCCTTTAATGCCATGCTCCATGAAAGAGGCGTTTTTACCATTCTTGGGGTTTTGGGCAATCTTGACCGAAGCGCCATTGCCCGTGGGGACCAAATCTATGCAGAGTTTGTCGAAAAAGGAGCGGATATTTTGGCCACAGACCGTCCTATAGAAGCTGCAAAGGCGATTGTGGGCTTGAGTCCGGAAAATAGTTCCAAGTTGAAGTATTTTAGGTAAGAAGCGAGAACTTAGACTTTAGATACAAGACTTAAGACATAAGATTTTGAACAATTAAGGAGTTTAGGGATTCATTAAGAGCCAAGGTAAAAGAGGACTGAGCGTAAATAAAAGCTTTAGTAAAGCTTTTTAGCGAGGGGCCAGGTTGCAGCGCGGAGAAAAGGCGGATTTCGGAAATAGGCCTGAAGGGCCGCTCTGTAATAGCCCAGGATGCAGTCCTGGGTAAAAAAATAATATCATACAGAGGTCTGAAAGACCGATCTTGTGGGAGATTTCGGATTTCGAAAGTGTGATTACGGAAATAATTAAGGATAAAGGAAGATGGAAAGCGAGAGATCAGGTTTAAGTGTGGGTTCGAATGGCGGTCGACGGGAAGTTCCAGATCTCAAATCTTGCATCTCATGTCTTATGTCTAAGATTTTTAGTCTTTATATTTACCATTTGCGGAAAAGTCTAGCATCTCGCTTCTCGCATCTAATCTCTTAAAAAATATGATAATCGATTTACGATCAGATACCTTGACCAAACCTACCAATGGAATGTTGGAGGCGATGTGGTCTGCCCAAGTGGGCGATGATGTCTTTGGAGAAGACCCAACCGTCAATGCTTTAGAGCAAAAACTGGCGGATATGTTCGGCATGGAAGCAGGGATTTTCTGTCCATCAGGTACCATGACCAATCAGATTGCCATCAAACTCCATACTGGACCACATCAGGAAGTTATCTGCCACAAATATTCTCATATCTACCTCTATGAAGCCGGTGGCATTATGGCCAATGCCCGTGCTTCGGTTAAACTTTTGGACGGAGCGTATGGTAAAATCACTGCTGAGTCCATCGCAGAAAATATCAGCCCTGATGATGTACATGCCTGTGAAACCACTTTGGTCTCCCTGGAAAACACCATGAACAAGGGTGGAGGCAGTATTTATACTTTGGATGAGGTAAAGCCGATTAAAACCCTTTGTGAAAAACATGGCATCAAACTCCACCTGGATGGTGCGAGGCTTTTCAACGCCTTGGTGGCAAGTGGTGAAAGTGCCAAAGATTGGGGAGCTCAGTTTGACACCATTTCCATCTGTCTGAGCAAAGGTTTGGGTTGCCCGATTGGATCAGTGCTATTAGGAACTAAAGCCGATATCAAGCGGGCAAGAAAAATCAGAAAGTCTTTTGGTGGAGGCATGCGACAGGCCGGTTATTTGGCTGCAGCTGCCATTTATGCCCTTGACCATCATGTGGATCGTTTGGCCGAAGACCATGACAGGGCAAAGGCTATAGGACAGATGCTGGAAAAACATCCCATTGTGTCAGAGGTTTTTCCGGTGGTGACCAATATCGTGATCGCGAGATTGAAGGACATCAGTCCGGAAGATTTCCTGTCCAAACTATCTGAAAATGGAATTAAAGCCGTGAAGTTCGGCAAAGACCAGGTCCGTTTTGTGACCCATCTGGATTTTAATGATGAAATGCTGATGTTATTTGGGGAAAGGATAAAGGAGATATAGTAGAAATATTGTGGAAATATGCTTCGCGAAAAATATGGAAAAAGGTGCAGAGTAATGTATAGTTGATATTGGTTGATATTTATTTCATGATATAGGATCTGCTTTGGCGAAAATGCTTTGTGAAATAATTTGAAATATGTTTCAATTACAAATTTCACGAGTAGTTTATGTTATAGGCATAAATTAATTTACTTTACAAACGTAAGATAGTTTATTTTTACAAAATTAATATTATTTTTGTGTTGTAAATCGTTGATAAACATGTTGTTTAAAGAAGATATAGCGACAGCTTATAATGGTCAAAAACGAATTTTAGCTAGAGACGTTGGTTTGATCAATCGTAATTTGTTAGAGACATTCAAACCCTCCTCCTCTCATATTGAAGTGATTTCCGGAGTAAGAAGGTCTGGAAAGAGTACTTTGATGAGACAGATTGTCAAAAAGTATTTTGGAAAAGTCGCCTACTTTAATTTTGAGGATTCAAGAGTTTTTGGTTTTGGGGTAGAGGATTTTTCAAAGTTAGATGAGGTTATGGGAGATGAAATAGAAGCTTATTTTTTTGATGAAATACAGAATGTGGAAGGTTGGGAGATTTTTGTCAGACAGCTACATGACAGAGGGGAGAAAGTATTTGTAACAGGGTCGAACGCTTCACTATTGAGTAGGGAAATGGGTACAAGATTGACTGGCCGATATCTCAGTCATGAAGTCTTTCCATTTTCATATCAAGAATACCTTGCCTTTTTAGATCTAGATGATAGTCAGGAAAACTTCAATGACTATCTCGTCAAAGGCGGATTTCCTGAATTCTTAAGAGACCAGAATCCTGAAATCCTTCAAATGTTATTGAAAGATATCTTGTATAGGGATATAGCGGTTAGATTTGGTATAAAAAATACCCATGTCCTGATGGATATTGCGCTGTTCCTAGTTTCAAACATTGGAAAAGAGGTGAGTTTCAATGGTCTTCGAAAAACTTTCAATGTAGGTTCTCCGAGCACGGTATCAGATTATTTATCATGGATGGAAGATTCCTACTTGTTGTTTTTCCTTCCACGTTTCAGCTGGTCGTCTAAAAGTATATCCAAGAATCCTAAAAAAGTATATTGTATCGACAATGGATTTGCCAAATCTAATTCTTTGAGTTTTACAAAGGATATGGGTAGGCTTTTAGAGAATCTTGTTTATTTGAATTTCAGGAAACAGAATCAAAAAATCTTTTATTTCAAAGAGCGAAAGGAATGTGATTTTGTGGTTTTTGAGGGTAATGTCTGTAAATGGCTGATACAAGTTACAGAGAGACTGCATCCCGATAATAGGGATAGGGAATTGGAAGGGTTAATAGAAGCGATGAACTTTTTTGAAATCGATAAGGGCTTTATACTAACTTTAGAACAAAATGATCGGTTAGTTTTAAATGAAAAATCAATCGTGATTCAAGATGTAAGATCATTTTTTGGCCTATGAAATTAACTCTTTCTTTTTATGTCTGGTTAATAGTGGTACCTGCATTGAAGAATGTATATTGAATCAAGCTCTATTCTGTAAACCAGTCTGTGTTCTAGATTGATCCTTCGAGACCACCAACCTGAAAGGTCATGTTTGAGAGGTTCTGGTTTTCCTGTTCCCTCAAATGGTGTTCTCACGGTTTCTTTGATCAACTCATCGATTTTTCAACCTTAATGCAGTATATTAGATAAAAAGTTGCCAAATGATTACAAAAGAGAAAGTATTGGAAACGTTGAAAACCATGCCAAATGAATTTTCCATTGATGATTTAATGGATAAATTGATCTTGCTTAACAAAGTTCAAGTTGGCATGGAGCAGGCAAAAAAGGGGGATTCTTATACATCAGATCAGGCGAAAAAACTGATTAAAGAATTGTCAAGGTAAAATGGTCCAAACAAGCAGTTGAAGATATTTTTGAAATCCGAAAGTTTTACAGTGAAACTTCAACCGCATTTGCTGAAGAACTTGTAGATTTAATTTTTTCCAAAGAGATTTTATTGTCTCAATTTCCAGAAATCGGGAGAATTGTTCCGGAATTAAATAACCGATTTGTCAGGGAGCTTATTTTCAGAAATTATAGGATCATTTACATTATTTTTGATGAAGCGAATATAAGTGTATTAGCTGTTCATACCAGTTCTAGACCTTTGTCTGACATTTCCTTATTTGAGGGATAGTACTCTCAATTCCCTGCTTATTGCTAATTTGCATCTTCAAAATTTCCAGGACAAATGATCGACAGTACCCCTTTGGCAGAACGTATGCGCCCTTCCCGATTGGAAGAGTTGATTGGGCAGGAGCACCTGACGGCACCCACAGCTTTTTTGTATAAGGCCATCAAGTCAGGGAATGTGCCTTCCCTGATCTTTTGGGGACCTCCAGGGGTAGGGAAAACCACCATTGCCAATATCATTGCCAATGAGATCAAAGTTCCTTTCTATACCCTTTCTGCGATAAGCTCAGGGGTAAAAGATATCCGTGAAGTCATCGAAAAGGCGAAATTTCAAAGGGGAGCTGTCCTCTTTATCGACGAGATCCACCGCTTCAATAAATCCCAGCAGGATGCGCTTTTGGGTGCAGTAGAAAAAGGGGTCATCCGTCTGATCGGAGCCACCACGGAAAACCCGTCCTTTGAGGTCAATGCCGCCCTGCTTTCCAGGTGCCAGGTCTATACCCTGAATTCCTTGGGTAAGCATGAACTTGAGTCCATGTTGCAGCAGGCCATGGAAAAGGATGTAGAGCTGAAGAAAAAGCGCATCGAGCTCCATGAAACGGAAGCGCTGCTCAGAATGTCTGGAGGGGATGGGAGGAAGCTGCTCAATTTGTTTGAAATAGTCATCAATGGCATCAATGAAGACCCTTGTGTCATCACCAATGAAAAAGTAATCCAGATCGCCCAGCAGAAAATTGCCCTATATGACAAATCCGGAGAGCAGCATTATGACATCATCTCTGCATTTATCAAATCCATCCGGGGTTCTGATCCCAATGCTGCGGTGTATTGGTTAGCCAGGATGATAGAAGGAGGGGAGGATGTGAAATTTATTGCCAGGAGATTGGTGATCTTGGCTTCCGAAGATATAGGCAATGCCAATCCCAATGCCCTTTTGCTGGCGACCAATTGCTTTGAAGCGGTGAAAATGATCGGCTATCCCGAATCCAGGATAATTCTTTCCCAATGTGTCACTTACCTGGCCTCTTCACCCAAAAGCAATGCATCCTATATGGCCATCAACCGGGCCCAGGCCTTGGTCAAGGAAACGGGGGATCTCCCTGTTCCCCTTCATTTACGCAATGCCCCCACCAAGCTTATGAAAGACCTGGATTATGGTAAAGGCTATAAATATGCCCATGATTACGAGCAGAATTTTGTGCAGCAGGAGTTTTTTCCCGATGCCATCAAAAATACCAAGCTATACGAACCTGGTAAAAATGCCCGGGAAAATGAACTGAAGCGGTTTTTGGGGGATAGGTGGAAAGGAAAGTACGATTACTAAGATGGTTTTTCACCATTAAGAAGTTAAGGTAGAAAGGCTTTCATTTAGATTTTAATCAGGTAATGACTTGAAATATTCATTCACCATTGGGATAGTGTTTTTTGAAAGATTATCTGAAAAAAAATTCATCAATAAACCTTGTGGGATTTTCAAAAGCCTCATGTAGGTTAATAATTGGGCTTCATGAACAGGCAAAAGACAATCAACAGTTTTTAGCTCAATTATCAATGATTCATTAACTATTAGGTCCGCTTTTAATTCCACTTCAAGACTAAGCTCTTTGTAATACAAAGGTGCTTTAACTTGCTGCATTACCTTAAAACCTTTTGATTTCAATTCATAGGTTAGACATTTTTGATAAACGCTTTCCAAAAGGCCTGGTCCGACCTCTCTATGTACATTAATTGCGCAAGCAAGCACATCATATGACAACTGAGTTATTTCCTTTTTATTCATACAAGAAACTACTTTGGAATGAATTTATTCTTGTTTCAAGTATCTTTCAAATTCTAATCGGATATAATCGGATAAGTTTATAAGTAGTACTTAGAACACCTGTGGGGGCAATAGCCTTACTTACTTCTTAGGCCGGTTTACACTCTATTTTTCATTAAAGAGATTTAAAGAATTACTCTTAATGAAATCCTTAAAAGCCTTAACTACTTAATGGTTTCACCTACTTTTCGAAGATAACCTTTTCACTTTCAATCCTGAACCTCTCCCCATAAACCCCCTCAGGAAGTCCTTTGCCGCACCCTATGATCATGCTGATTTCAGCGCTGGATGGCAATTGCAATAGTTTTTTTACCCTCAAAGAGTCAAATCCTTCCATGGGGCAAGTGTCATAGCCTTCGGCTTTCATGGCATACATAAAGGTCATGGCTGCCAATGCCACACTTTTATGCACAGAAATCCGTACATCAGTTTCACTTACCTCCCTGACCATGGGCCTTTGTAATCCTACAAAAAATGCGATCGCCTTTTTTAAAAAAGACCAGAGCGGGTATTTAGAGTAGAGTTTGGGAATCAAACTCCCAAAATAAGATAATGCCTGTTTTTGCTTATGGGCAGGCGCAGTTTTAAATCTTTCTTGAATATGATCATAATTGGCCTTTGCCCTGCTTTTCCAAAGATCTCTTCTGGCCACCACGACCACCAATTCCCTGGCAGTGGTGGCGGCCTTTTGCTTCATGCAAAGGTTGGCTAGGTTCTCTTTTAAAGGGGAAGATTCAGGAACCCTGTAGAATTCCCAAAGCTGTAAATTGCTGCTGTTTGGGGCGAGAACTGCTGCTTCTAAGCATTTTTGAACTACGCCATGATTAAATGGGGACTCCTGGTCAAAAATTCTAACTGACCTGCGTTCATTAATAACCTCAAAAAATCCTGTTTTTATTACTTTTTCTTCCATTTGGTCAATTTTTTTGGAGCCCTTTAATGTGCTGTATTTTCTTTTTCTTATCTTCAAATGTCAAAAATAAATGTTATTCCCTAAACCACCTTGCTTGCCAGCCTATGATATTAACTTTATTGAAGTTGGAACTGTTGAAGACCATGCGGTCCACTTCATTTGCAAAGAGCATTTTGGTAGCTGCTTTTTTAGGTTTTTTAGCCATCGTTCTGCTTTCTTATGTGCTATTATTGGGGCTTTTCCTAAAAGAAATTATAGAGAAAGGGTTTGAAAGTCCCGATGCCTATGCAACCCTGAGTGGGGTTTTGATTTATTTCTATCTTTTTGAGTTTATCTACCGTTATTTCGTTCAAAAACTCCCCGTGTTGGATTTGCAGCATTTTCTTCACTTACCGATTAAGAAGAGCTGGATCATCCATTTTCTGCTGGCCAAAAGTTTTGTTTCACCCTTAACCCTTATTGCGGTACTGCTCTTTTCACCTTTTGCATTCAAGGAAATAGCACCGAGGTTTGGAGACATGGCAGCTTGGTCTTGGTTGGGAGCAGTCTTGATGAGCAGCTGGTCCCTGCATTGGTTGATGCTATGGTTTAAGCAAAAGTTTGAAGATAGCTTGATAGGTATAGGAATTGTTTTTGTAGTGCTTATGCTGGGAGCAGGTTCCAATTATTATGGTTGGTTCAATTTGGGAGCTATCATGAAACCCATATTTGACTGGTCTTTGTCCTCTGTTTTTCCTCCTTTCTTGATGACTGTTTTATTTCTGGCACTTTACGTTCTGGCCTATAATTTTTATTTTAAAAATGCCTATCTAGAGGATTTAGTAGAAGAGGAGGAAGCAAGATTTCTAAATCAAAATTTGGGCATATTTAACCGATTTGGATTAGCCGGTGAACTAGCTAATCTTGAATGGAAACTGATCATCAGGCATAAAAAAAGCAGGACTTATCTCATGCTGGCAGGATTTTTCCTTTTGTATGGGTTGATTTTTTATACCAATCCCCAATATAAGACTGAAGAAGGATTCAGCCACTTTTTTGTTTTTGTGGGTTCATTTATCACCGGAATTTTCATGCTTCAATATGGGCAACTTTTCCTCAGTTGGAATTCTGCCAATTTTGATTTCTTCCTGAGTAGGAGAGATGGGGTACAGGCCTTGGTAAAAGGGAAATACCTTTTGTTTATTGCTACGAGCGTATTGTGTTATTTATTGTCTGTCCCCTATGTTTATTTCGGTTGGGATATTTTACTTATCCATAGTGCTGCGTTTCTTTTCAACATTGGCGTGGTCATGCATTTTGTAGTGTATTTGGCCCTTTGGAAACCGAAACCTATGGACCTGAACAAAGGGGCCATGTTCAATTATGAAGGCGTTGGGATAGCCCAGTTCTTGATGATCATTCCTATGCTGGTGGCTCCCTATATCATTTATCTGCCTTTTGCTCTTCTGATCAACCAATATGCCGGATTGGCAGCAATGGCCATTTTGGGTGGTGTAGGGGTCATTGCTTTTCCTTATCTGTCACAACTATCCGTTCAAAGGGTACTTTCCAATAGATATCAAATTTCATCATCTTTTAGACAAGAACTATGATCCTCGTACAAAATCTCAAGAAACAGTATAAAGATTCCGTGGTGTTGGATGTGGAAGAATTATTTATCCCCAAAGGGGAATGCTTTGGGTTAGTAGGTAACAATGGGGCCGGAAAAACCACCCTATTTAGAATCATGTTGGATTTGGTCAGAGCCACTGAAGGGCATGTGATGCTGGAGGAAGTAGATGTAGCCAAAAGCGAAGAGTGGAAATCCAAGATGGGAGCATTTTTGGATGAGCATATGTTGCTCAGTTACCTTACACCGGATGAATATTTTGAGACTTTAAGGAAAATTTACCAACTCTCCGATGAGGATTTACGATTGCACCTTGAGAAGTTTGATGAACTTTTCAATGGTGAAATTATAGGGAAAAAGAAATATATCAGGGACTTATCTAAAGGTAATCTTAAAAAAGTGGGTATAGCAGCTGCCATGATGGGTAATCCTGAAGTGGTGATGCTGGATGAACCCTTTGAAAATTTAGATCCAAGCTCTCAGGTCAGATTAAAAAAGCTCGTCATACAGGAAAAAGAAATGTCCAAGGTCACTTTTTTAATTTCCAGTCATGACCTTAACCATGTGACTGAAATCTGCGACAGGATAGTGCTCTTGGAAAAAGGGAAAATCATCAAAGATTTGAAAGAAAAATCTGAAATGGTAGAGGAGCTAAATGCCTATTTTGGCACTTGATTTTTTTGCACTATTAAAGAATAAGGTAAAGGGAGGTCTGTTGATGCTCCCTTTTTTGATGGGCAGATTGTCATTAGTATGATTAAGCATTAAATTAGGCTTTGAATAAAGTTAAAAATGAAGAATAGGAAGGGAAAGCAAAGAAGAGCCTTTATCAAAAAATCTGCTTATTCTATTTTGGCCTCTTTGGCAGGAATGGAGATTGTATTTGCAGATAAAATACCGTCTGGTTATGAACCCATTATTTTCCAGGAAAAAGAATCTTTGAAATCATTGGGGAAAGATGCTTCACTAACCGTATTGAATGATAGACCTTGGAATGTGGAAACGCCAGTTCATCTTTTAGATGATCAAGTGACACCTGCCTCGAAAATGTTTATTAGGAATAATGGTTTGCTTCCAGATAGAATCAAACTGGAAGATTGGACCTTAACCTTAAAGGGGGAGTCTGCAAAATCGACCAAGACCTATTCCATGAGTGATATTAAGAATAAATTCAAACACCATTCTTATCACTTGGTATTGGAATGTGGAGGGAATGGCAGAGGAGAGTTTTATCCTCCGACTGAAGGCAATCAATGGGGAGTGGGGGCCGTCTCTTGTGCCAAATGGACAGGAATTCGATTAAAAGACCTATTGCAGGATGTGGGCATCAAGGGCGATGCTGTTTATATCGGGTATCATGGCTTGGATAGCCATCTAGGTGGAGATCCAAGCAAAGAAGCTATTTCCAGGGGGATACCCCTCTGGAAGGCACTACAGGAAGAAACTTTGTTGGCTTTTGCCTTAAATGATGAGGAATTGCCCCTGGCTCATGGTTACCCGCTCAGGTTAGTGGCCGGGGGATTTCCTGCTTCCGTTTCCGGGAAATGGTTGAAGGCACTTTCTGTTCGAAACGTAGTGCATGATGGCCCGAAAATGGAGTCCCCCTCTTACAGGGTTCCTATTTCACCCATTGAGCCAGGCAGTTCGGTAGAAGAAGAAAATATGCGGATCATTGAGTCAATGCCCGTCAGGTCCATCATCACATATCCTAAATCAGGCGCACAGCTGCCCTTTGGTAGAAAACTGAACATCAGGGGACATGCTTGGGCCGGGGAGGAAGCGGTCAAACAAGTGGAGTACTCCATAGATTTTGGAAGTACCTGGCAGATTTGTAACCTGCAAAAGCCCCTCAACAGATTGGCTTGGCAGCATTTTTCTGCAACAATTGAATTTCCAATAAAGGGTTATTATGAGGTTTGGGTTAAAGCAACGGATATAAAAGGTGTGAGCCAACCTATGGTTGTGCCCGCTTGGAATCCAAAGGGATATTTAAATAACGCCTGTCATCGGATTGCAGTCAAACTTACCTGACATGAAGGATGCAGATCTAAAAAAAATACTTGTTGCTTTGGCTGGTCTTTCTACCCTGCTCCTTTTATTGGTTGTTGCAGCTATTTTTTCATTGGTTTTCATTTATTACCCAACTTCTTGGGTGCCATTGCAAAGTGCGGAAGATAGGAAAGAATCAAAAAAAATTTCCGAGGAAGAAATCAGAGATGGTATGCATGTCGCAACAGGCTTTGTTGAAGGTGAAGGGCTACAACTTGTAATAGCTAATTGCACCAATTGTCATTCTGCCAAGTTGGTGACGCAAAACCGCTTTACTAAAGAAGGATGGACCAATGTCATCCGCTGGATGCAAGAAACGCAGGGGTTATGGGACTTGGGGAATAATGAAGAAGTGATTGTTGCTTATCTAGCTAGGTATTATGCCCCGGAGCCGAGAGGGAGAAGGAAGCCTTTAGAGGTGGAATGGTATGAGTTGGAGTAGGGCTTAATACTCCCCCTTAAGTTAAAAAAACAGGTTATTTAGAGAATTAATAATTTTTTTGATTATATCCATTTAAAAAAATAGAAGGTGAATGGAAAACCATCAATTTGCTCTGGGCGCAAAGCCATTAAAAAACACCTTTAAATATGATTAATTAAAAGGAAAGGCGACTCCTAATGGAAACACTTTAGGTCTGTTTTAAATTAACATAAACCTAATAAAAACCCAAAACCCTCCTTCAACCGAAAATCTCATATTTCTGGAAAAAAGAGGGTTTTTTTGTGGAGCTGGCGAGATTCGAACTCGCGTCCAGATAGGGAAACACCGTACCGTCTACATGCTTAGTCACCTGTTGAGTTTTCGACTGTTGTTTGCTGGGTGACACACCGGACAACAGCTTAGCCACTAGTCTTAATTCCGCTTAGTAGCCTCACGGAAAGCAGTTCTGTCTGATCGACACCCCAAGTCCCCCCGGACAAAACAACAGGAGGCAGGATGTGGCTGGGGAATCCCTATCGAGACTCAACCCTTTAAGCAGTATCTATCCCCTAAGGGTTAGATTAGGCAGCCATGGCGTAACGAGTTTCGCCAATTATCTTTGCATGAATTATTTAAGGCCGTACATACTCCAGCCTGCATGCAAGCCCGATCTTCACACCTACTGTCAAAACCGGTCAGCCCCTGATAAGGGTTCATTTCAAAGACAAATATAAGCGCAAAATAGTTCCTTTGCATATTTTTTGGAATAGTATAGAGAATTTAAAAACTTTGTATGAATCAAAAAATCAAATGTTTTGAATCGTATTTTAGTAATTGCACTGTTTTTAACCTCATTTTCTACCCATGCCCAAATCCTTAACATTGAAAGATATAGGCTTGAAAAAGATACCACTAAAAACCTGATGATCAAAGCGACAGCAGGCCTCAACCTCTTTAATAGAAGTGCTGCAGCAGACGCCCCCGTCAACCTTTTTGGTTACAATTGGGATATAAATTCCATGTACCACACCGGAAAACATGCCTTGATATTTGTGTCCAACTTTGACTACCTCCGTATCAATGAAAATGATTTCCTTAACTTTGGACTTGTCCATGGTCGGGCGGTCTACAATAGAGAAAAGAGCCAAAATTTTGAAACCTACGTTCAATACAGCTTTGATAATTTTAGGGGTTTGGCACCCCGTTGGATTATTGGTGGCACATATAGAAACAAACTGGTTAAGAGTGAAAAGATTACCTTGGTGTTGGGGATTGGAGCACTTTATGAAAATGAAACCTGGGAGGATCCTTATGGAGAAGGTTTTGTACAGGTTTCTTTTATTAAGAGTGCCAACTATGCTTCTTTGCGCTGGACAATCAACGAATTTGTAGATCTGAATTTGGTCAATTATTATCAAGTTGGCTATGATAGGGATATCAGGGCTTTTAGGAATAGGATCAGCGGAACAGCAAACTTGAACACCAAAATAACGGATAGGTTTTCATTTAAAAATTCGTTTGAATATTCTTACGAAGATAAGCCTATAGTGCCTATTACCCCATTTATATTCGCCATTAGAACAGGAATCTCTTTTGATTTTTAAAGTATTTAATAATCAGTACCTTGTAAAAAAAGAACGCCATTAAGCTTGTCAGCCTGGGTACTAAATTCCAATAATTTTATATCTTGCGGTGATGGAAAATTTTGTTGTTTCTGCCAGAAAATATAGGCCTTCCAATTTTAAAAGTGTTGTGGGGCAAGGCCATATCACTACTACCCTAAAAAATGCCATAAAGAACAATCACCTGGCCCAGGCTTTTCTTTTTTGTGGTCCTAGGGGAGTAGGCAAGACAACCTGTGCCAGAATTTTGGCCAAAACCATAAATTGTCAAAACCTGACTGCTGATTTTGAAGCCTGTAATGAATGTGATTCCTGCAGGGCTTTCAATAACAATGCCTCTTTCAATGTACACGAATTGGATGCTGCATCCAATAACTCCGTGGATGATATAAGGAATTTGGTAGAGCAGGTCAGATATGCGCCTCAACAAGGTCAATATAAAGTCTACATCATTGATGAGGTGCACATGTTGTCCAATCAGGCGTTCAATGCTTTTCTAAAAACCTTGGAAGAACCTCCCAAATATGCCATTTTTATCCTGGCTACCACGGAGAAACATAAAATTATACCCACGATTCTCTCCAGGTGTCAGATCTTTGATTTCAATAGGATTCAGATCAATGATATTTCTGAACACCTAAGGTATATTGCCCGGGAAGAAAAAATAGAAGCAGAAGAGGAGGCATTAAGGTTGATTGCTACCAAAGCAGATGGTGCTTTAAGGGATGCTTTATCTATTTTTGACCTGATAGTGACTTATTCAGCGGGTAATAAGCTTACTTATCAGGAAACCATTAGCAACCTGCATATCCTGGATTATGATTATTATTTTAAAGTTGTAGAGGCGCTATTGGCCGGAAATATTTCCAATGTCCTGTTGATTTTTGATGAAATTTTGAAAAAGGGATTTGATGGACATAATTTTATTGTGGGACTATCCGAACATTTACGTGATCTAATGGTCTGTAAAGATCCAGCTACAGTGGAATTGATTGAGGTATCTGACAGTACCAAAGAACGATATTTGGAACAATCTCAACAGTGCGGTATCTCTTTTTTACTTTCTGCACTACATATCAGTAATCAATGTGATATCCATTTCAAGGCCAGTAAAAACCAAAGGCTACATGTGGAATTGGCCTTAATGAAAATGGCTAAATTACCGCAGGCCATACATCTTGCCGTTGTAGCCCAGGAAGAGTCAAAAAAAAAAGTCTGAGTAATTCAATTCAAGAGTCAGGGTCAAATGGTTCAATAGCACCATCTCTTTTTAAGAATGAAGGGGATTTGTTTGGCTCCAAAAAGTCCCCTGTTCAAAAAACAATTGCCATTCCTGATAGTCTTTCCGCTGCCAAAAAACTGGTAAATGAAAAGCCTAAACCTATAGAAACTTCTCCACAGGGAGCGGTTCGGGAAGTAAGCGCTGTAAAGCAACCTCAATTGGCGGAAATTTTTGATCTGGAAAAACTTAATCAAGTCATGCTTGATGTGATTGAACAATATAGGAGTCAACATAAAAACCTCGAAGTAACAGTACTGAAACAGCCCATTCGCTTGGACAAAGAAACAGTTACCTTCCAATTGAATGGAGAAATCCAGCAGGATATTTTTCTAAAGATTAAACCCGAAGTATTACAGTTATTAAGAAGGAAGCTGAATAATTACAGCGTCAGTCTAGAGGCGATTATTGTTGAGGAGGAAATAGAAGGAAAGAAGAAGTTATATACGAGTTCTGATAAACTGCAATACCTTAAAGAAAAGTCACCAGCATTGGTTGAATTGCAAAAGCGTTTTGGATTGGAGACAGACTTCTAAAAGTCCAGCGCCAATCCAAAATTGATCATGTTTTGCAACTGTATGGCCTGCCTAGGCGGCCCAGTGTCTTGTTGGATAAAAACACGTTCATCATAAATCAGAATGGTCTCTATCCGGGTAGTGATGTATTTATTGACCCTCATGGAGATTACAGAGTTGAAGTTGACCACAAAATTTCCCAATCTTTCGAAATTGGTAAAGAGATTAAGGTCTGCCCGCCATCTAATGTCTTCCATCAGTCCTATATCTGTGGTTGATCCAAATGATAAACCAGCTTCAGGCCTTACCCGCTCCCCGGGAATTACCCCAAAAGCACCGGCATTGCTCAGTGAATCGTCCAACACTACCGTAAAACGACCTGTAAATGGGGAAGCAATCAGTGAAATCCGGTCTTTATTTTCATATTCCTTTCTATAATTCAAACCGGTAGAAGACTGTATATATGCCGGCGCTAAGAAGTCTGATATCCTATTTCGGGAATCTAATTCAGCCCCTGACGGTCTGAAAAACCTATAACCGGCAAGTAGCTGAGTACGGGCATCTATTTGTGTAGATAAGTACCAGGATTCGGTCAACTCCCTACCGTATTTGGTGATGAAAATGAAGTTGTCGTTAGTTTTTCTAGTTCTAAATCTACGGTCTGCCTGTCTGTTAAAACCAGCATTGACAGTCAATTTACTGTCCCAAATTATTTTGTCCTTTTTGTAATTGGCAAACATGACCAAGCCTGTATTCATGGCCAGGTTACTGGCACCACCCGCATTCCAGTTAGATAGGCTTACCTGCTGTATACTCAGGTTAAAACTTCCCCCTTTATCCCAGTATATGGGTTTGATTTTTTGTTTGACAATGATGGAGTCACCTATCATGATAATGGTATCCCCTGCAATAAGCAGGGTGTCTGCTAAAATTAAAGGATCCTGAGCTTTGGCTAAGTTCAAGGATCCCATAAATAATAGTATTGCCAATATCAGCCTATTAATCATGAAGAATTACCGATATGGTAAAAATTAGGGTTTAATTATTCTTATTTCTTGTCCAACCTGTATGGTATTATCCGACAAATTATTCCATCGCTTGATATCATCCACACTGACACTATAATTTTGACTTAACCTGAATAAAGTTTCTCCTGCTGCCACAACATGTATGATTGTTCCAGACTGTTGGGCTGGAGGAGCTGTGGGTTGGGTTCGGGAAGGTTGAGATACAGCAGGCTGTGTTGTTGAAGGTTGGCTTGGAGCTGTCGCTGCAGGTGCTGAACCATCGCTAACGATTACTTCTTGCCCCACTCTTATGGTGTTATCTGACAAATTGTTCCATTTTCTTAGGTCTTCAACACTTACTTGATAAATTTGGCTCAGTCGGAAAAGTGTTTCTCCTGGTTCAACTCGGTGTGTTTTCGCTAAAGGTGCTATTGGAGTGCGTACTGGCTCTACAGAAGAAACTATTTCTCTTGCTTCCTCCCTCACGGGTTCCGGTACTCTTGTAGCAGGGCTTGGTTCGGTCCTAGTTGGTACTGGTTGGGTCTGTGCAGCCTGTGGTATTGGAGTGGTAGGCTGGGTAGGAGCTGTTGTCACACTTGGTTGTGCTTGTGTTGGAGCCTCCTGCGGTCTTGTAGGCTCTGGCACAGATGCCGGCTTTACTTCATCTTTTGTTCCAGCCGTCAAAGCTTCAAGCATCTTTCTATATTCCTGTCCCGAAACCATTACAAATTCTTCGCCACGTTTTCTATTTTCTTGTAAACTTAGTATCATTCCCGGGTTAAGTTCATCGTCAGATCTGATTCTGTTTTTTGCCTTCAATGCTGCTAAGCGTATACCATACTTTTGGGAAATGGACCATAAATTCTCCCCTGGCATCACTACGTGGTTAGCTACTTCTGCTTTAGGAGCTTTTTTATCCAAATAGTAATATTGACCAGCTACAACGGGTTCATTTCTGTCGAGATCATTAAATTTTCTAAATCTATTGACTTTCATCCCTGTCTTTTCAGCGAAATTTGCCTGACTTGTTGTTTTTTCTGCCTTAATCCCATCAATATTATTTACTTTAATTTGATTAGGGCTATTGGCATTTTGTAGATTACCACTAATTCTTGGAAAGCCTTGTGATGAGATTTGGCTTTGCTGCACAGGGGGGGGCGTATTTTTTTGTGCGACGATTGGTCTGCTTGGTGGTGTACCCTGTCTTAAGAATAAAACAGAATAAGATTTGTCACCAGGTATTTCCCCCTTGATTGCCCATTTGTTAAATTCCATTAATTGTTCTTCGCTGACTCCCAATCTCCTGGAAACTTCTCTTATGGTAGTTGGTCCTTGGATTTTTGTCTCCTCTAAGTATCCAACATTACTTACAAATGCAGCACCAGTATGATTTTCAAAAGCCACCTTGTGTGCCAAAAATTTCTTAAAATACCAATGTGAATTTCTATCAACATCGATTATTTTTTTCCCATTAAACTGACTACCAAAATAAGCTCTTGCACCTCCTAGACCCATTTGGTAGGAAACCAATGCGCACATCCAATTATCGAACTGGTTGTTGTTTTTTTTCAGGTATAATGCGGCTCCTCTTGAGGAGGCTACAATGTTTTTTCTTTCATCTACCTGATTGTCTACTCTTAAGAAAACCTCTTCAGCCGTTCCCTGCTTAAACTGCCAAAACCCGACTGCATTGGAGGAAGAAACCGCATCTGGGATTAGGCTAGATTCCTGTAAAACCAAATATTTAAAATCCTCGGGTATTCCTGCTTCTCTCAATTCCCTTTCTACAAAAGGGAAATATAGATTGGCTCTTTCTGCTTTATTATCAAAATATGTTTTGTTCTTATGCAGTGCATCTACATCCAACTGAATTTCTCGCCTTGCCTGTTCGGTTATTCTTATTGTCAGATCTGCAAAACTGATTTCTTTTGGAACTACAGGTCCTTGGGCCACTGCTAAATGGGAAAAAGTAATTAATAGGGTGGGGATCAATAATTTTCCTAATATTAATATTTTTAAATCTTTCATAGCTTTCTTGCCATCATTAAACCATCTCTTAAAGGTAATAGCATATTTTCCACCCGAGGATCATTTTGCACCATTTTATTGTAATCTATTAAACTTTTGGTGTCTTTATCAATTTTTTGGTGCCCTCCCAAAATTACTTTTCCTGACCAAAGTACATTATCTGCAATAATGATTCCTCCTGAATTTACTCGGTCTATTACCAGGTTGTAGTAGTTGATATAGTTACTTTTATCTGCATCAATAAAAACCAAATCGAAACTGTCATCCAAGGTATGAATAGTTTCTAATGCATTTCCTATTCGATAATCAATTTTATGATTTAATCCTGATTTTTCAAAAAAATCCCGAACCATTGTTTCCAATTCATCATTGATATCCAAGGTAATAAGCTTCCCCTTATCACCAAGTCCTCTTGCCATACAAATGCCCGAATAACCGGTATAGGTGCCAATTTCGAGAATGACTTTAGGTTGCAGCATTTTGACCAGCAATTCTAAAAATTTACCTTGCAGCTTCCCAGAAAGCATTCTGGGCATTAATACTTTCGCATGGGTTTCCCTGGTTATATGCTTCAAAAGGGGATCTTCTTCAGAACTGTGGGATTCACAATAAGTAAGCAATTCCGGTGAAATAAACTCCATTTTATGCGGGTAAGTAGGTTAAATAACTCATTTGATTGGGATCAAATACTTCATTGGCTATATCCAACAGCGCTTCCGCACTGGTATTTCTAATGATGTCAAATATACTGTCCAAAGAGTCTATTTTGCCCTTATCCAGCAGATTTTTTCCAAAAACCAACATTAAAGCTGCATAGTTTTCTTCCGCCATCGCCATTTGACCAATTGCCTGCTCTTTGGCCATGTGAAGCTGTAAGCTTCCCAGTTTTTGAGTACGCAATTTCTCTATTTCTTTAAGCACCAATTTTCGGGCCCTATTTGCAGTTTTTTGCTCGGTGCCAAAAAAAACACCGACAAACCCTGTATCTGAGTATGCCTGATAATGCGATTCAACGCTGTACACATATCCATGTTTTTCCCTTAGGGCCATATTTAGCCTGGAGTTCATACTTGGACCACCAAGAATATTATTGAGCAAATAAAGCTGAAATCTTCTTGGGTCATAAAGTGAATAGGCAGGTTTTCCAATAGCACAGTGCGCTTGGGTAATTTCTTTCATTACCATTTTGGTTTTTGATTCGTAATTAGAAAAACCACTTCTCACATACAAGCTTCTTTTTAAGGGGATTTCACTGAGCAATCCTTCAATTTTTTGAAGTACTTTTGTGAAACTTATATTTCCGATAACAGAGAATACGATCTGCGTGGTATCAAGCCTACTGGAGATAAATTCAAAAAAATCCTCCTGTGTAAACTGTCCAACGGTCTCCTCTGTACCCAGAATATTCCGGCCTAAGGCATGTCCTTCAAAAACCAGGGCATCAAAATCATCTTGAATGGAATCATCTGGAGAGTCTCTGTACATGGCCATTTCTTCCAAAATGACCTGTCTTTCTTTTTCAATCTGCTTTTTGGGAAAAGTAGAATTGAAGGTAATGTCAAATAAGAGCTCAGCCGCCTTGGGATAATGCTCTTTCAAGGTACTACTATAGAAACATATTTTTTCTTTGGTGGTATAGGCATTCAATTCTCCCCCTAAAGACTCCAACCGGTTAATAATATGATATGCCTTTCTTTTTTTAGTGCCCTTAAAAGCCATATGTTCCCAAAAATGGGCAATCCCTTCATCTTCCTTTGATTCGTCCCTACTTCCTATATTCAAAATAAAACCACAATGAACGATACGGGTATGGGTAATTTCTTGATGAACAATGCGGATGCCATTTGGCAAAATTTTTAAATTGTACTGCATGTAAAATTTCTCCTGCCTTCAAGGTACAAAATTATAAGAATTGTAATTGCTTTATCTTCAAAGCCCAGTAAGAAATTAAATAACAATGTTTTTTTTAAGCCGGTTCGAATTGATAATTTAGGACAATTTTCCAGTTAAAAACGAATAGTTTTCTTAGTTCATCAATTATTGCCACTCTGAAACAAACTCTATGAAATATCAAGCACTTCCATCCAGTCTTTATATTAAAAACCGTAAAAAGTTGGTTCAAAAGTTACTGCCCAAATCTTTGGCAGTTTTTCATGCCAATGATATCATGCCCACCAATGCAGATGGTACCATGCGCTTCCGTCAAAATAATGATCTTTTTTACCTCAGTGGAATCGATCAGGAAGAAAGTATTTTATTGATATGTCCGGATTTTCCGGATCCGAGTATGCGTGAAATACTTTTTCTAAGGGAAACCAATGAACATATAGCCATATGGGAAGGGCACAAGTACACCAAGGAAGAAGCCATAGAAGCGTCAGGAATTGAAAATATCCAATGGCTTGACAAATTCGAAAATACGCTCAATACTTTAATTGCGCTAAGCGATCATGTTTACCTAAACACCAATGAACACCTCCGTGCGGATGTGCAGGTAGAAAGTAGGGACGCCCGATTCATAAGAAGGTGTAAAGAACGCTATCCACTTCACCAATATCACAGAGTTGCGCCCCTGATGCATCAGTTAAGGGCTGTTAAAGAACAGGAAGAAATAGATCAATTGCAGGTGGCCTGCGACATCACGGAAAAAGGCTTTCGCCGTATACTTTCATTTGTAAGTCCTGGAGTTACGGAGTATGAAATTGAGGCCGAGTTTATCCATGAGTTTATCCGAAACAGAAGTCGGGGTTTTGCCTATGAACCGATTATAGCCACAGGTGAAAATGCTTGTGTCCTACACTACATTGAGAACAAAGCTACCTGTAAGGATGGTGAACTCATCTTATTCGATGTTGGTGCAGAATATGGAAACTATAATGCAGATATGACAAGAACCATTCCCGTCAATGGTAAATTTACAGATAGACAAAGGAAAGTTTATGATGCGGTGCTTCGGGTGAAGCGTGGAGCAATGGATATCCTTCGTCCGGGAATAAACATTCAGGATTACCACAAAGAGGTAGGTTTGATCATGGAATCGGAACTGCTTGGATTGGGTTTGCTGGATCAGACTGATATCAAAAATCAGGATCCCAAATGGCCTGCTTATAAAAAATACTTTATGCATGGTACTTCGCACCATTTGGGGTTGGATGTGCATGACGTGGGTACCATGCATGAGCCTATTTCAGCCGGAATGGTATTTACCGTTGAACCAGGTATTTATATCAGGGAGGAGGGTTTAGGCATACGGCTGGAAAATGATATCCTGATTCAAGATAATGGCTACTTTGACCTGATGCGTAATATCCCAATTGAAGCTGAGGAAATCGAAGATTTGATGAATAAATGAGAGGTGAAAGGGACGAGGGAAAAGGTAGGACTGAGCGTTAAGAAATGTCCCTTTGGACCCCCGAGAGCTTTCGGGGTAGCTCAGGGCCAGGATGCATGGGGGATTGGCTGTAAATAAAATATCCAGTGGATATTTTTAGGCCAGGGCCGGGATGCAGCATAGGAATATAAATAAGAGCCAAGGCAAATGGAAAAAGGGGTGATGTGGATGGATGGAAAGCCCTTTAAACTTTCCCTTTTTGCTTTAACCTTTCCCCTAATTTTTATAGCTTATCCTATAAATACAATTCGCCATGTCATCGGATACAAGTAAGCTGCCGTCGGGCATTTGAAGTACATCCACAGGCCTTCCCCACACTTCTTGGGTATCGTGGTTGAGCCAACCTTCCGCAAAAACGTCTTCCCTGATCACTTTTTGATTTTCATCCAAGATGACATTGGTTACCTCATAACCGATCTTTTTGCTACGGTTCCAAGAACCATGTTTGGCGATGAAAATATTGTTTTGATAGTTTTTCGGGAATTGATCACCTGTATAAAAGCGCATACCTAATGGAGCTACATGAGGGCCCAGTTTTGCCGCAGGAGGGATGTAAGCTTCCTTAGCTTTTCCCCTGTTTCCAAATTCAGGGTCTTTCACATCTCCTGCATGCCAATAAGGATAACCGAAATGCAAACCCTTTTCTGGAGCGTGGTTAAGTTCACAATCAGGAATATCATCTCCCATCATGTCCCTGCCATTGTCGGTAAACCAAAGTTCTCCGCTCTCCGGGTGCCAGTCAAATCCAACGGTATTGCGAACACCATGGGCAAAAATTTCGGGCTTGATGTTTTTGGAATTGATGTCAATCCTTGTAATAGAGGCAAATATTTCTTCTGACGCACAAATATTGCAGGGCGCGCCGACCGGTACATACAATAAACCATCCGGACCAAAAGCAATAAACTTCCAGCCATGGTGTGCTTTATCTGGATATTGATCAAATACAACCTCATATTTTGGATTGTCCAAGTTGGCCACTATATCTTTAAACCGCAATATTCGGCTGACTTCCGCTACATATAGATCACCATTTTTGAACGCCACCCCATTGGGCATGCGAAGACCGGAAGCCAAGGTGTATTTTTTATCTGCTTTGCCATCTCCATTGCTGTCTTGAAGCGCATAGACATTTTTCCCCTGCCTATTACCAACGAAGATAATGCTTCCATCTGCATTCATGGCTAGGGATCTGGCGTCAGGGATATCCTCTGCCCAAACTTCTATCTCGAATCCAGGAGGGAGTTTCAGGGTTTCCAATTGGATAAAGCCGGAATTTTGGTTTTGGCCGGAACAGGAGGCATAAATAAACAAGAAAGAAAGTATCGCTAAATATCTTAACATGACAATTGGGGTTGATTATGTTGCCAATTTAACCAATTCATTGGTTTAATGTTCCCGTTAGAACAAGAGTTTGCCTATTTTTGCACCTATGTTATCCATCAATAATCTTTCTTACTTCATAGGAGGTAGAGCGCTCTATGAAAATGCTTCCCTTCACATCAGGCCCAAAGATAAAATCGGACTTGTAGGGCTTAACGGAACAGGGAAATCAACTTTGCTTAAAATCGTTAATGGGGACTATCAGCCAAGTGCCGGGGAGGTACAAAAAGCCAAAGACTGTACCATTGGATTTCTCAATCAGGACCTGCTTTCTTACCAATCAGAAGATTGTATTTTGGATGTAGCATTGGAAGCTTTCCAAGAAACCCTCAAGCTCCAGGAGCAAATAGAGGAAGTGCTGAAACTGATGGAGACAGATTATTCCGAAGCAACCATCAATAAATTAGCAAAGCTTCAGGATCAATTTGAGGCCAATGAAGGCTATACGATTAAAGCTAAAGCCGAAGAAGTGCTGGAAGGGATAGGCTTTTCTACCCAAGATTTGAAAAGACCCCTGAAAACCTTCTCAGGGGGATGGAGAATGCGCGTGATGCTGGCCAAATTGCTTCTGGAAAAACCATCTTTGTTAATGTTGGATGAACCGACCAACCACCTTGATTTGCCCTCTATCCAATGGGTTGAAAATTACCTAAGGACTTATGAGGGAGCGGTGATTGTGGTTTCCCATGACAAAGAATTCTTGGACAATTGTATAGAAACCACTGTTGAGGTTGCCAATGGAACATTGACAGTTTATCCAGGCAATTACTCCTTTTACCAAGAAGAGAAAAGGGAAAGGATGGAAATCCAACAGAACGCCTATGAAAACCAACAACAAATGATCAAACAAACGGAGCGCTTCATTGAGCGTTTCCGTGCCAAGGCGTCCAAATCAAATCAGGTGCAGTCCAGGATCAAAGCCTTGGACAGGATGGACAGGGTGGCAGAAGTAGTAGATGATAATATTGCTGTCAACTTCAAATTTAAATTCTCCCAGAAATCAGGAAGGGATGTGGTGGTTTTGGATCATGTCTCCAAATCTTATGGGGAGCTCACCATATTAAGAAATACTACAGCACGGATCGAAAGAGGGGATAAGATCGCTTTGATCGGAGCCAATGGGAAAGGAAAATCTACCCTACTGAGGATTATTGATGGGACAGAGCCTATAAAAGGGGAAAGACAGCAAGGCCATAATGTTGTCAAGTCCTTCTACGCACAGCATCAATTGGAAGCCTTAGGGGTGGACAATGAAATCCTTCAGGAGCTTCAACAGGCGGGATCTGGGAAAACCGATACCGAGCTGAGGAATGTATTGGGCTGTTTTTTGTTTACCAATGAGGATGTTTTTAAAAAAATCAAAGTTCTATCAGGGGGTGAAAAATCCAGAGTGGCCTTGGCCAAGACATTGATTTCTGAAGCCAACTTCCTTTTATTGGATGAACCGACCAATCACTTGGATATGCAGTCCGTTAATATTCTCATACAGGCCTTACAGCAATATGAAGGGACATTTGTTACAGTATCGCATGACAGACATTTTATCAGAGGTGTAGCCAACAAAATCTGGTATATAGAAGGTTATGAAATCAAGGAATATCCAGGGTCCTATGAGGAATTTGAATTTTGGAAATCCCAGCAGGAGGAGACAGTAAAACAAGAACCTAAACAAAAGAACAAGGAGGCTAAGAAGAAGCCTTTGACAGACCCTGAAATTCAACAAGCCAAGAAAACGCTTAAAAAAAAGGAGAATGAACTGGAGCAATTGGAGGCTTTGATCATGGAAAAGGAGTCAAGAAAAAAGGAACTGGAAGCGGAAATGGCTTTACCGGAGGTTTACTCAGATTTAGAGAAACTGGAAAAGCTCAATCAGCGGTACAATCAAATAAAGGAAGACGAGACAGTTCTTAACACCCAATGGGAGGTGTTGGTAGAAGAAATAGAAATGCTTCAAGATGGGATCTGATATTGCATGATGGCACGGACTTTGGGATGATTCCGTTGAATGTTAAGAACAAAAAAGAAGAATATGAGAGGTTTATTAATTGCGGTAATAATTTTTTACCTAATTATTCCAGAGAGCCGGTCTCAAGGCAACAAGGCTTATTATGACCGGATTTTTGAAGAAAATATTCAATCAGTAAGGCTTTTTCCCAATAGTGGAGATTTTGCTGCACAGCTTAATTCTCCTGTCATTGGTTTAAATGCAGGGGTTATGTTGAATTTAAGCTTTGATGACCTGGCATACGACCCGGACATGTATTCAGCAAAAATCATCCATTGCAATATGGATTGGACGCCGTCTGACCTGAAAGAACCGGAATATTTGGATGCCTTCAATGAGTTCAATATCAATGACTATAATTACTCGATTGATACCCGTATCCCCTATATCCATTATAATTTTGTGTTACCAAGAGTAACTAAGTCTGGAAACTATGTGGTGATGGTTTACAGGAATAGAGATCAAAACCAGGTGATTCTTACCAGAAGGTTCATGGTTTTTCAAAATATGGTCAATTTGGCCGCTAGGGTAGTACCGCCCAGTCAAACTGAGACCCGAAGACAAGTCCAGCAAATCAATGTTAATTTGAATTACAAGGGAAGGGATTTGTTTGATCCCAGAAATAACCTCCGTGTAATGATTCGTCAGAATCAACGGTGGGACAATGTCAAAGTACTCGGAAACCCTACCATGCTAAGGGAAGATACCAGAATCATAGAGTACAATCTATTTGATGGCAGTAATGCTTTTTTTGCCGGGAATGAGTTTAGGTTTGTTGATCTGAGATTGGTAAGAGCCAGAGGTATGAATGTGCGGGCAATACGCATGGAAGAAGATGTGGTTTATGCTGAAGGAGGTTTAGATAAGACCCGGGCCAACACGGTGTATTCCGAATATTTGGACCTTAATGGCCAATATGCAGTGATGAATATGGAGCGCCTGAATCATGAACTGGAGAGTGAATACATGGTCATGACGTTCAACCTTTCCGCTGAAGGGATCACAGAAACCCCATATATCATAGGAGCCTTGACAGAATGGGGGTTCAGTCCAGATGCCAAAATGACCCTGAATAAGAACAACAATACTTATGAGACGACTTTGATATTGAAGCAGGGTTGGTATGATTATCAATACGCTTATAAAAGACCGGATGGCTGGAATTCCATACAATTAGAAGGGAGTTTTTTTGAAACCGAAAATGAATATGAGGTATTTGTCTACTACAGGGATATGGGTTCCAGGTATGATGAATTGATTGGCTATTATAACCTTAACCCCAATAAAAGGAGGCTATAAAAAATCCCGATCTTATGATCGGGATTTTTTTTAATCTTCCTGCTTATCTTCAAGTTCATCTGGTTTCTGCCTTTCCGAATGGGATTTGTAAGGAATGAAACCTTCTCTTTTGAACTTATATGCTTCAGTTCTTTGGCTTGGTAAATGGTTAGCAAGGTCAAGCATTCCAAATCCTTTGTGGGTGAATGCTCCTAATCCACATTTGAAGACAAAGTCCTGAACTTCTGGCGCTGCATATAAAGTAAAAGGAAGGGTGTATCCTCTGACTTCATATTTCACATCCATGTCGTAAACAGAGTAGATCCTCGCAAATTTCTTTTGCTGCTCTCTTAGCTTATTTACATAATTCATGTCCGGTACAACCTGGAATTTGTAGAAAGATTCCATTTGTTCTTGGGAGTACCAACCTGATTTTTCCATTCTGGTAAGCGTAGATTCATACAACAGATCGGAAAATTCATCCGTATCCGGATTGATGAAACGCTTGCCGGACTCATCATTGAAAGTAGGAGTAATCAGAACCAGAGGGGAAATGCAAACAAATTTGTTTGAACTTTCCAATTCAGGTTCAATTTCCTGCTCCGTGTATTCAGGGGCGATGATGAGGTTACCTAACTCAACTTTTGGAGTTTCAAAAACCTGTTCCAGTAAATAGTCCATAAAATCTTCATTGGGTGATGAAAGCACTAAAGTGACTAAACTGGAATAGTAATGAAGTCCACTTCTACTAACTTTGGTCTGACCTTTCAGTCCAGAGAAATTGAAGTAGTTGTAGTTAAAAAACTCTTCACGCCCACCTTTAACGATGAGACCTTTAAGGAACTGTGCCAGGATGTACTGGTGGTGAAAGGGTAAATAAGCTCCTTTGTTTTTTAGGGAAAATATTAGTCTTATTCTCACGGTAATTAAAAATAAAATTTAAACAATTGTTAACTAAGATTGAAGATTACTTTAAATTTGTTTCGTTTGGAGCAAAAGTACAAATTTTTTTGAAAGAAATATTAAACATTGAACCTAAAATGCATAATATCTCCATCTTGTACAATATATTCCTTTCCTTCGATGGCTATTTTACCATTTTCTCTGCAAGCAGCCTCTGTCTTAAATTTTTCGTAATCCGGTAGCTTGATAACTTCAGCTTTAATAAAACCTCTTTCGAAATCAGTGTGAATGACACCTGCTGCTTGTGGGGCTTTCCAGCCTCTTTTGATAGTCCAGGCACGTACTTCCTGCACGCCGGCTGTGAAATAAGTTATCAGATTTAAGAGTTTATACGCAGCATTGATCAATTTGTTGAGTCCGCTTTCGTCAAGACCATATTCTGAAAGGAATAGGGCCTTTTCTTCTTGGTCCTCAAATTCTGCTATTTGAGATTCAATGGCTGCACAGAGAACGATTACCTCAGCATGTTCTTCTTTTACCTTTTCTCTTAATTGCTCCACATAGGTGTTTCCTGTTAAAATGGAGTTTTCATCCACATTGGCTACATAGAGTACAGGTTTGATGGTCAATAAATGAAGATCCCTTATAGCCTCCAAATCTTCCTTTTCAACTTCTATGGCACGGGCATTTTTTCCTGATTCCAACCCTTTTTTGAACTGATGAAGAATTTCCAGTTCCTTTTTGGCCTTAGCATCCCCTGATTTGGCAATTTTTTCAATCCTGATAATTTTTTTGTCCACGGATTCCAAATCTTTGAGCTGCAACTCTGTGTCAATCACCTCTTTGTCAAAAACCGGATCCACGCTTCCTGCAACATGGACAATGTTGTCATCTTGAAAGCAACGGATCACATGGATGATGGCATCCACTTCTCGGATATTGGCCAAGAATTTGTTTCCTAAACCTTCCCCTTTACTTGCTCCTTTTACCAAACCGGCAATGTCAACGAATTCAATTACGGTTGGAACTACCCGGTTGGGGTTAACCAAACCCTCTAAAATTTTGAGTCTATTGTCAGGTACTGTCACCACCCCCACGTTGGGTTCTATGGTACAGAAAGGAAAGTTAGCTGCCTCTGCCTTTGCACTTGAGAGGGCATTGAAAAGGGTAGATTTACCTACGTTGGGAAGTCCAACGATACCGCATTGTAAAGCCATTATTGATTTTTTCTTTTACAGTTTAAAGATGCTGTATGCCCTGTAACCTTTGTAGAACTCCAAAAAGGATACCCTAAAGATAGTGTAAACAGGTATCGCAAAGATCATCCCTAGGATGCCTGCGATTTTTGCACCGGCAAAGATAACAACAAAAATTTCAAGAGGATGCGCTTTTACCGATTTAGAGAAAATTAATGGTTGAAGAACCACATTATCGGTCAATTGGACTACCGAAAAAACAGATAGAATTTTGATGATCATGAAAACTATTTCATTTGAAGCCTCAAATGAACCAGTGGACAAGCCTACAATAACCCCAAAAGTAGCACCTAGTATAGGACCTGCATAAGGGATAAGATTGGCCACTGCAGCAAACATGGCAATGGTCAGTGCGTATTCTATGCCCATCAAGGTCAGACCTATGGCTGCTAAAGAGAAAATACAGCTGAGTTGAATTACTAAGCCCACTAGGTAATTGGAGAGTAGCCTTTCGACTTTATTGAAGGTGGCAACAGCCAATTCAAAGTAGGCATTTGGTACCAAATTCATGATATTTCTTCTCAAAAGCCCATTTTCCAGGAGGAGGAAAAAAGTGATGAAAGAAACTGCCATAAACCCTAAAAGTATAGAGCTTGTAGTATTGAAGATGGTATTGATTATACCCTGAACATTTAGCGCGCTGAAGCTGGTCACCATATTTTCCCTAAATTGTTTGATCAGGAAACCTGGCTCGCTTTTTATGATTTCAAACTGTATAAGCAAATCCTCTATTTTTCCAATGGGGTTTTGGATCTGTTCATAGAGATAGTCCAAGTCATAGCTAGCAATGACCTGTATTTGAGTGGTGATCAGCGGAACGAACAGCGCACCAATTAAAAACACAATCACACCCACAACACCATAAGAGATGAAAATCGCTATCCACCTCGGCACATGTTGGCCAAATATATGGAAGGAATTGATCCTGTTGGTCAATGGCCTCAAGATGGCAGCAAGGACCAGTGAAAAAATGAAATAAAGCGTGATATTAGAAAAATACCAACCCACTGCTAATAACAGCAGAATAATCAATAGTAGGGTTAGGATAGGTTTCTTCATATATCAACAAAAAGGAGAAAGAGGCTAATTGAACAACCCACTTGGTTTCATAGGTTGAACCGAGACAAACTTGGGTTGTCTGATAGCTTCTTTCTCCTAAATAAACTAAAAAACGGGAATTAATCCCACTTCAATTCATCGTCGAATTCATTTTCTGATTCTTCTCTGTCAAACTGAGAGAAATCAAAATCTGACATCAAATCATTTTTCACATGGTCAACTGCGTCCTGCAATGCCTCAACAAATTTGTTGAAGTCCTCTTTGTAAAGGAAAATTTTATGTTTTTCAAAGGTGAAAGAATCATCTCTCATTCTTCTCTTACTTTCTGTAATTGTCAAGTAATAATCATTTGATTTTGTTGACTTTACATCGAAAAAATAAGTCCTTTTACCTGCTTTTACTCTCCTGGAGAATATTTCTTCTCTGTCGTTGCCTCTGTTGTCTTCCACTGTCAAAAGAATTTATTGTTTGTATTTGGAATGATTTGCGGAACAAGTTACGGGAATTAAAAAAATAAATTCAAGGGATTTGATAGATTTTTTAAATAAATGCAGGATTTTTTAAAGCAAACAGTTAAAAATCAGAAGTATTTGGAATACAATTCCGCCTAAAAATAAAAGGGGATCGACCCCCTTTTATTCTCCATGCATAAAAATTTTCTTAGCCATGAGTTCCTCTTCAGTCTCTCTGTGGTCTGGATCATCCACGCAGCAATCTACTGGACAAACTGCCGCACACTGAGGTTCTTCATGAAAGCCTGTACATTCAGTACATTTTTCCGTCACGATATAATAAAATTCGTCAGAAACGGGATCTTGCTTTTCATTGGCATCGACGACCGTTCCGTCAGGAAGGGTAACCTCCTTCAAGTTTGTACCACCTGCCCAAGTCCATTCAATACCACCCTCATAAATTGCTGTATTGGGGCACTCGGGTTCGCATGCACCACAATTGATGCATTCGTCAGTTATCATTATAGCCATAGTAAGTTCAATTTATTTGATCAGAATCTTTCCAAAATTAATAAGCAAATAACATAGGAAGCAAAAAAAAAGTTGTCATGCTAAGTAATTTATATTCATTCTATCCAAAAATACTTGCCTCGAAATCGGTATCTTTGCGGCAGATTTGAAGATTATGACTGTTGGACAAAGAATAAAGGCATTTGCGGAACTAGGGGAAGTCATTAAAAACCTTTCCGAAGAGGATTTTGATTCACTTGCGGCAAAAATAGAAAACAATAATAATTGGTTTACACCTGAACAAACCCGTTCTGCGTTCAATGCACTAGCTTTCCAATTAGATTTGGATAAGATTCAAGAGTGGATTGGAAAGTACGATTTAGAGGACCTGCCTAATACCAAAGATATAGGTATTTTGATGGCAGGCAATATCCCTGCTGTTGGATTTCATGACCTTTTGTCTGTGTTGATTGCAGGCCATCATGCCTCTGTTAAGTTGAGTTCTTCAGATAAAGTCTCCATTCAATGGCTTTTCCATACTTTGATAGAAATTGAGCCAAGATTTGAGGACTTGGTTTCATTTGAAGAAATGCTCAAAGGAAAAGATGCCTACATTGCTACTGGAAGTGATAACTCTGCCCGATATTTTAATTATTATTTTGGGAAATATCCACATATCATAAGAAAGAATAGGACTTCTGTAGGAATTCTTAATGGATGGGAAAGTGAAAAAGAATTGCAGGATCTGGGCAGAGATGTGCTACAGTATTTTGGCCTAGGTTGTAGAAATGTCTCTAAGATTTTTATAAAGGAAAGCAAAAGCCTTGAGCGGTTTTTGGACAGCATAAGTGGCCTTCAACTCTTGACCAGCCACCATAAGTATTTAAACAATTATGATTACAATAAGTCAATTTTTTTGGTCAATAAGGACAATCACTTGGACAATGGTTTTTTGCTTTTGAAAGAGAGCCAGGAATTGGTTTCTCCAATTGCAGTGTTGTATTATGAATTTTATACCGATGAGGCAGATCTGACACAAAAATTAGAGGCAATAAGTGATAAAGTGCAATGTATAGTCAGTAGGGGGGCTTGGTATCAAGGTAGTTTTACTTTTGGAGAGGCCCAATGTCCAGCCTTAGAGGATTATGCTGATGGGGTCGATACCCTTGCTTTTCTTAAAAGTCTAAAATGAGTTCCATTTCGGTTTTAGGTAGGCTAAAGCTAAAAGAACTGCCCTTATTCAATTCACTTTCTATATGGAGTACATCGCCGTTCTTTGCTATGTAATCCCTGACCAAAACCAAACCCAGTCCTGTTCCCTTTTCCTTATTCTTGCCAAAAGTGGTGAAAGAAATGCCCATTTTAAGCTTTTCAAGGTTTTCTTTTGTCATGCCGGTTCCTGTGTCTATCACTTGGATAAAAACAGATTTTCCTTGGTCTGTAGCGGACAATAAAACCTGATCTCCCATTCCACAGTATTTTAAGGCATTACTCAAAAGATTCCGGATTATGAGGTCAACCATGTTTTTGTCAGCAAAAACCTTTAAATCCCCCTCTTTTTCCAGTTTGATTTTTGTTCCTTTATCAACAGAAAACTGCTTAAAGAGCTCCAAGTGCTGATCCATCAAATCCCCCAAATCAAATTCCTTTTTTCGGATAAATTCACCTTTCATTTGGGTGCTTGTCCAGGCTAGGAGATTTTCCATTAATATAGATACAGCATCCAGGTTTTTTGAAATTTCAGGCATAAGGTCAAAAAACTCCTTTTGGCTTACCATGCATTTACTGGTCATTTTAATCAATTCCCTGAGTCCAAAAATTGGTCCTTTTAAGTCATGTGAGATAATACTGAAGAGTTTGTCTTTGAGGTTATTCAGGTCTTTTAACTCTTCTGCCTGTTTTTGAATCCTTTCTGAGTTTTTCCTTTCTTCGGTAATGTCATCAAAAAGCAGGATACTTCCAGTTAGAATGTTGTCCTTGTCAAAGACTGGTGTTATATTAATCAGAAGCCTTTTTTGCTGGAGGTTTCCATTAACATAATCAATTTCAAATTTTTGGTTCAATGGGCTGCCTTTCAAACTTTCGAATTCTCCATGCTGCGGAAAAAAATCCTCTAGCCTTTTACCTATAAGTTTTGACCTGCGTAAACCTAGTAGCCCTGAAATAAACGGATTGATGTCTAATATCCGGTTTTTTGGATCTACCACCAAAATACCCTTATCTAATGATTCGATGACTTTGTCTCTTACTATGGGTTTGATATCGAATAGCCTGAATCTTAATAGCGCTATTCCTACCAATATATACATGAATAAAAAAGCGAATGGTGTAAGATCAATGTGCCCAAAGGGCTTATATCCTAATAGGTAAGCCAAGTTAAATAACCAGGGAAAAAAACCTGCGCTGGTGAGTAGATAGGTCTGTTTACGGTATAAGGTATCCCCATGCTTGAACCTGGTCAACAGAATAATATTTCCCAAAAATAAAGTGACATAGAAGTAAGCAATATGGACAAAATACCAAGGTCCTGTTTCAATACTCAACAGAGGAAATGGGCCAGAATAGTCAACGCTGGTTTGTGCATAATACCAACTGTGATAGCTGTTACTTAACACCAGTAAAAATGTGACAGTGGGGATCAAAAATACCCCAAAGAATGTGCTTTTACTGATCCATCTATCTAAACTGGCATAGGAGATGCAGAACCAAAACCATGTAACAGGGGCAAAAGCGATACCAATGTATTCGACTTTTACCCAAAAAAGCATGCTGCCAAGCGATTTGCTCGCCAGTTCAAACCCATAAGCCAAAGACCAGATGGAAACCAATAGCATCGTAATGGCAAAACCATCGGATAACTCCCCTGAGTTGGCTGATCATTGCGCTGGAAATTCCTGCAACCAATAGTCCCGAAAGGAGCAGGACAACAGAAAATGAGTTAAGTTCCAACTTTTAATAAATTATCGGTCAAGGTTAATTTGTTCTATTTTTTTTACCCCAAAAGAAATTTTGATATTAGCATCAAGAACCATTTTTGCACCTAGAACCAATCCATGCGATTTGTAAAACGAATTACATTTCCTTCGACTTTTGAAATTGCCTTACTCCTGAGTTTGGTAGTTTTTATTTGTGCTTTGTCATGGACCAAACCAGAGGGTGCTTCCTTCTTGGTCTATGGCTACAGCGTCTTGGGTTTCTGGAAAGCCGGTTTTTGGGATCTCCTGGAGTTCACGATGCAAATGGTACTCATTCTGGTTCTTGGGCACACTTTAGCGCTCTCTCAACCGGTGGATAAGGCATTGAGGAAACTCTCAGGGACCATCACTTCCAATACCCACGCGGTACTTTTGACAGGAGGGATGGCTATGGCTGGAGGTTACCTCAATTGGGGTTTTGGTTTGGTGCTTGGGGCGATTTTAGCTCGGAAAATAGGAGAATCTGCGCAGGAAAAAAACATTTCCATCAACTATTCTTTGGTGGCCGCTTCAGGATATCTAGGGATGCTGGTCTGGCATGGAGGCCTTTCTGGTTCTGCTACCTTAAAAGTAGCAGAATCTGGCCATTTTCTTCAGGAAGTTATTGGTATGATACCAATCGATCAAACTATTTTTTCTCCTTTTAATCTGATCGTGAATCTGATCCTGGTCCTCTTGCTTCTTGTTCTTATGTTTTGGCTTTCCCGAAAAGCCTACAGAAGGAAAAAGCTGCCCTCATGTAGCTCCTTTTATATGGAAGAAGCAGTAGAAGAGGATAAAACTGGCTTAGTTCTGGGTAGCTTGATGGCATTTCTTGTTTTGGGGGAAATTCTTGCCAATCGAGGGAGTAATTGGTCATTTGTGGACTTAAATTTTGTCAATTTCGCACTACTGGCTTTAGGGTTACTTTTCTTTGCAAGCTTGAAATCCTTTCTGTCAGCGCTCAGTCATGCGGTGAAGGGAGCCACAGACATAATCATTCAGTTTCCTTTTTATGCCGGTATTTTGGGTATGATGAAATATTCAGGATTGTTGGTTCTGTTAGCAGAAGACATGGTAGGAAAGTCCGGACCTGACACCTTTCCTTTTCTCTCGTTTTTAAGTGCTGCTTTGGTTAATTTATTTGTCCCCTCTGGAGGAGGTCAATGGGCCATACAAGGTCCGGTCATGATGGAGGCAGCTTCGAAAATGGGATTAGACATTCCAAAAATGATTATGGTCTTTACTTACGGAGATCAATTGACCAATATGCTCCAGCCTTTTTGGGCTTTACCTTTACTGACCATCACAGGTCTTCCTGCTAAAGAGATTTTTAAGTATACCCTGTATTTTTTTCTTGTAGCAGCTTTGGTTTTTGGCTTTTCTATTTGGATGTGGATCAGCTAAGCTTCTTTTTTTAAATTGGTTATAAATAATTGTAACTGGCGGAATTTCGCTTCCATTTTTGCCCTGAATTTTTATCTTTGCGATCGATTTATTACCTAAACCAAATTTACCTTTAAATATATTTGAAATGGCGTTTGATATAGAAATGATCAAGGCGGTCTATGAGAAATATCCTTCCAGGATAGCGGCTGCCAGAAAAGCTGTGGGCAAGCCACTGACCTTGACCGAAAAGATATTATATGCACACCTGACACAAGGGGATGCCACCGAGGCCTATAATAGAGGGGGGTCTTATGTGGATTTTAACCCTGATCGAGTAGCCATGCAGGATGCTACCGCACAAATGGCACTTTTACAATTTATGCAAGCTGGTAGGGATAAAGTAGCTGTTCCTTCAACTGTGCATTGTGATCACTTGATCCAGGCTGAAGTGGGAGCCACTGCTGATTTGAACAAAGCCAAAGATAAAAATAGAGAGGTTTATGATTTCTTGGCCTCAGTCTCAAATAAATACGGCATCGGATTCTGGAAGCCAGGAGCAGGTATCATTCACCAAGTGGTGTTGGAAAACTATGCTTTCCCAGGAGGAATGATGATCGGGACAGATTCCCATACGCCAAATGCTGGTGGTCTGGGTATGATCGCCATTGGGGTAGGTGGTGCCGATGCCTGTGATGTGATGGCTGGCTTGCCTTGGGAATTGAAATTCCCAAAACTTATCGGTGTGAAATTGACCGGGAAATTGTCAGGCTGGACTGCTGCAAAAGATGTTATCCTAAAAGTGGCCGGTATATTGACCGTTAAAGGCGGGACTGGTGCTGTGGTAGAGTATTTTGGAGAAGGAGCGCGATCTCTATCCGCTACAGGAAAAGGTACTATCTGTAATATGGGAGCTGAAATTGGTGCCACTACTTCTATTTTTGGCTATGATGAGAAATCTGAAGCTTATCTAAGAGGTACCGAAAGAGGGGATATTGCGGACATGGCCAACGCCATTAAAGAACATCTTACCGGTGATCCCGAAGTGTATGAGCAACCAGAAAAATATTTTGATCAGGTGATTGAAATCAACCTCTCTGAGCTGGAGCCGCATATCAATGGCCCATTTACCCCGGACTTGGCTTGGCCGCTTTCTAAATTTGCAGCTGCCGTAAAAGAAAATGGCTGGCCTGCAAAACTGGAAGTCGGTTTGATTGGTTCTTGTACCAACTCCTCTTATGAAGATATTTCCAGAGCAGCTTCTTTGGCCCAGCAGGCAGTAGATAAAAATTTGTTGGCTAAATCCGAATATACCATTACCCCTGGTTCAGAGCAGGTACGTTTTACGGTAGATAGAGATGGATTCTTGGATGTTTTTGGAAAAATGGGCGGAGTAGTTTTGGCCAATGCCTGTGGCCCATGTATCGGTCAGTGGGCGAGACATGGCGCTGATAAGCAAGAGAAAAACTCCATTATTACCTCTTTCAACAGAAACTTTGCTAAGCGCGCAGACGGCAATCCAAATACCCATGCCTTTGTGGCCTCTCCTGAAATTGTGACAGCTTTGGCCATTGCAGGAGACTTGACTTTTAACCCAATGACAGACACATTGACCAATGAAGATGGTCAGCAGGTTAAATTAGAAGAACCAAAAGGTTTGGAATTGCCTACCAAAGGTTTTGCAGTGGAAGATGCCGGTTATCAGGCTCCCGCTGAGGATGGTTCTAAAGTTGAAGTAATTGTGGACCCTAAGTCTGAAAGATTACAATTGTTGGCTGCTTTCCCTGCTTGGGAAGGAACAGATCTTCATGGTTTGAAGCTATTGATAAAGGCCAAGGGTAAGTGTACTACGGACCACATTTCTATGGCGGGTCCTTGGTTGAGATTCAGGGGACATTTGGATAACATTTCCAATAACATGCTTATTGGAGCAGTAAATGCGTACAATGGTGAGACCAATAAGGTTAAAAACCAATTGACCGGGGAATATGGTGAGGTTCCTGCTGTGCAGCGTCAGTACAAATTGCAGGGAATCGGATCTATCGTGGTCGGTGATGAAAATTATGGAGAGGGTTCTTCCAGGGAGCATGCTGCCATGGAACCACGTTTCCTAGGGGTAAGGGCTATTTTGGTGAAGTCTTTTGCCAGAATTCACGAAACCAACCTTAAAAAGCAAGGTATGCTGGCATTGACTTTTGACAATCCCGCGGACTATGACCTGATTAGGGAAGATGATGCCATTGATATTTTGGGATTGACCGAGTTTGCTCCAGGTAAACCGCTTACTGTAGTACTCAACCATGCCGATGGAAGTAAAGACAAAATAAAAGTCAATCATACCTATAATGAAGGTCAGATCGCTTGGTTCAGAGCAGGTTCTGCATTGAACTTGATTAAAGCTGGCGTTTAATCATTATTCAATAAAATTCATACACAAAAGGCTGTCTCTTAAATGGGGGCAGCCTTCTTCTTTATTCGGGCAGTTATCTGAATCAAATGTCATTTTTCCAATTCCCAAGGCCTTCATTTGACTTATGATACAACCTCTTCCTGCTTTAAAGTGCATTGAAATATTTATTCGTATCAGAGCAGATGATAGACTTTTTGTTTATTTTAATGAAAAATCCAGCAGCTTATGGAAATGGAACCGATCATTCATCAGCATTATCCCAATGCCAAGACAGGGGAGGAAATTACTTTTAATTACCTCAATCTTCTGGCAAGAGAGTACAAGACTAATCTTAAAAAAATGCTCTTCGCTACCTCTTTATGTTCGGATGATGTCAACGTATCAACAGATTTTAGAAAAGTTTTGAACAGGCCGTTCTCTATGGGAGGTCTTGGTGGATTGCCTTATTCCGGCCTGACTGGAATGGTGGCTTTTTCTCACCACATTCCAGATGATGGAGATGCCTTTATTTTTTATGGTCCGCATATTGGCATTACAGATGAAGGGGAATTGGGTAGGATGAGAAGGGTAGGACAGAAAAAACTCACCAACAGTTGTGGGGCATTGATGCTAGCTTTACAGCGTTTTCAACAGGATTCCCATGGTGAAGAAATCTATGTTCCACATTTAGTGGAATATGATTACCAACAGGTATTATTGGAGCAGATGCTCATGCCCTTTAAAACAAAGATCCTGAGTTCTGAAAATCCCAAGAAGGAAATTACAGAAATAGCCTACTATAAGATCAACAAACAAATCAACCGCTTGGTAAGGATGTCGATCAAGGAATTCCAATGTGAAAAGATTTTTCTTCTCGGAGGAATCATTATTAATACCTCAGAGGATTATCATGACTATGTAGATATCCGGAATTTTGAGGTCATTTATACCAAAGATCAAGAACAATATATTCCCAGTTCGATTTTGGATACAGAAGCATTTAAACACCTGTGACGAAATTGGCGAAACTTTAATTTGTCAAACGGCGTATTGGACTTGCTGTGTTTTTAAATCCTTAAAAATGCATTACAATGTTTCAAATTGTCTTTGTTTAACAGAGCGCACCAATATTTACAAAATTCATTTATATTTAGTCCGTTTTGAAACCAAAAAGCAGGTGGATACCATGATCCTTAGTGTTGGCCAGAGGGTTGTTTTTTTGATGACGCTCTTGGTGTTTTTTCATTTTTCGCCGCCCTTGAAGGCACAAGTGGTGGAATCCGATGAAAGGGCACTGTTGTTAGTTGAAGATGGGGTCAGTTTTTCCAAAGACTCTCTGTTTTTACTGAACTTTAGATTCAGGATGCAAAACCGGGCAGGGTTCAATACGCTTGAGGGGGATGACTTTAGGGTCAATGAATTTGAAATGCGGGTTCGAAGACTCCGCTTACGTTTTGATGGTTTTGTTGGTCACCCAAGATTACAATACTATATACAACTGGCATTCTCCAAAGCTGATTTGGATTTGGAAAATGCCTTGATTGCCCAGCCTGTGAGGGATGCGATCGTATATTATATTGTTAATGAGAACCTGTACTTTGGATTTGGACAATCCAAGCTACCAGGTAATCGGCAAAGGGTGAACAGTTCTGGAAACCTGCAATTTGCAGACCGTTCTACGGCCAATGCCCTTTTCAATATTGATAGGGATTTTGGTCTTTTTGCTTACAAAACTTTTCCCTTTAGAAATGCGGCGCAATTGCAGTTCAAGGGAGCCTTGTCAACAGGGGATGGGAGGAATGCATCTGCTATTAACAACGGGCTGAGTTATACCGGAAGGGTGGAGTATTTGCCTTTTGGGATGTTTTCAAATAATGGAGATTATTCGGAAGGAGATCTCGAATTTGAACCTACACCGAAGCTTTCCATTGGCATGACCTATTCTGCCAATCAAAAAGCAAATAGGACGGGAGGACAATTGGGGCCTAATCTTTTTGAACCCAGAGACATGAACAGTTTGATTATTGATGGTGTGTTCAAATACATGGGTTGGGCAGTTTTAGGAGAGTATTTGGATAGAAAGTCCCCTAATCCATTCACTAGTAATGAAATGGGAGATCTTCGGATAGTGCAGGTAGGATGGGGCATCAATACTCAGGTGAGTAGGATGCTGGATCGAAAAAATGAATTGGCACTCAGGTATTCTAAAGTAACACCTGATGCTGAAATCAGTCAATTCCAAGATAGGGTTGATGAGGTTTTAGTTGGGTTTTCACGTTATGTCAACGGGCATAGAATTAAATTTCAGGCAAATGTAGGATACAAATGGCTGGAGGGTTTGTCGAGATTAGATAATGCGGGTAATTCCTGGACGGGAATGTTTCAGGTTGAATTCGGGATTTAGTAGTTAAAAAACAAAAATATAGATTTTAAAAGCAAAATATTTGGTATAAAAAACGATTTGATGTATGTTTACAAGAGCAATTGTATAAGAAAGCATTGCTGATCTTTAGGCGTACCGGTACAGACAGTTTTATGTGTAACTTCCGATGAAGGAAAGAGGGATAAATAATACTTTTAAGAAAATAATATTTGAATCCAGCGAAATGGTTTTTTTGGCTGATGATTCCTATCCGTACAATATTTTTTATAGTAATCAAGCTTTTGAAAATCAGATCGGTCAGTTTTTGGACGAAAGAAACCTTGTTGGGTTGGGATTAGATATCAACTCCTACATTTTCAATGAGGAATTAATTCTGACTTTTATGGGTGTTGAATACACTTTTTTCTTAGAGTTACCACAGGAAAATGCCTCCAATTATTTTTTGTTTTATAAAGGTAAAGAACTGAGAGGGCAGGGGCTCCCTAATAAAAATGAATCCCAATATTTCTTTAGAAATGCAATTGATTTAATTGGTATTGGACAGGAATCCTTTTTGACTTGGGTCAGTAGTTCTGTTAAATCTATTTTGGGATATAGCCCAGAAGAAATTATCAATATTGAACTTTGTAGTTATTTTCATCCAGATGATCTGGAAAAGGTCAAATCTTTACTATTCGATATCAGACAGGAAAGGAAAAACACAAACTTTGAAGGTAGACTCCTTAGTAAAGATGGTACTTACAAATGGTTTGAATTCAATGTGCATTTGATTGTAGGGAAATTTTATGCCGTTGCAAGGGAGATTACCGAGTATAAATCCGAATTGGAGAAAAGACAGGAGCTCAATGAACTATATGCACTAGGAGAGAAGCTCATTCATATTGGTTTTTGGGAAATTGACACGAAGAATAACAATGTTTATTTTTCAGAAGAACTCTGCAATATTTTTGGGTTAAAGAAAAATACTGAGTTGCCCTTAGAGGGGATGATTAACTTATTTCAGCCTGGAGATCGTTCATTGGTGAAAAATGCCATTTCGTCTCTGATTTCCTCTAGTAAGGAAGTAGATTTATTATTGCAGGTTAAAGCCGGAGAAGATGGATTTAAATGGGTGCAACTATCAGGTAGGGCACATGTCCTGACGAATGGTACTTCCAGGATTTTTGGAACTATTCAAGATGTAAGCAAGGATCAGGAATACCTCAATCAGCTGGCACTATTCAAGGAAATTCTGGAGAATTATCCTGAAGGTGTGTTTTTGACCAACTTGTCTGGAGAAATTATTTTTTATAACAAAGAGGCTGTAAAAAAATACGGTGCTAAAGATACCCAAGCCTTCCCTAAAGTGATTTCAAAGCTAGAACCATTGTTTGCGAAGAAGGAAGTTTGGGATAATCATATCAGCCAACTCAGTTCAGATGGAATAAAGACTTATCAAAGCTCACTTGAAAGGGAAGACGGATCCTCCTTGCCACTCGAAATAGCGGCTAAGTTGGTACAGATTCATGAGCAAAGCTATGTAGTCTCCAGTGTTAGAGAAGTACCGGAAAACAGGTTAGTATCCCAGACTGACAAGGTGCCTTCAGACTTCCTTACCCATTTGACGGAGCAGATTCCAGGAGCCCTTTATCAATTTGTAGTGGATAAAGAAGGGGAGATGAAGTTTTCTTATTTGAGTCCAGGAATCAAGAATCTTTTGGATTTAAAAGAAAACGAACTTTCAGATTTTAAAGATGTAGGTAAAGCCATTTCTAAAGTGCATCCTGAAGACATAGCTGATGTGTTGACATCTACTGTGTCCTCTGCCAGAAAACTAAGTCCTTGGTCTTGCAAGTTCAGGATCATTGAACCAGTTACCAAAAACTACAAGTGGGTGCTTGGCGCTGCTAAGCCTGAACTTATGGAAAATGGTGATGTGGTATGGTATGGTTATCTCACTGATATTACTGATCAAAAGAGATTCGAGGACAGGTTAAAAAATGCCAAAGAAGAAGCCCTTAAAGCCAGTCAGATCAAATCCGAATTCCTTTCCATCATCAGCCATGAATTAAGGACACCCTTGAATGCCATATCAGGGTCAGTTTATTCTTTACTTCAAGATGACCACACACCTGTACAGGCCTCTGCATATAATACGATCAACTTTGCTGTAGATAATTTGATCACGATGATCAATGACCTTTTGGACTTCCAAAAAATTGAAGCTGGAAAATTAACATTAGAGGTGGGTCCGATGAACTTGGAAGAAGTGGTGAAGCATGTGGTCAGTGGTCTGGAATACCATGCCAAAGACAGTGGAAACCAACTCAATCTTCATTTCAATAAAGACATCAATATGGAAGTGAAGGGAGATAAGGTAAGGCTTTCCCAAGTGCTTAACAACCTCATTACCAATGCGCTTAAATTTACTGATAATGGTAATGTAGATCTTACGGTGGATGTTCGTAAAAATGAGGAAGACCGTATTAAAATTTATTTTGAAGTCAAAGACAGTGGAATCGGCATAGCAGCTGAACATAAAGACAGAATATTCAATGAGTTTGATCAGGTTCAACATTCCTTCAGTAAAAAATATGGTGGTACTGGTTTGGGGCTTGCCATTACAAAGAAATTGCTGAACCTGATGAACAGTAAAATTGACCTTCATTCTGAAGTTGGTGCTGGGTCTACTTTTTTCTTTGAAATAGAGTTTGAAAAAGTCTTTGCACAACCGGGATTGGAATCTACTTTGGAGCATAAACCTGTGGTGGAAATCAAACCCGCTAGAGTGGTGCCTGCCCCTGAGGTAGAGGAAGCCCAAACAGAACAACCTCAAGTAAAAGAGGCCCAAGTTGCTAAAGAGCCTGCCAAACCACATGTGAAAAAGCCAAAATCATTAGCTGAGGTAAAACTTTTGATGGCAGAGGATAACGACGTCAATGCCTTGGTTTTGGGTAAAATCATAAAGAAATGGGGCATTCAGTACCATAGAGTGAGTAATGGCAAGTTGGCCGTGGAAGCAGTTCAAGATGGGGAGTATGACTGTATCCTGATGGATATTCAAATGCCTGTGATGAACGGGTTTGATGCCACAGAAAAAATCAAGGAAATTTCCGATGTGCCTGTTTTGGCCCTTTCAGCTGCCGATAAAGTCGAAGTGATGGAGCGGATTGAGAAAGCCGGCTTTGATGGGTATGTGGCCAAACCCATTGATGCATCTGAATTGTTGAGGAAAATCAAAGAAGTACTTAAGATATCCAGTCAAAGCGTTTGAGCCAATTTCAGGTAATCTTCTACCATTTCCATTTCAGGCGCTTTTTTATACACATCTTCCAAGTAGCTGAGGGCCAATTCTTTTTGACCTTTTTTGGCGTAATATATTCCTTTGTTTCTTAAAGCATATAGATTTCTAGGGTTTTGTCTCAAACTTAAGTTGATGTCCTCCAATCCCTTTTCCAAGTCTCCGGAAAAAAGCCTGTATAAACCTCGATTATTAAAATAATAGGGGTCTCTGGGATTCATGGAGATGGCTTTTTCCACAGCTGAAAGTGCAAGGATCACTTCCCCTTCCTCAAATAATACCATAGAACGCAGGTTGTAAATATTGGCTTCATCTGGGTTGATAAGCTCAGCTGCCTGCAGTACGGTTTTAGCATCTTCAAATGCTTTGATCTGATACAAGATTATAGCTTTATTCACCAAAAGATCCGAATTTTCTGGTTCCAATAACAAACCTCGTTCAAAAGCCAATAAGGCTTCTTCATGATTTTTTAATTGTTCCAATACCAGTCCATGTAAGAAATGGCTTTGCCAATGATCAGGAAAAAAGTTCACAGAACTTTCTGCGTCGGCAAGGGCTTTATAATACTCCCCATTGTCCAAGAGTGCAAGCCCTCTTTGGAAAAGTGAAGCCCTGTGGTCCCGCATGACTGCCAAGACATCACCATAGTCCATGATAGCTTCATCAAGCCTGTTTGTTCTCTGATAAACCAAAGCCCTATTATAAAGGGCATCTATAAACTCAGGGTCGATTTTTATCGCTTCAGAATAATAATCTATAGCCGATTTGGTATCGTTCTCCTTAAGTTTTTCATTCCCTTTTAATAAAAACCTGCCTTTTTTATCTTCCTGACTGTCACAACTTATCAAAACCCCAGCAAGTAAAAAAGCCAAAAGCCATCTCCTATTCATGATCTATGTTTTTTCTTCTTTCTCTTTCTCCTCCCCTAACAACAAAGCAAAGGGCAAAGTTGCCTCATGGAGTTCAAAAATCTGTCTTAACACGGCCAAAGTTGGAATGATGATTATCATACCGGCTATTCCCCAAATGGCTGCACCAACCATTAAACCTAAAAAGGTTACAAAAGCATTGAGGTTGACATTGCTTCCTACAATTTTTGGGGTAAGGAAATTACTCTCTATCAATTGGATTAATTGAAAGGAAATGACAATTCCCAAAGGATACCACAGGCTATCCTTGGTAAGAAAGGCAAAAATGGTGGGCAAAATAGCCCCAAGAAAAGGCCCGAGAAATGGGATGATATTTAAAATGCCAGCCAGTACCCCAAAGAAGACCGCATGCTTAATGCCAAAACCAAACAAAATTGCTGTATTTAAAACAGCAAGAATGGCCATGACCTTCATCACTCCTATGATATATTTTTGGATGACTTTTCTGAGATTTTTGATTTCTTCTTTAACCTTTTCCGGTTTTTCGTTTTTGAAAAGCTGGGAAATGAACTTTGTCAAATGGTCCCTGTAAAGCAAAAAGAAAAATATAAAGACAATCAATAATACAAAGGAGGTCAAAGAACCCAAGGTGCCAAAAATAAAATCTGCGACACTTTTGCTGTTGTCTTGTAACAGGCCAATCAGGTAATCCTGATCTATACCTTTTCCGATCCCTGTTTCAATTTTAAGTTTGTCTGAAAGAAATGCTTCAAGGTCTTCCAGGTACTTGTTAAGCCTTTCACCAACATTTCCAAGGTCCCGGCTAAAGCTGGCCACTTGGAATGCGATAAAAGTCAGTAATCCTAAAATCCCCAATACAGCAGTTAAGAGTGAGATGATACTGCTGAATATCCTGGACATTTTTTTACTTTCCAGCCAGTTCCCCATGGGGACTAAAAGGGCAGAAATATAACCAGCCAAAAATAAGGGGACCAACAGGTTCTTGCCCAAAATCAAAATGAAAACAATCACAATGATCAATAAGAGAATAGAAAGCACATTTAAATGGGCTGGAAGCTTTATGCGGTTGTTTTTATCGTTTATCATATGCTTAAAAAGGAACCCTGTAGAACATTTAATTTGTTGACAGGTTGAAACTTAAGTTAGTATTTTATAGATGGTATGATAAATATCAAGGCATTCCTTAAAATTAGTTTAATTTTGGCACTTTAACCCCAAAGAAGTGGAAAGAGAAAAATCGTTTTGGATAAAATTATCATTTTTCATCAGTGTGCTCTTGCTGATTGTGAAGTTTTATTCTTTTTACATTACTAAATCCACAGCAATTTTAACAGATGCTTTGGAAAGTATTGTGAACGTAGTAGCGGCTGCATTTGCTTCTTATAGCATTTACTTAAGTTCTAGGCCTAGAGATGACAATCATCCCTATGGACATGGTAAAATTGAGTTTTTCAGTGCCGGGGTAGAAGGAACCCTCATCATGCTGGCAGGATTATTTATCATTTACCAAGCCATTTACAACTTCTTTTTCCCGGAGAAATTGGAACAGCTGGTGGAGGGAATTATTCTGATCACCATCTCGGGCTTTGTGAATGGCACAGTAGGCATGCTTCTGGTGAAAAAAGGGAAGCAGCTTAACAGTATTACCCTCGGGGCAAGTGGCAAACATTTGTTGGTAGATACCATGACTTCCTTGCTTTTGATCGTTGGTGTCCTAATTATCTATCTGACTGAACTTTATTTCTTAGATTCTGTCATTGCTATTCTTTTTTCCCTTTATATCCTTTATTCGGGTTACGGATTGGTAAGAAAATCAGTGGCGGGACTCATGGATGAAGCAGACCCTGTCGCAGTAGAAGCAACTGTAAATGTGATCAATAAGCACAGGAAGCCTAATTGGATTGACGTCCATAACATGCGGGTGCAACAATATGGTGGAGATAGGCATATAGACCTGCATCTCACGCTTCCCTATTACTTGGACTTGGGGCAAGTACATGATGAGGTAGAAGAACTAGAACGGGTTTTGGAGGAAGATTGGCCAGGTGTGATGGAAGTATTTGTCCATGCGGATCCCTGTATCCCTGAAAAATGTTGTCATTATTGTCAGATTTCAGACTGTCCGGTTAGGAAATTTCCAATGGATACCAAGATAGATTGGAATGCCAATAACATGTCGAAGAACCAAAAACATTATCACGAATTGAGTGGATAAATCAAAATTTCTAAGTTTAAAAAGAAAATTTTCCATTTCTTTGATTCACTACAAAATAATTTGTATATTTTGCAAAAAAAAAGCTATGAACGAGGAAAAACAATTCAAGGTACTATTGGCGATTTCGTCAATCGTGTGGTTGATCCTTGTTGGGTTACTCATTGTGGTCTAACAGGATCCAAGGAGTGCTAAGCTACTTGCACAAGACAGCTGATGCTTTTCAAATGGATTAAAGAGTTAAAAAGAGAGAATGCCGCGACGCATTCTCTTTTTTTTCGTCTCAAATCTCCATTTATCCTATTGTTTTTTAGGTGAATCAAGTTTTAAGAAATTCTATTTTGTTTTATGATCTCTTCATCTATTTTTATAAAATCGTAAAAATGCAAAATAAATCATCATCAGATCATGAAAAAAATCATATTTAGTTTTATTGCTGCTATACTGAGCATTGTTGTAGTGGCTCAGGAAACTTCCCATGACGCTTTTATTGTCAGAAATCTTGACAATAATACCGAAAGGTTCTCTAAAGTGGCCAGAGAGATTTGGGAAAATCCAGAATTGGGTTATTTGGAATTCACCAGCTCCAAACTCTTGGTAGATGAGCTGAAGGCGGCAGGGTTTAAAGTAGAAACCGGTCTGGCCGGTATGCCGACTTCTTTTATAGCTACCTATGATAAAGGAGGACCGGTAATCGGCTTTTTGGCAGAGTATGATGCCCTGCCCGGACTTTCTCAAGATGCAGTTCCTTTTCGCTCTGTATTGGTAGAAGGAGGTAACGGCCATGGCTGTGGACACAACTTATTTGGTACAGCGGTAGTTGCATCCGGTGTGGCTCTGAAAGAGTGGATAGATGCCAATAACATTCAGGCCACCATTAAAATATTTGGAACTCCTGCAGAAGAAGGCGGAGCAGGTAAGGTGTATATGGTGCGTGAAGGACTTTTTGAGGGGGTTGATGCGGTAATCAACTGGCACCCTGGCGATAGAAATGCTGCCAATGCTTCTACTTGTACTGCGGTAATGCAGGGATATTTCAAATTCCACGGTATAACCTCTCATGCTGCTGGATCACCTGAAAGGGGACGTTCTGCACTGGATGGAGTAGAAGCCATGAACATGATGGTCAATATGATGCGGGAACATGTGGATCAGGAAAGCAGGATCCATTATGTGATTACCAATGGGGGATTGGCCGCCAATGTGGTTCCGGATTACGCTGTTGTAGAATACATGGTCAGACATCCAGATGTGACAGAGGTGAAGGATATGTGGCAAAGGGTCATCAAAGCAGCAGAAGGAGCTGCAATGGGTACAGGCACCAGAGTGGAAGTAGAAGTAGTCGCTGGGATTTATGGCTTATTGCCCAATGAAACCTTGGCTAAAACCATGCACAAAAACCTCAGCATTGTAGGAGGAGTAGAATACGATGAAGCTGAAATCGAATTTGCCAAGCAAATCCAGACCACTTTCAATTCCCCAAGGGTACCACCTCTTTCAGTAGCCAAAGAAATACAGCCCTATAAATTGACACACTTTCCAGCTTCTACAGATGTGGGCGATGTGAGTTATGTGGTGCCAACGGTTGGCCTGAGTACGGCAACATGGGTGCCTGGAACTGCGGCACATACCTGGCAAGCTGTGGCAGCAGATGGCATGAGCATTGGTTACAAAGGGATGATGGTAGCCGCGAAAACCATGGCTTTGACAGGGAAAGACCTTATTTTAAATCCGCTGCTGATCAAAGAAGCTAAAAAGGAGTTTGATGAAAGACTAGACGGTTTGGTCTATGAGCCTCTTATTGGAGATATGGCACCCCCATTACATTTCAGGGCCGATCAGAATAAAGTAAGATAACAGGAAGTAAAGGAGAAGTATCTTCCCTTTTTTGAAAAAATCCCAGCATGCACTTATAGACATTATGGCATGCTGGGATTTTTGTTTTTAGGATTGAGGCAACAAACCTGCCCTCTTCAATAAGGCTTCTGGTTTAGGTGCTCTTCCCCTGAATCTTTCATATAGTAAGGAAGGGTGGGCACTTCCTCCTGCGGAGAGCACATGTTCACGAAAAGCATTGGCTGTTTCTTTATCAAATATGCCCCGCTCTATAAATAATTCAAAAGCATCTGCATCCAATACTTCCGCCCATTTGTAACTGTAATAACCTGCAGCATACCCCCCTTGGAAAATATGGGAAAATGAAGTACTCATCAATGTCTCCTCTACGTCAGGAAGCAATTTGGTGGGTTCCATGGCTGCTTTCTCGAAAGCAGGGATGTCTTGTATGCTTTCCGGATCCGAACCATGATAAGACATGTCCAGTAGGCCAAAAGAAATTTGCCTAAGGGTCTGATAACCCTGCTGGAAATTGGCAGCGTTTTTGATCTTTTGGATAAGCTCCACTGGAATAGGCTCGCCTGTTTCGTAATGTTTGGCAAAAAGATCCAGACAATCTTTCTCATAACACCAGTTTTCGAAAATCTGTGAAGGCAATTCCACAAAGTCCCAAAATACGTGGGTACCGGAGAGTGATTCATAATTCCCATTGGCCAACATGCCATGTAAGGCATGTCCAAATTCATGAAATAAGGTGGTTACTTCATTGAAAGTCAATAGGGAAGGCTTGGTTTTGGTCGGCTTGGTAAAGTTACATACAATGGACACATGGGGTCTGTGGTCCTGACCCTTGATAATTTTTTGGCCCCTGTAACTGGTCATCCAAGCGCCATTTCTTTTACCAGCTCTTGGGAAAAAGTCTGCATAAAAAACCGCCAGGTGTTGGCCATCTTTATCTACCACCTCATAAGTGGTCACTTCCTTATGGTATTTTGGGATGTCATGATTTTCGATAAACTTGATCCCAAAAAGCTTCTCTGCGGTAGTGAATACCCCTTCTATTACATTTTCCAACTGGAAATAAGGACGCAGCAATTCATCGTCAATTTCGTACTTTTCCTTTTTCAACTTTTCGGAATAGTAGGCAAAGTCCCATTTTTCTAATTGCTCAATACCATCCAAGGCTTTGGCAAAAGCCGCCAATTCTTTTACTTCCTCTTCCGCTTTGGGTTTGGCTTTTGTCAATAGATTTTGCAGGAAGTCGATCACTGCCGGAGCACTTTTGGCCATGCGCTCCTCCAATACAAAATCCGCATAGTTGGCATAGCCTAACAAATTAGCCCTTTGATGCTTTAACCTCAGCATATCCTTGATATGCTGTTGATTATCCAGTTCATCCCCTTTGCAGGACTTTGTATTATAAGCCAAAAAGAGTTCCTTTCTCAAGGATCTGTTTTCTGCATAAGTCATGAATGGGATATAGCTTGGAAAGGCCAAAGTGAAAACCCATTTTCCAGCCTGACCCTTCTCATCCGCAGTTTGGGCAGCTGCTTCTTTAATGGCTTCAGGGAGGCCTTTTAGCTCCTCTTCCTTTTCAATGACCAAAGTATATTTATTGGTCTCCGCCAGGACATTTTCCCCAAATTTCAGTCCTAATTGGGAAAGTTCCCTGTCGATTTCCCTGAGCGTTGTCTTTTGTTCCTCATCGAGTCTTGCCCCATTTCTTACAAAAGCTTTATATGTTTTGTCCAGAAGGGTGGATTGTTCTTCATTCAGGTGCAGCTCCGCTTTTTGTTCATAAACTTGTTGGATGCGGGAAAAGAGCTCCTCATCCAGTAAAATATCATTGCTATGGGCAGTCAAGAGGGGAGAGATTTCCCTGGCCAAAGCCTGTATGGTATCGTTGGTTTCGGCGCTGTTGAGGTTGTAAAAAATGGAAGAAACCGTATTGAGTTTTTCCCCGGCTCTATCCAAGGCCACGATAGTATTCTCAAAGTCAGGGATGGGTACAGCCTTTATTGCTTCTATCTCTGCTTTAGCCTGTTGGATGGCTTCCTTGATGGCAGGTAGATAATGGTCATTGGTAATCAGGTGAAAAGGGGCTGTTTCAAATGGGGTATCAAACTTTTCCAATAATGGATTCATAAAATCTTTGTTTTGTATACTTAGTAATAACAGAGACAAAGTTAAAGAAGTTTATGTGAAAGCAGGAAAAGGGAAAACGCCAAAGATTAGACTTGGATGACGGAGGGCCGTAGATACAGAGGAGGTGGGGAAAATAAGAGCCAAGGAAAAAGGTAAAAAGGGGGGAGGCTAGGAGAAAGGTTTAAAGGTTAAACGAGGAGATACGCTGTCACGCGCTTGCAGCGCGGGACTATTGAATTCTGAGTTCTCTAACTCCAGTCAATACCTGAGCTAAAAGCTCAACATCCAACAGTCCAGAGTTGAAAACTCCGGACAACAGAAACACCTTTCGAACCACGCTAACAGGATAACAGTTGAACATTTACTTCACGAGATTTGCCACTTCGGCCCCAGTCTGCTTTTTCCTTTCTCCTTTTCCCTTTCCCCTTTCTCCTTTCCCCTTTTTTCCTATTTCTTATTTTAAAACCTGAACATGGATGGCGGTAGGTTGCTCAGCATCATGGTAAACCTTGTGCGTGGCCTTGATGAAGTCAGTATCCTCGGCTTTGAAAATGTTCTCTACCCATTTTTGAGGATTCCTATCGATCAACGGGAACCAGGTGCTTTGGATCTGAATCTGGATTTTATGGCCCTTTTTGAAAGTGTGCATCACATCCTGCAGTTGCAAAGGAACTTCGGTTTTTTGCCCAGCTACAAATGGTTTGGGTTCGGAAAAACTCTCCCGGTATCTGCCACGGATTACCTCTGAACGCACCATCATATGGTAGTTGCTCAGGTGTGTGCCTTCCTGAACCCTTTCATGGTCAGGGGTGTCATGAGGGAAAACATCCACCAACTTCACTATCCAATCTGCATCCGCTTCTGAGGTAGAGACCATCAGCTTGGCCAGAATTTCGCCAGCCAATGTCACTTCTTCTTCCAAAACATCTGTTTCAAAAACCAATACATCCGGTCTCCTTGCAGCAAATCGCTGATCATCCGCCATGTATTTTCTTGGTGTGAAGTTAAACTTGATGTCAGGACTGTAAGGCACGGGCTTGGAAGGATCCGATACAAAAACAGAAACCTCATTTCCTTTTGGTGCCTCTGTACTTAATTTCCCATTGCCATGGGGATAATAGATTTCATTCTTTGCTTCTTTGGGAGGCCAAGTGTCAAAGCTTCTCCACTCTTTTTTGCCGGAATCAAAAACATAAGCTTCCGGAAGTTTGGTCTGCCCATCTGCCGGTCCTTTGAGGAAATGCTCAAAGAATTCAGCTTCTATATGGTTTTGGTACCAAGTGGAGACGGAATCCCCAAAATGGATATTGGACACCTGTTGATAGCCTCTTTCCCGTGACCAGTCTCCATGAGACCATGGCCCCATCACTAGGGTGTTGTAAGTATCAGGATTGTTTTTTTCTATGGTTTTGTAAATCATCAAAGGACCATAAAGGTCTTCTGCATCAAACCAGCCACCAACAGTCATTACTGCAGGCTTGACTTCATTCAGATGCGGGATGATGCTTCTCTTTTGCCAAAACTCATTGTAATCCGGGTTTTCCTTTAATTGGGTCCAGAAGAAATTGTCTTCCCCGTAATATTTGTCTGCATTTTTTAAAGAACCCATGTCCATAAAGAACTGGTAAGCATCCTTGGTTCCAGGATTGACCATCTGATACCAAGGTTTATCCGTAGGGCCATCATGTTGATAGCCAAATACAGCCGTGGCCACCCAATAGCTTAGAAAGTAAGCCCCATTATGGTGGAAATCATCAAAGTAAAAATCTGCGATAGGTGCTTGTGGCGATACCGCCTTCAACGCTGGATGGGCAAAGGGCAAGGATGCTGCTGAATAAAATCCCGGATATGAAATACCCCATTGTCCAAATTTTCCATTGTGGTTCTCTACCTGTTCAAGTAAATACTCAATCGTGTCAAAGGTGTCAGTGCTTTCATCGATTGCGGTGCTGCCTTCTTGGCGATAAGGAATTGTAGGACGCATGTTATCGTAGTCTCCTTCAGACATCCATCGGCCCCTTACGTCCTGATATACGAAGATGTAACCCTCTTTCATCATTTTTTCTGAGGGCCCCAGCAGGGTTTTCATTTTTCCTTCCCCATAGGGGCCTGCACTGTACGGGGTACGCTGCATGACGAAGGGATAGGTTTGACTTTTGTCTTTGGGGCTATACACGACGGTATGCAGCTTCACGCCATCCCGCATGGGGATTTGATACTCCTTTTTGTCATATTTTTCAAGTACAAAATCAGCATGTTGGGCATGCGTACTGACATTGATGCCAAGGAAAATCCAAAGCAAAATATATACAGGGTAGTTTTTCATAGAAAATTGTTTTGGTTAAAATTAAACTGAATTAGCAAAACCAGGAATGGTTTTTTGTGGAATGGACTTATTTGTACACCAAAATATAGAAGAGTAACCAAAGTAGAAAGAAGAATACATAGCTGCCCAAAATGACCAAAAAAGAAGTGGTTATTTTTTGCCTGCTGATGGTGTGGAAACCCAAAGTAAGAAAAGCAATGTATATCAACTCAAATAGGTTCAATGCCCGCAAGGGGTAGTGGTACTGTCGTGCAATTTGGTCTGCATCTATCAGCATAAAAAGCGAAAAGGGATAAAAATTCTGGATCTCCTGATAGGATATGCCTTCCTGAGGTTGGATAAAATAAATCATTTTTAAAATTTCGGGAAGAAGAAAGATCAATTCTCCAAACAGTGCAAGGTGCCATAATTTCACAAAAGATACTTTGAAACCAAAAGCAAAGGAACCTGTCCAAATGATGAAGGCAGTCAGGGTAAACTTCCAAAGCAGGGAAAAAGGAGTCCATAGGTAGTTTAGGGTGTTAAATATGTGAAAAATGGTAAAACTGCCTTCCTGCTCCAATTCTGAGTATCCCGGAATAGATTTAAGTATGATGTCATTGGTTAAAAATCTAACAGCCAGAAAAAAAATCACCAAAATGAAAAAAAATATCCTTTTGTCGAAATCCAAAAGGGATTCTATACGTTGAGAGATTGTGGTCTTTGCCTGCATCATAAAATGAAATAAATCTTATCAAATCTAAACGATTGTTTGGAATACCCCATAATTTTGCAGGAAATTTAGAAGATGTATGCTATTGGGTAAAAAAATGGTTCTTTTACAAATTTTGGTTTTGGTTTGGATGATTCCCAACCAAGGGAACTGGTTTGCGCATGCTTTTCAGTCACCGGAACTTTCCCCAAATGAGACAGTGGATACTATTAGAGAGGCGGGTACTTCTTACTTACTCCTGGATAAAGGTCTCCAATTTAGGATAACAGAGCATGTGAATGCTTTATATAATTTCGAGTTTGAGCGGGCAGAAAGGGGCTTCAAAGTAATGCAGTACCAATACCCTGAGCATCCCCTTCCTTACTTCTTACTGGGTTTGAGTACCTGGTGGAAAATTGCTCCGGATATAGAAAATAAGCGCTTTGACGATCTTTTTCTAAAGCAAATGGATACTGTCATCGATAAGGCTAAAAAAATATTGGATGATGAGCCGGATAACAAGGAGGCTGCTTTTTTTCTGGCGGGGGCATATGGCTTTCAGGGGAGGTTGCTTAGTGAGCGTAAAAGCTGGACTAAAGCTACTTTTGCAGGTAAAAATGCACTCAAATACCTTAATTTAAGCAAAGGGGAAGAGGAGCTTAACCCAGAGTTACTTTTGGGAGATGCCCTTTTTAATTACTTCTCTGTGTGGATCCCTGAAAATTACCCCATTCTCAAGCCTGTTGTCGCGCTCTTTCCTAAAGGGGACAAGGCTTTGGGTTTAAAACAATTGGAAGATGTGGCCCAAAATGCCTTTTATGCCCGGGTAGAGGCACAGTATTTTCTTTTTAGGTTATATGCCTCAGAAGAAAAACAACCCTATAAGGCTTTAACCATTTCAGACTATTTGCATCACAAGTTTCCAAACAATCCCTATTTCCATCGGTCCTATGCCCGACACCTGTATACTGTGGGGCGAATGATGGAATCCAAGGAGCAATCGGAGGAGATATTGCGAAGAATTGATGAGAAATGGACGGGCTATGAAGCCAACAGTGGACGTTATGCCGCTTTTTACCTGGCCCAGTATTATGACCGCATCAATGACCGTTCCAATGCCAAAAAGTATTACCTTAAGACGCTTTCCTATGGAGAGGAATCTGAAAGCCAGGAAAGTGGTTATTACCTTTATTCCTTGATAGCCTTAGGCAAGATGGCCAATGAAGATAAGGACAAGACCAAAGCCAAAGATTATTTCCAAAAAGTAAAAAAATACGCCAAGCGTAAACACCCCGCTCACAAAGAAGCGAGAGAATATATCAAAAAGAATAAACTTTAATTACGTTTTTACGTAGGAGCTAATAAAAAACAGCAGATAATTATATTATCTTTATCGTAGTGCCACAGATTGCAACAAATAATTTCAAAAAACTGACATTCTTGCAAGAATATTTTGAAAACTGTCACGTTTTTTGCTTTCAATTACTTTAAAATAATATCAAAATATATTACATTTGTACCGCATAAAATTTTGAAAATTCTTAAAATATGGATACTAGCATAAAAGTGAAATTTGACAAAATCGATCGTAAGATCCTAGAAATCCTTCAAGCCAACGCTAAAATCACCAATGCGCAGCTTTCCAAGGATATTGGACTTTCTCCCGCACCCACCTTGGAGCGTGTAAAAAAATTAGAGCAATCAGGCATCATTAAAAGTTACCATGCCAAATTGGATGCTGAAAAAATTGGTCTAGGTGTCAGTACTTTTGTGTTGGTAAGCCTTATAGGTCATAACAAAGGCAATATTGATGCTTTCATGAAAGAGATCAACGGAATTCCTGAGGTGATTGAATGTCACCATATCACGGGTACTGGTGATTTTATTTTGAAAATAATCGCTAAAGACATTACTGCCTATCAGAAGTTGATGTTGGAAAAAGTGAGTGAGATCAGAGAGGTGGATTCCATGCAGTCCATGGTTATCCTTTCTACTTTCAAAGACAGCAAAGTATTGCCTATTCCGGAATAATTATTGGTTAAATAAATGCAAAGGGTGGCAATGCGTCACCCTTTTTTTATGTGATGGAAAATAATCCCTGGACCACAAAGTCCAAGCAAGTTATATATGAAAATCCCTGGATTGTCCTGGAGGAACATCAAGTTATCAATCCTTCAGGAAAAGATGGGATATACGGAAAAGTATCTTTCAAGAATAAAGCCCTGGGCATTATACCCTTGGATCAGAATGGGAATACTTGGTTGGTAGGCCAATACAGGTATACCCTGAATGAGTATTCCTGGGAAATTCCTATGGGGGGTGGTCCGATAGAGAAGGGAATTTTGGATTCGGCCAAAAGGGAACTGAAAGAGGAGACAGGTCTAACAGCAGAAAAGTGGACCGAAATCATGCGGATCCATACTTCCAATTCAGTGACCGACGAAGAAGGGTTTATTTTTTTGGCAGAAGGCCTGACTGAAGGTGAAACTGAATTCGAAGAAACCGAGGATTTAAAAGTAATCAAATTACCTTTGCAGGAAGCAATACAAAAAGTGATGGTAGGAGAGATAACTGATGCCATCAGTATTGCTGGATTGCTGAAAATTGCCCGATTGAAAGGGCTTTGAAAAAGGTAGCCATGATCAATAATTTTAAAAGTAATTTTTCTAAGACTTTTTCTTTGGCTTTTCCCGTGATGCTGAGCCAACTGGGACAAGTATTGGTCGGTGTGGCAGACAGTATGATGGTTGGTAGGTTAGGCGCTGAACCTTTGGCGGCTGCTTCTTTGGCCAACAGCATCTTTTTTGTGGTTTTGATGTTTGGGATTGGTGTGTCTATGGCCATTACCCCATTGGTCGCCATGGCTGATGGGAAAAATAATTTCAAGAGAATTTCTAGACTATTTAACCACGGCTTTACCATCAACTGGATTGTCGGGACCATGCTTTTCTTGCTCATTGTATTGGGTTCTCCTTTACTTTTCCATCTTAATCAGCCGGAGGAAGTAGTTGTATTGGCCATCCCTTATTTGGCCATTATCACCTTTTCCTTATTACCATTTATGATTTTTCAGACTTTCAAGCAGTTTGCGGAGGGTTTATCGCAGACCCGTCAGGCCATGTACATCACTCTGGTTTGTAATGCGGTAAATGTATTCCTGAATTGGGTACTCATATATGGAAATCTTGGTGCACCAGCCATGGGCCTTAATGGTGCTGGTTGGGCCACATTGATTTCCCGGGTTTTAATGGCTTTGATGATTGGGTATTATATCATGAAATCCAAGCGGTATGCCCCATTCCATTTGAGTTTTAAGCTGAAAAAACTCAGTTTTCCCATGGTCAGTAAGATGTTAAAAATAGGGGTTCCAACAGGTTTTCAGTTTATTTTTGAAGTGGGGGCATTCAGTTCTGCAGCCATTATGATGGGATGGATTGGAGTCAATGCATTAGCCGCCCATCAGATCGCGATAAACTTAGCCTCCATCAGTTACATGATGGCTTCAGGACTTTCTACAGCTGCTATGATAAGGGTGGGAAACCAACTAGGAAGAAAAGATATTCCTACATTGAGAGAAGCAGGATTTACCAGTTTTGCTATGGTCGCCATGTTTATGAGCCTTACCGCTATCATTTTTGTGCTATTTCGGGAATTCCTGCCTTCGCTCTACATTGATGACCTTGAGGTTATAAAAATGAGTGCCACTTTACTGGTTATCGCAGCCCTTTTCCAACTTTCTGATGGCATTCAAGTAGTGGGCCTTGGTGCTTTACGAGGTATGGCGGATGTGAGGGTGCCCACCATTGTGACCTTGGTCGCCTATTGGGTCATTGGTCTTCCTTTAGGTTATGTTTTTGCTTTTGTCATGGGGATGATGGAAGTGGGAATCTGGTATGGATTGCTTATTGGTTTGACTGTAACAGGCATCATGCTGCTCTACAGGTTCCATTCGCTTAGCGCCAAATTATTGCGCCAAAGTAATCAGCAGGTATCGGCCCTGTAGTTTTCCTTTTTATTTCTCATTTTCTTTTTTATTTTTCTCGGGATCTTACTTTAATAAACAATCCTATGAAAATAAAAACTTTGCTTCTTTTGTCTATGGTGTGTCTAATGGCTTTCCAGGAAATTATGGCCCAAAAATTCCATGTGCTTTCACAAAGGGAACAGGCCGCCGTGATAGACCAATGGTTGGAAGAAAGAATTGACATCCTTTTACCATCTCTAATGGATAGGGCAGGAATAGATATGTGGGTAATCATCTCCCGGGAATACAATGAAGACCCGGTCATTCGGACTTTTTTGCCCGCCACCTGGCATGCTGCCAGAAGAAGAACCATGTTGTTGATGTACAAAGCTCCCGGTTCAGAGAAGGTGGAGACTTTAGCAGTGGCCCGTTATGATGTGGGAAAGGCTTTCAAAAAAGCATGGGAGCCCGAGTCGGAACCTGATCAGTGGAAAAGGTTGACAGAATTGATTGCAGAGCGTAATCCCCAAAAGATCGGCCTCAATATGTCCAAGATCTACGGTCATGCAGATGGTATAAACCTGACTGAGTACAATACCTTATTGGAATACCTTCCTGAAAACCTCCATGATCGGGTGGTTTCTGCCAATGACCTGGCCGTAGGTTGGCTGGAGACCAGGACTTCGTCTGAAATGGCCACATACAGGCATATTCAAGCCATTGCCAATGATATCATTGCAGACGGACTTTCTGAAAAAGTCATTACTCCTGGGGTAACTACCACAGAGGATGTACAATGGTGGTACAGAGAAAGGATCAAAGAACTGAAACTGGATACCTGGTTCCATCCATCTGTGGACATACAGCGGGCAGATCCTTCCAATAAAGAAAGTGAACGTAGTTTTGCGGTTAAAGCAGAAGCCGATGTGATCATGCCGGGAGACATGCTCCATATTGACTTTGGGATTACTTACCTGAGATTGAATACAGATACGCAGCAATTGGCCTATGTGCTTAAACCAGGAGAAAATGAAGTGCCTCAATACCTGAAAGATGCTTTCAAGGTAGGAAACAGGCTTCAGGATATTTTGACCTCTAATTTCGTGGCGGGTAGAACAGGGAATGAAATTCTTCGTGAAACCAGAAGACAGATGGAAAGAGAAGGTATAAGGGGAAGTATTTATTCCCATCCATTGGGTACTCATGGACATGCGTCCGGACCTACCATTGGGATGTGGGACAATCAGGGAGATACGCCTGGTGCAGGGGATTATCCACTTTACCCCAATACAGTGTATGCCATTGAGTTGAATGCTGTGGTGTTCTTAAAAGAGTGGAACAAAGACTTCCGGGTGATGTTGGAAGAAGGGGCCTTCTTTGATGGTGAAAAGGTCATTTACCTCAACGGCCGTCAGAAAGAAATCATGCCAATACCAAGACCTCAGCCCCATTTGCTGAACTGGTAAAAAGCAAGCAGTCCAGCGTTGAAAACGCTGGACTGCTATTTTTTTGCGCTTTTAGCTCAGACTTTATTTGCGGATTACAAACCCGTTTTATCGTCTCTCGAAATTGCAAATTTTAAGAAGCAAATTCCCTATTTTCAGTACAAGCTCTTCAGCCCTGAAAGGGCGTAACAGCAAATCGATGGTCAAAGGCCATCGATTCAAGACCAATCGTCCCGCGTTCGGAAACGCGTGACAACGTACACGACAATTTAAACTTTAATCGTTAAGCTTTTAAACCCTTAAACCCCTCTTCTCTCTGTCTCCCCATATCTCCGAAATCCGCCTTTCGAAATTCCACTTCACCATTAACCATTTAAACTCTTAAACTTTAAACCTCTCTCAGTCCTTACTATCTTCAGGGACCAAAAATCTTTGCTCTCTGGGAAGTGTAAATAGATAAATGAAGGCAATACCCGAAGTAATGGCGCCAATGGAAAAAACCAAAGGGAAATTTTCCACTTTGTTGGCAAAGATCCAGCCCGAAATAAAAGCCCCTATACCTATGCCTGCTTCCAAGGCAATGTACATGGTAGCCAATGCCCTTCCACGGAAAGCATCTAGAGAGAGATCAATCGTCCAGGCCGAGATGGTAGGGGAGTTCATGCCGACTGAGCAACCAAAAATCACTCCTCCGAAAAGCAACATGGCTTTGCTCTGCGCAAAGGCAATGATCAACATCGCCACCACCATTGACAAAGTAGCTGCCTTCATCACAGGAATACGTCCGTATTTATCAGATGTCTTTCCGGCAATAATCCGAATACCTAAAGAGGAAAGGGTGAAAACTGCAAAAAACAGACCTTTGTTCCCAATCCCCAGATATTCAGAGTAATCCGGAATTATTGTTAACACTGTTCCAAAAGAAAACACTGTTAAAAGTAGGACAAAGGAGGGTTTTAACACCCTCTTTTCTATGATTTCATAGCGATGGAGCCTGAAATGTTGCCGGGTGAGTTTCTCTCTATCATCCAGTGTTTCCTTCAGACGAATGATCACCAGAATGGAAAGGATGGCCGTAAATGCTGAGGCGTAAAAGAGGGGTTCTATGCCCCAGATATTTCCAATGTATCCTCCAAAGGCCGGACCCGCAGCCATACCCAAAGAGCCAAATAGGGACTGAAGACCCATGGCTTCTCCACGCTTATTGAAGGGTACGATATCAGCCACATAGGCAGAAACCCCGGTAGGGGTAAAGCCGGTGGAAAATCCATGCACAAAACGCAACAGAAGGAAACCTGCCACAGAACTGATCACCGGATACATGAGACTTACTACAAAGCAAATACTGGCACCAAAAACCATGACAGGAATTCTTCCCACCCTGTCCGCTAGCTTTCCTGAAAAGGGCCTCGACAAACCAGCGGTCAATGTAAACAGGGAAATGATCAGCCCTTTGTATTCTTCTCCGCCCAAGGAACTCAGATAGGCTGGGAGTTCGGGAATGATCATATTGAAACTTGCAAAAAATAAAAAGGAACTCAAACAGAGCAAAAAGAAATTCAAGGTGAAAAAAGGAGGAAGTAAAGTCAGTTTTCGGGGCATTGGAATTGATGGTAAAGATTACATGATGAAAAAAAACCTTCCGGTAAAGTAACCGGAAGGTTTGATTATCAGTTTTTTTGAGCTTCTTCTTCGCTTTGGGCCAAGAGGAAGGCTTTGATGAATTCGTTCAGTCCGCCATCCAACACGGATTGCACATCCGAAGTTTCATGGCTTGTTCTGGCATCCTTGATCAATTTGTAAGGGTGCAGCACATAGTTTCTGATCTGGGAACCAAAATCAATTTTCATTTTACTGGATTCGATTTTGGCCCGCTCTACATTCCTTTTTTCCATTTCCATTTGGTACAACCTCGACTTCAACATCTGCATGGCCCTTTCCCTGTTGGCCAATTGAGATCTTTCAACCTGGCAAACCACCACAATACCTGTGGGTTTATGGGTCAATTGTACCTTGGTTTCTACCTTGTTTACATTTTGTCCACCGGCACCACCAGAACGTGAGGTATGGAAGTCAATATCTGAAGGGTTGATATCAATTTCAATGCTGTCATCTACGACAGGATATACATAGACGGATGCAAAGGAAGTATGCCTTCTGCCATTGGAATCAAAGGGGGAAATCCTAACCAAACGGTGTACACCGGTTTCTGATTTCAAAAACCCATAAGCCAAAGGACCGTCAAATTGTAAAGTGACAGATTTGATACCGGCAACTTCACCCTCCTGCAAGTCTACCTCGGTAACTTTATACCCATTTTTCTCTCCCCACATGATGTACATACGCATCAATATGGATGCCCAGTCGTTACTTTCTGTTCCCCCGGCACCAGGGTTGATTTCCAACATGGCAGAGAGCTGGTCTTCTTCATTGCTCAACATTTTCTTGAGCTCCAACTCCTCCACTTCCTTGAGGGTTTTTTGGTATTCTGATTTGATTTCTTCCTCGGGCACCTCGTCCATGGAATAGAAATCATACAATACTTCCAGGTCCTGCAAAATGCCATCTACCTTCTCATAAGAGGTAGTCCAGCCTTTCCTAACCTGAATCTGTTTCATGGTTTTCTCTGCCTCTTCAGGATTGTTCCAAAAATCAGGCTGGGCAGATACGGCCTCTAAATCTTCTATCTCAGCTTTCTTCTTATCGTAGTCAAAGATACCTCCTCAAAGCCGAAACACGGGCTTTCAAGTCTTTCAACTGGTCTGCGGTCATAATTAATTGTTTTTTTAAGGTGCAAAATTCGTAAAAATAATCCTTTAAACCTAAGGGTTTTCAGTCCTCATAGAGAATGACCAATTGAATTTTGTTTCTACCCTGATGCTTAAAGGTTTTGTACTTCATTTTGGAAATCAAAAAGCCGGTGGCGAAAAGCCCGATTGGCCAGCCTATGGTATTGCCAACTTCACTCAGGTTTCCTTCTTGATATAGGCTATTGATGGTAGTTCCTACCAAAAATATTACACCTGCACCCATTCCAAGGTAACTCAGATTGGATATGGTGGAGTTGCGCGGGTCTTTATCGATGATTTCAACAGCAGTGATGTCTCTGGGCAAAAGCACGTTTTCTGTCAATATAATGGCTTCCGTGGTGATGTCCACAATCCTGTCGGTAACAAAAAAGTCCATTTCCTTGGATTTATAGGTAAAATTTTCACCAATCTCAAAGGTCAACCTTGTCTTTTGATTATCTCCCCGCTGCAGCAAAATGAACTTTTGGGCATAAGCGGTTTCAAGACCTAGAAAAAAGGAAAACATCATTAGAAAAAGGAGACCTGTTTTTTGTTTCATGTTCAAATGGCTACATTTAATTGCCCTAAAAATAAAAGAAAAAATCAAATCAATCTTGTGTTTTTCGTTGAGCTCGGAGAATCAGGCTTCAAGAGTCCCTCGTTCGGAAACGCGTGACAACGTCCACGAATTCTATTTCTTTATCGCATTGTTTTCTCTTGCTGAATCTGTTGTCCGGAGTTTTCAACTCTGGGCTGATGGATGTTGAGCTTTTAGCTCAGGTATTGACTGGGTTACAAAACTCAGGGTTCAAGAGTCCCGCGTTCGGAAACGCGTGACAACAGAAAATTAAGAACCAAGAGGACCGAACATTAAGAAAATATCCAGTGGATATTTTTAGTGAGGGGCCAGGTTGCAGGGCAGGAATAAGAGCCAATAGCCAAGAAAAATGGCAAAAGTAAAAAGGGTCTAAAACATGATTCTATTATGTTGTCCGGAGCTGTGCTTCTCGAAATTTGCAATTTCGTGAAGTGAAAAACGAATTTGTAATCCGCAAATAAAAAAAGATCCGTCAAGATATATTAATAGAACGCTGATAAACGCTGATGTACCGGATTCACGCTGATCTGAGCTGGAACAAATCCAGCCTTACGGGACAAGTTCTGCGGTCTTAGGCTCAATCCATGTTACTTTTATTGATTAAAGTCTAACTATCATTTTTCCATACATAAAACTCTTATACCTTCCTCAGTCTTTTACTCCCTAAGTCTCTCCTTTATCCGCAGAACCCTCTTTTTTGTACTTTTGCATCTTTTGTGGTTGATAACAATCAAACTCATAGTTTTAGTCTATTGAATTCTCGAGCCATATATGAAGTGTAATTATTAACCACAAAAGAACACAAAAGAAACAATAGTTTTTTCAACCTGATCATAGTTGGTTTTCTCCCGGTGACTTATACCAATTTATCCGTGACCTGTAGTAGCCTTGCTGGCTCGGTTGTCCGGAGTTTTCAACTCTGGACTGTTGGATGTTGAGCTTTTAGCTCAGGTATTGACTGGGTTACAAAACTCAGGCTTCAAGAGTCCCGCGTTCGGAAACGCGTACAACGCTCCCCCTCCTTTAAACTTTAAGCTATTAAACCCTTAAACTTCAACCTTCTCTCGGTCTCTCAGTCCCTCAGTCTCCATCCTTCATTCTACATTGCCCAACCTACACCTTCATTATCCAACCCCGCTTGTCCTCAGTTCTGCCGTATTTGATATCATCCAATTTTTTAAGTACCTGATGGGAAAAGGCATAATCGGGTTTCTCCGGAAGCTCAAAATCTGTCCCATTGACATGGATCTTAGAGATGTGGGCGATGGTGGCAGCGGTACCGGTACCGAAAGCCTCCTGTAAACTGCCATTCTTCAGGGCTGCTTCCAATTCTGCCACTTTCAAAAAACGCTCTTCTACCACATAACCCATTTCCTTGGCAAGGTGCAGGACAGAGTCCCTGGTAATTCCTTTTAAAATGGTTCCAGTATGGGTAGGAGCAGTAATAAGGGTATCATTGATCATGAACATCACATTCATGGTACCGGATTCTTCAATGTTTTCATGGATTTTGGCATCTGTCCATAGCAATTGGTCATAACCATTTTTTTGAGCCAATAAGGCAGGATAAAGAGATCCGGCATAGTTCCCAGCGGCCTTGGCAAAACCAGTACCCCCCTCTGCTGCGCGGGTATATTTTTGTTCTACCTTCACACTTACCGGCTTGGCGTAATAGTGCCCAACAGGACAAGTGAAAATCATAAACCTGTAAGTTTCAGAAGGCCTTACTCCCAGGTAATTGTCCATGGCAAAAATAAAAGGACGGATATACAAGGAGTATCCAGGTTTATTGGGGATCCAATCCCTATCCATATCCAACAAGGTCATCAGTCCCTCCATGAAAATTTCTTCCGGTAATTCCGGAATACACATCCTTACTGCAGATTCGTTGAGCCTCTTTTGGTTGGCATCAGCCCTGAAAAGAAGAATTTCACCGGCTTCATTCTTGTAGGCCTTCATGCCTTCAAAAATAGACTGTCCATAATGCAGGGTAGCATTGGCAGGGTCTAGGGTCAAAGGTTGGTAAGGCTCAATTCTCAGGTCTGTCCACTCGCCGTTTTTGTAATCGGCAATAAACATGTGGTCTGATATGGATTTGCCAAATACTAGGTTATCAAAATCTGTAGCGGCCAATTTGGACTGCTTGGTTTTGCTGATTTCTATCTGTAAAGTAGTTTTCATGGGATTACAATCTCGGCTTCCAAGTGACTTCTTCCACGCCTAATTCCTGGGCAATCAACCTGCCCAATACAAAAAGATAATCGGAAAGCCTGTTCAAATATTTAACTATAATTTCATCTACATGTTCGACCTGCATCAGGTCTATCACACACCTTTCGGTCCTGCGGCAAACAGTACGGGCGATATGGCAAAAAGAAACCACCTGATGTCCTCCTGGAAGGATAAAATGTCTAAGTGGAGGTAAGGCGCTTTCCATGGTATCAATCTCTTTTTCCAACAGCTCCAAGTCTTCTTCATGCAAGTCGGGTCTTTTGACGTTTTCTTTACCCGGTTCAGTGGCAAGGGTAGCCCCAATGGTGAAGAGCCTGTCCTGTACTTCTTTAAGCAGGTCGCCCCTTTTTGTATTGATCTCCTGGTCCCGCAAAAGACCAATATAACTGTTCAGTTCGTCTACTGTGCCATAGGCTTCAATTCTTAAGTCAGACTTGAAAACCCGTCTTCCTCCCAAAAGGGAAGTTTTGCCTGTATCTCCGGTTTTGGTGTAAATCTTCATTTTTCGACAATAGATAACTATAGGGACCTATTTCCTTATCCCGACAAAAGTAAGCATTGATTTTCAAAAACGTAAGAAAAACTACTCGGATACTGCTACAGCCCTTCCTCTGGTAGGATTGGGATTGATGGTGTCAGATTCTACCAAACCATCCCTCAACCGTACGATTCTATGCGCATAATGGGCAATGTCATCCTCGTGGGTTACCATAATGATGGTATTGCCTTTTTGATGCAGCTCATGAAAAAGCTCCATGATGTCATAGGAAGTTTTGGAGTCCAGGTTACCTGTGGGTTCGTCTGCCAGGATAATACTCGGGTCATTGACCAAAGCCCTTGCAATTGCTACCCTTTGACGCTGTCCACCGGAAAGTTCATTGGGCTTGTGGTTGACCCGGTCGCCCAAACCCACATTTTTTAATGCCTGAAAAGCTTTTTCACTTCTTTCTTCTTTTCCAAAACCAGCATAAATCAGGGGCAAGGCCACATTGTCCAAACAAGAAGCCCTGGGTAAAAGGTTAAAAGTCTGAAATACAAAACCAATTTCCTTGTTTCTGATTTCTGCCAGTTCATTTTCTGTCATGTCACTGACATCTTTATCGTTGAGGATATAGGTGCCCGCAGTGGGGGTGTCCAGACAACCAATGATATTCATCAATGTGGATTTTCCGGAACCTGAAGGCCCCATAAAAGCCACATACTCTCCTTTGTTTACCGTAATTGATACTGATTTGAGTGCTTTAACCTCCTCAGCACCCATACGGTAAATTTTTTGAATGTCTTTGGTTTCTATGATCTTTTTCATGAAGAAATTTTTTAATGGCTTAATTTAAATTAAAAATAGTATTATGAAAAACTTAATTGCACAAACGGTATAATATTCTATTAGTTTTCCATTTGTAGTTTTTCTATTTGTAAAGGGGTCAACCAATTGCGCATGTTGGCTATTGCTTCTGATGCATAATTGTCCAATCCCAATTGCCTACTGTATTTCACATATTGGCTCCAAAGAATAGGATCTTTATTGAATTGTATGGCCTCTTGAAGTATTTCGTATTTTTCCAAAATCTCGGATTTCCCTACTACTTCCCGCATCACCAGAGGACTCCAGTATGCATTTCTTGACAGGCCCAAATCAGGCCGGAGCAGGTCTTTAATTTCAGGTAATAAGCATTCTGTTTCACCATGCACAAAAGCATACCAATTATCCAGTTGCGCGGCTGTCCAAGAACCAGGTAATTCTTCCATTATCATATTTTTGAGATGCAGGAAGTCAGAAGGCAAAATAACATGCAGTTTATAGCGCAACAATCCCAGGGCCCATTCCGCACGTAATAATTCAGAATCTATTCGATCCAAAGGGAGAAGTAATTCTTCCGGAACCATGCGGTGAAGTCTGCCCACTGCAGTCCAAAAAGCTACTTGTTCATTTTCTACTAGCCTACCACTTTGATTCCATTCCATCCAGCGGGGGAATTCTGTGCCTTTTAAAGTATGGATACGAAGCGCATCTACAGGCCTTTCTCCAAAGTACAAAATGGCCAGGTGCAAGGGCTGAAAATTTTCAAAGCCTTTTTCTTCTGCCATCAGTATATCCACAGCTGCTTTTTCCAAATCCCAATGGCCTGCTAGAATCTTAGCTGCCAATGCATGGTAATAACCGGCTGAACTTGGGAAAGACTGCACCATTCCGTTCAGGTATTTCAAAGTCTCGTTGAGAAAATTCTCCTGTAAAGTCCGAAGGATTCTTGTTTCCCGGTAGTTACGCTCTTCAAAACTCATCTGTTCCAACCCAATCAAACTATCCAGTTGGGCAAGATCCTCTTCCAGGTCATAACTGACTTGGTTGCTCCACTGATTTCTTAAGAGGGCAGTTTGCAGGTGGAAGTTGGCTGGGAGCGCTCTGCTGTCTAGGACAAAGGGGGCGAAATTCCCTTGTCGGTTGGCGTGGGCCAGGTAGTTGATCCGATAAGGCAGGTCTTTCCGGTCTTCAAGTCCTTCCTGTTGACCAAATCTATGCTTGACCATAAGGCCCAAAAGGTTGGCCTTGGCAATATCTTTTTCCCTGTCCATGTCCTGAAGAAGATCCATGGCTTCTTGGGAACGGTTCAGTTTAGAGTAAAGCATGGCCAGATTATTTTGCAACCTGTCATCATTCGGAAATATTTCCAATCCCTTTTCCAGGTAAAATAAAGCCTCAAATATTTTGTTCTGGCGGTGCAACCTATCACTTAGTAAGAGAATGTTTTGTACAGAAGGCACATAGTCGAAATTCTGATACAAGTGTTCCATGGCTTCATTGTTATTGCCCAATTGGAACCTTAGGTGAGCAGCAGCACTTTTTGCTTTGGGGTTTTTCCTGTATTCTAGCCAACTGTTTTCATAAAGGATGGCTGCTTCAAGGGGTTTTTGGGTTTGGAAATAATAATCTGCTGTAATTTGATTGCTGAAAGCAGGGATCTGCATACTGACAACAGCATCACCAAATATTACCAGTATTACTAAGGCCATTATTGCCCCGATACGCATGTGAAAATAGGCGAAGAATTGGGGTTTGAAAAGAAATTTTTCCAACTCTTTTCCCGAGTTAATAATTTGTGAAAAATTGGCCATTAGGTAAATAAAAAATAGGAGACTCAATGCTAGCTGTCCATAAATGAAAGTATGGTTAAAAAATTCAAATAGGGGCTGATTTCCTGTAAAGTCTGCTTTGGCCCAAGTCCATACAGCAATAGCAAAACCGATCCAATAAAATGACCTGCCCACCAAAGGGATATCATATACCTGATTTGTTTGCTCCGCTTTTAATTTCATCACTCCATAACCCAAGAACCCTGCTGCTAGAAAAAGTGTAAGCGGGGGAAGGGTAGGAAAAGGGAGATTGATCTCACCCATAATGGAAAGGAGCGTAAAGATCAATAAGAGAAAATAAAGCAGGAATATCACGACAAGGTGCCAGACAATTTTGATGCCTGTGCCTTTGTTCAACCGGATCAAAAACACCGTGAGGCTGGAAATGACCGCATGTCCAATATGCATAAAAAACAGCATAGAAAGTAGTGCAGAAGGAAAGGTACAGTTTTCTGCCAACCATAAAGCAGGTTGTTCAATCTCGGAAAGCAAAATCAGTATCCCTAAAGTCATGAAAGAGAAAAGTGTCATGATGCCCAACCTGGCCAAAAGTCCCCAAGAAGGGGCAAAAAAAGAAAGAAGGATGACCGGAAGTAAAGTACCCCCCAATAAAATCAACAGAGAGGTATTGCTGTACAAACCACCAATATGCAGTCCGTTGACCCCACTGAAGGTAAAAAGAAAGATACATAATCCTGCCGCTACAATGAAATACATTCTTTTGAAAGTACTGATGAGAGTCAGACCCAAAATCAATAAGCCCCAAATCAGTATGGCATAAAGTAGACTGAGTTGGGGGAAGAGAGAGGGTGCCAGGGATTGAAAATTTTGAAAAATGAGGAAGTTGTCCATTTCCAAGGAGAAAACTTCAGCTCCAATACTATAATAATTGATGGGTACCGTGACCGATTCAGAAAAAATACCGGGAACCACAGGCATTATTCCATCCTTCCAAAAGAAATAGCTGCCCAATAATAAAAGGCTTCCCAACAGACTTAGACCGAAGGGGAGACCTTTAAACAGGATGGAACTGATTTTCCTTTCCGGCAAAACAACCATTATTCAAGCACCTTTGGTACCCTGAAATAGTCGGAATCTTTTTGAGGGGCATTGAGCAACCCCCTATCATGGGATAAATGTTCACCGACACCATCTTCCCTTAGTATATTGACCTCGCTGGACATGGTGGTCAGTGGTTCTACTCCCTCTGTATCCACTTCATTGAGCTGTTCTTCCCAGTCCAAGATTTGGGTCATGTCTTTTTGCATTTTTTCTACCCCTTCTTCGTCAAACTCCAACCTTGCCAAGTGGGCAATTTTTTTTACTGTATTTGAATCTACTTTCATGTGGTATTAATAATCGTTTTTTCAGCTTCAGGAAGCTGATTGTCCCTCCATAACTGATCCTGAATGATCTGATAACAGTTTTCCCTCAATTGAGGCAGATCCTTGGAGTTCAGCCCTTTGGTTTCCAAAGGGGCATGGATGACAATTTTTCCTTTTTTGAAGTTCAACATTAACTTCCCGTCATCTGGCAAAATTATATGATTATATGATAAGGTGACAGGAATCAAAGGGATTTGTTTGTCTATGGCTAAAGAAAAAGCCCCATCTTTGAAACGATTCATGTGGGGCGGTTCACCTGTGGTAATGCCTCCTTCCGGAAAAATTACAATGCTACTTCCCATGCTGATGGCTTTTTTGGCACGTATTAAAACCTCACCCCGGCTTTTGATGGAAGCCCTATTCACAGCAATATGAAGTTTCTTAAAGTAATACCCGAAAAGTGGGACTTTCCCTATGGAACTTTTACCTACAAAAACCACATCGCCTGGGATAAAACCCATAAAAGGGATATCCAGGTAAGAAAAATGGTTGGCCACAAAAACATAAGACTGACCTTTTTTAATATGTTCCGTGCCTTCTAATCGCACAGGCATTCCGATCAGTACAAAATAGACCTTGGCCCAGTATTGGTTGACGAAACGGCCATACTTTTGCCAACCTGGAACCCATGCTGCCAAAAGGAATACAGGGAAAAGTATAATAAAGGTGATCAGGAACACCAGAAAAGCATAAAATGTATAAATCCTTCTCAACAAAAGCATACTTATTTATTGATCATGTGGTTGGCCACTTTGATAAAGTAATTCATCAGGGCTTCTCTGGTGTCAGTCTCCATTTTGACTTTGTCCATGGCTTTGAACATACAGTTAAGCCAACTATTCCTCATTTTTTCATCGATTGGCCATTGAAAATGCCTACGGCGCAGCATAGGGTGTCCTCTTTTTTCCAAATAGGTAGAGGGACCACCAAAAACGTGCACCAAAAACAAAAATAACCTTTCTTCGGCAGGTGCCAAATCCTTTTCTGGATAGAGCCTCCGTAATTCCGGCGTCTCGGCCACATGGAGGTAAAAATGATGTACCAATGCCTTGATTTTTTCCTCTCCCAAAACTTCGTAAATGCTGCTGGCGCTGTTCATGTTCCGAAAATAAGGGATTTTAATTTTTCTAACATAGCGTACTACTATGTAATCTATAACTCCAACCTAGACAAAAGAAAAATCAAGAGCCAAGAGCCAAGGCAAAAGAGGACTGGCCGTTAACAAAATATTCAGTGGATATTTTTAGGCCAGGCCCAGGTTGCAGGGTAGGAATAAGAGCCAAGGCAAAAGTAAAAAGGCAAAAGTTGGTGTCTTGAATGTTGACGTGTTTTTATGGTTGACGGGAATATGAATAGCCAAGGCAAAAGTGACACTTAATTTTTTGATAAGTATGTTATGATTGATTCAGTTTTTTGAGAATACTGGCCAAAATATTTTTTATCTCTTTACTTTCGGCAACTAAGAAATTTAAATCTTCATTAGGTCTTTCTTCTATGGCTTTGATTACCCGTAACCAATAATTAGATTCTCTAGCTTCTTTCAGCGCAATTCTAATTTTGTTTTTAAAATCAGCCTTGGAAGAGCCAGCCTGAGCTTCCTCATAATTTGCTCCGACAGAAGTTGATGATTTTCCTAATTGGTATTTAATGATTTGAAATTCAGAAGTATTGGGCAGGTTTCTGAGTAACTTCAAACACCTTACGCCAAAATTAAAAGTCCTTTCTAAAAGATCATTTTCTTTCATCCTTTAAGGCTTACTTCCAACTAATTGTCCCTGATTTTATTTTATACTTAGCTCTTCTTATTGTTTCAATTCTCTTGGCTCTTTTTACTTTTGCCTTGGCTCTTAGGACATACACTTATTCTCCACCCTAACAATCATCATTCCTCACCCCCCACCTTCCTCACCCTCAGACTCGTCCCCTCAGTACTGATGACTTTTACCTTTTCACCCTTATCTATGAATTCTCCGCGGGAATAGGCATCGTAGATTTCATCCTCTATGATGATTTTTCCGCTAGGCATTAAGCGGGTATGGGTAACGCCCTCTTTGCCCATCAAGTCATTGGAATAAAAAGAAGAGGTATAGCCCTCATTCCTTTGTTGGCTCCCGGCCAATGCGATACTGCTGAAAGCTTTCCATTGGTTGACCTTTGGGGCCATAAAGAAAATCAAGCCCATGGCTGCCAGTGCCGAAATAATCACGGTCAGCAAAGCTCCAAAGAGTTCACCGGTAGGCACAAAGGTAAAGTCAAAAGCATCATTGGGGATCATCCCTAAGGTTAGCCCCACGAGTATGCCAATGATCCCTAAAATGCCAAAAATTCCAAAACCGGGAAGTACAAAGATTTCCACCGCCAGTAGTATGACCCCCAATATAAAGACAGCGATCTCCCAGTTGGAGGCCAGCCCTGTCAGGTAATAGGGGATAAAATACAGGATAATGGCTGTGATGGAAGCGGCTAAGGGAAAACCTACCCCTGGTGTCTGAATTTCGAAATAAATCCCTGCAAAAATGATCAAAATCAAGAACCCACTGACCACTGGGTTAAGGAAAAAGGCAATCACTTTTTCAATGTCAGAGGCATCGTAGCTTATGATCTCATAATCCTTGATGCCCAACTTGTCTTCTATAACCTCTTTGAGGGAACTGGCCTGTCCTTCGCTAAAGCCATTGGCTATGGCTTCAGATACAGAAAAAGTAATCACTGAACCTTTGGTCGTGATGCCCTCAATTTCAAGATTTTGGTCTACCATGGCTTCCGCTATTTTGGGATCCCTCCCTTTGGCTTCGGCCGTGCTTCGCATCATGGAGCGCATATAAGACTGGTATTTGTCAGGGGCAGCATCTCCGCCTCCTCCCATAACTACGGTGGCTGCTCCGATACTGGCACCTGGTGCCATGTAAATGCTATCGCAAGCGATGGATATCAAGGCTCCTGCCGATGCAGCATCCTTATTGATCCACACATGGATAGGACGGTCCAACTCCAAAATCATGGTTCTGATGTCGTCAGCATCATTCACTGCTCCGCCATAGGTGTCCATTTCAATGATGATGAGATCTGCCTCCTGGTTTTTTGCCTCTTCCAGCGCCAGACGCACCCTTCTGTTCATTCTTGGATCAATGTTGTCATCAATCTTAAAAGTAAAAACTTTCTTTTTGGAAACTTCTGGGAGGGTATCATTCTGATCCTGAGCTTTTAAATCCAAGATCAACCCCAAAAACAAGCCCATTAATACTAAATACTTCATCATTTGTTGGTTTGGTTGTTGAATATACCAATATTATCGGATATCCAAATTTAATAAATACTCGTTAGTGTAGAGTAAACAAAAAAGGAGCATACCTTTCCCAAGTCCCACTTGGAAATGAGAAAATTAATCTGAAATTTGTGTTCAATAACCGTCCAAAGATTATGAAGAAGTTGATTGCCTTTTGTATAGGATTATTCGTTTTTACCCAAACCCAAGCTTATGAAGTCGTAGAAAGGGACTCCATTGGCATAGAAAAGGTAGGAGATAAGACATTCATTATTCATCAGGTAGATCAGGGAGAGACCTTATTTGCCATTTCAAGAAGGTATAATACAGCCATAGGTGAGATTTTATCCAATAACGATCAATTACAGGATGGGCTAAAAATTGGACAAAGGATCAGAATTCCTTATATCAGCCCCACTACTGTGCCAGAGGATGCAAAACTGCATAGAGTAGCTCCTGGGGAAACTTTGTTTTCTATTTCCAAACAATATGATGTGACGGTGAATGATATCATGACTTGGAATGAGCTCAAAGGAAATGACCTCAGCGTCGGCCAGGCATTAATACTCAAAGGAGTGGTCAAAGCTAAGCCTGAACCAGTAGTTGCTCAGGCAACTCCTACGCCGGTAGCTACCCCTGCCACGCCTCCAGCCAAAACCGAAACCAAAGTCACACAGGAAAAGCCCACTGCGGAAAGGGTGGAGGCCAGGGCCAGAGAAGAGGTCAGGGCAAGTGTGCCTGCTGCTGTTCCAGCGAGTGGAACACCTGGGGCAACTACCAACAGAAATTTGCCCGGCGATTGGATTTCCCATACTGTAGCCCAAGGAGAAACTTTGTTTTCCATCGCTAAAGCGTATGATGCCAAGGTGGATGATTTGATTACCTGGAATTCATTGGCCTCCAATAACCTGAGTATTGGCCAAAAATTAAAAGTAGGAAGGGAAACTTCTTCCAATGTACCAGTGGTAACGGCTTCTGTACCAATTGTGGTGAACAATCAGCGCACTGAGGGCCAATTGGCCGTGCCAAGTACCACGGCCTCGGGCCAAAGTACCAGCACAGCGTATAAGAATATGAAAGAAACCGGTTTGGCCGAAGTCATAGAAGGCACCGGAAATCATAAGAAATACCTGGTGTTGCACCGCACAGCCCCCGTCGGCACCATCATGAGGGTGAGGAATGAAGAAAATGACATTACAATTTTCGCAAGAGTGGTAGGGAAGCTTCCCGATACTGGAGATAACAGTAAATTGGTGGTCAAACTTTCCAAAGCCGCCTATGACCAGCTGCGCGCGGTTAATGCCCGTTTTCCGGTGGAGGTGTCTTATTGAGAAAAGTTTAAAGTGTAAGGGATTAAAGGTTAAAGGAGCTTCTCAAAATTTGCAATTTCAAGAAGCGATAAAGCGGATTTGTAATCCGCAAATAAAAAAAGATCCGCCAAGATATATTAAATAGTACGCCGATAAACGCTGATGTAGCGGATTTACGCTGATCTGAGCCGGGACAAATCTTCGATCATACGCTAAATCTGCGTACTTTAACTTAGTAAAGTCCAGAGTTGAAAACTCCGGACAACAAAAACACGGTTCGAACCACGACAACCACCACAACAGGAACAACATTTACTACACGGGATTTGCTACTACGGCCATAGCCCAATTTTCCTTTTCCCATTCTCCTTTCTCCTTTCTCCTTTTCCCTTTTTCCTTGGCTCTTAATATTCTTGTTTAATTTCCCCCTTTTTGGGAATCCAAATGCTTCGCCTTACCTTTGTACCAGTATTGCCTTCCCCATGAGTAAAACCCGATTGATATTTCATAATATTTTTAGGTTCCTATGGAACGCTATTTTCATTCTATCTTATCCCATTATGGCCACTTTTGGGTTGATATTTGTTGGTCTGACCTATGTTTTTTCTGCGCTTTCCCGCTTATTGACCAGTTTGGGTCCTGACCAGGAAAAAGTCCATGTACACAAAACCGATTGGGAAATCTTACCACAGACCAATGGCCTTTTGGAAGCCAAGGTCCATAAACAGATCATGTTTGGTCCTACCTGTTTTCAAATTCGAAGAGCAGATGGGGTGCCCTCTGTGTTGGAAGACCATTATTTTGGAAGCAAGATCAAATTTATTGAGGAGGGGATGATTTTGGAAAAATGGAATGCCACAGACTCCAAATTGCTCCCTGATTTTGACATTTGCCTGTATGATCCGGATTCTGATGCTTTGACTGCACTTACCAATATCAAATGTTTTGATTGGCACCTTTCTGAAAGGAAAGAAAAGGAACTGCATTTTAAATGGTTTGATGGCACCCAAGGAGGGGAGGTCAACGTAGCGATTTAAGATGGAACTCAAAGAATTTCTAGATCAAAAAGTTTCCCAATATAATCAGCCCGGATTCATTGATTTGGATCCCATTTCCATTCCCCACCGTTTTTCCAAAAAGCAGGACATTGAGATCGCCGGTTTTTTTGCCGCCATCTTGGCATGGGGACAGCGGAAAACCATCATCAACAAATGCCTGGAACTGATGGCCATGATGGATAATGCGCCTCATGACTTTATGTTGCAACATACGGACCAGGACCTGAAGCCTTTCCTGAATTTTAAGCATCGTACTTTTAATGACCTGGATACCCTTTATTTTATTGCTTTTTTTGCTTGGTATTATCGTTCTTATGAAAGTCTGGAAGCCGCATTTACCATAGGTTGGACAGAAGAAGTGGATGTGATGGAGCGGCTTCTGGTCAATTTTCACCGTATTTTCTTCAGTCTTCCGGATGCACCCCAGAGGACTAGGAAACACATTGCAACACCGGAACGTAAAGCAGCTTGTAAAAGACTTAATATGTTCCTGCGCTGGATGGTCAGAAAGGATGATAAGGGTGTGGATTTTGGGATTTGGAATATTCTGAAGCCTTACCAACTCATCTGTCCCTGTGACCTACATGTTGATCGGGTAGGGAGAGAGTTTGGGCTGATTACCCGAAAACAAACTGACTGGCTGACAGCCCTTGAACTTACCCAGCGGCTGCGGGAATTTGATCCGGAAGATCCGGTGAAGTACGACTTTGCGCTTTTTGGATTGGGAGTTGGCTAGGGATTAAGAGCCAAGGCTAAAGGCAAAAGGAGGGTTAACCGTTAACACGTTAACCTTAAATACATTTCTTGGGTCGAAACCATAAAAAAAGCCCCGAAACCGGGGCTTTTCAAATTTGGATTTATTTATCAAGGAGTTGGAAAATGTCAATCTCCGTGGCTTTGACTTTTTCCTCAAAAGGTTTCCAGTCATTCTCGAAGAAAGCCTTCCATACTTCCATGGCTTCCTCTGCACTTTCCTTGGCATGTTGCATCAACCTGTCTTCGGTATCCCCAGGGGCGCCAAAAGAAGAACCGGCATACCTTCTCGGGGCAAATAACATGGTCATGGTGGTCGGATAAAGGTTACGCACAATGCCCTGACCTTCTCTGGTCGGCCCATAGAATGCCTCCCTGGTAGTATCCACTTTTTTCTTGGTCTCATTGGCCAATTTCACCAAGCTCTTCACCTCTTCGGTATCCACATCTTTGGCATAAGCCAAAATCCTGTCGATCAAGTTCTTGGCATCATCCAACTGCCTAGTAGCCTTCATCACATCAGCACCCAGAAGTTCTGCTTCCTTCAAGAAGGCTTCTCTGGCCTGCAAATCTGCCATCTGGGCACTGATTCTTGGATCCATATGGACATTAATGCTGGTTTCCGAGGAAGCATCGCCATAAGTAAAGACCACTTTGTGGGTGCCTGGCAAAGCAGGACCTCCACTTGGTTCAAAGAATCCTCTACGGCTGCTTTGTCCGCCCCAACCCATAGGTATATCTGCTGCAGACTTTCTGTCCAGGTTCCAGATGACCTGATTCACCCCATTTTGTGGAAGGGTTTTCAAGGTTCTGATCTGCTCTCCCGCTGCATTGAAAATGGCTATGGTCACAGAATCCATTTTTTCCTTTCCTGGGTCATTGATGATAAAGTGCAGCCTGCCTCCAAATGGACGATTTTCTGCGGCATATTTGGCATCAGCAGCAAAACGCTCTCCATGAGGTTGGTGGATTTCCGCCTGATAAGCATCGGAAGGGTCCACGGCTGTAATTTTTCCAGCAGGGGCCTTGCCTTGGTTTTTGGCAAAAACCCTTAACGGACGGATGTCATCCAGGACATAAATCGATCGCCCAAAGGTACCAATTACCAAATCGGCCTCTCTTTCCTGAATGACCATGTCATAGGTGGATACGGCATTGGGATACCCATGTCTCCATTGGTTCCAGGTTTTGGCATTGTCAAAACTCACATACAAGCCAAACTCTGTACCCAGGAAAACCAAATTAGGCTCCACAGGATCCTGCACCATGGAAAGGGCATAGCCCCAAACTTTGGAGTCATCGGCTACCCGCTCATAGGTGTTACCATAATTCTTGGTGCGGTAAGCATAAGCAGTGAAATCGTTGTTTCTGTAATTATTGGCCACAATCCAAGCTTCCCCTGCATCATATCTGGAAGCTTGGATTTGAGGAATCCAACTGTTTTTAGGCAGTCCGCTCAGTTTAGCAGCCGTATTGGTCCAGGTCTTACCGCCATCACGGGTCACCTGCACATTGCCATCATCCGTACCCACCCAAATCACATTGGGATCTAGCGGGCTGGGTGCTATGGTAATGATGGTAGTATGGTTTTCTGCTCCTGTAATGTCAAAGGTCAATCCTCCAGTTTCCTGCTGTTTCTGTTTCTCAGGATCATCGGTAGTTAGGTCCGGTGAAATTATCTCCCAAGTTTCTCCCCTGTCAGTACTTTTATGCAAAAACTGACTGCCATAATAAATGGTGGCCGCATCATGAGGACTCTGCGCAATGGCCGCGTTCCAGTTGAACCTAAGGAAAACATCCTTATCCGGGTGTGTGGGACGGATTACCCTTTTATGGCCGGTTTCTTTATCGTATCGGGCCACATTGCCACCCTGGGACATGGCATAACCAAATCTGGAGTTTTCAGGGTCGGGAACCACATCGAAACCGTCCCCGAACATGATTTCCTGCCAGTAAGTATTGCGGATACCGTCTCTTCTCCATACATAAGCCGGTCCTACCCAACTTCCATTGTCTTGTAGCCCGCCATATATGTTATATGGCAGTTCGTTGTCCACATTGATGTGGTACCACTGACCAAGTGGGAGGTTTTCGGCAAAATACCAGGTCTTACCTCCATCTCGGGTGATGTTCAATCCACCATCGTTGCCATCTATCATGAAGCTTGGGTCCTCAGGATGGATGTACCAAGCATGGTGGTCAGGGTGCACCCCTTCATAAGTAAGTAGCTGCGTAAAAGTTCTACCACCATCTTCAGACATGCCTACCCTGGAATAAAGGGTGTATAACCTGTCCGCATTTTTTGGATCTGCATATATTTCAAAGTAGTAGAAAGGTCTGTCACCGATCTCCGGTTTGTCATTTACCATTTTGAAATTGTCCCCCCCGTCTTCAGACACATAGAGGGCGTTTTTGCTGGATTCCACCAAGGCATAAACCTTTTGAGAGTTGGCCTTGGAAATCGCCAGTCCCATACGGCCAAGGTCTCCTTTGGGTAAGCCGTTTTTATCATCCAGCTTTTTCCAGTTATTTCCCCCATCAATGGACACAAACAGACCGGAAGAAGGACCTCCAGACTTAAAGAACCAAGGATAACGCCTGTGTTCCCACATATTGACAAAGATCTTATTGGGATTGTTGGGATCCATGATCATTTCACCCACCCCGGTTTTGCTGTCTATGTAGAGGATTTTGTTCCAGGTTTTACCACCGTCGGTGGTTTTATACACGCCTCTTTCCTCCTGTTCGCCCCAGGGAGAACCAATGGCGCCCACATACACGGTATTGGGGTCGTCAGGATGCACGATGATGCGGTGGATCGCACGGGTTTTTTCCAATCCCATCAATTCCCAGGTTTTTCCGGCATCTAATGAACGGTAGACGCCGTAACCCAGGTTAAGGGAGTTACGGGGATTGCCTTCTCCTGTACCTACCCAGATGATGCTGGGATTTTTCTGGTAAATGGAAATGGCACCTATGGAATGCACCCTTTCCTCATCGAAGATGGGGGTCCAGGTGATGCCGCCAGAGGTAGATTTCCATAGGCCGCCAGAAGCCGAACCTGCATAGATAATGTTGGGATTGGCATGTACGGCATCGATAGCCGTCACACGTCCACTCATGCCGGCAGGCCCCACACTACGGGTTTTCATGGCCTTAAACTGCTCCATGTCCACCTGTTGGGCTTGTAGCGGGAGGCTCCAAGCCAAAAGCAGGAATAGTCCTAGCCAGCTGATTTGGGTAAATTTTCTGTATAGTTGCTGCATTGTATTTATTTTTGTTATTCAAATAAAACTACAAAAACCAATGAAAATATGGAATTGATATAGTTGGGGAATTGGGTTGATGAGCGGAATCTCTTTGTAAATTTTCGAAGAATTTTAATTTATAGTTACTATGCGTCGGTTAGTATTAGTATGCTTTGCGCGAAACTTTAAATTAATTTTCCTTAAAAAAATAATTTGAATCAAATAGGTATATACATTCAGAGATTTAATCTAATAGTTAATTTATTTTTTTTAGTAGCTAAAAAAGTTTGATTTATTCAAGGAATCATCTTCTACTCATTTTTCAGAATTTATATTGATTTAGCATAAAGGACCATCTATATTTGGTCCATATAAAATCCTGAAGAAATATCTTTTATGTTTCATATTATCCATCTTCACTGGCTGAAAGGTTGATTAAGATCCCGTTTTGTATCAGGGCTATCTGTTTTAAATGTAGGTTTTTAAAGTATTTTACTTTGTGCTTTGGGACTGAAGGGGCGAAGCTTTGTTTAATGAGTTGTGTGATTTACTGATTAAGCAGAAAATTATATTGACGAGTATTTTAGTTTTTTAAAAAATAGGATTAAATAATTCATTTTATCGATTTATAAAAGAATTTAATTAATATTGTAAATCAAAGTTTGAATCAAGTAACTTTTATTGCTGAAAAGTAAAATACTAAAACTTTAGAATAAAAAGAGTTTTTTAATGGTATGAAAATTATTAACGTTATACTTAGTGGAGGTGTTGGGTCCAGATTATGGCCTTTATCCAGAAAAAACAGGCCTAAACAATATCTGCCAATCTTTGAAGGTGAAACACTTTTTCAAAAAACAGCTAAGAGAAATTCATCTTTTTGCGATCAAATATTGATAGTGGGTAACAAAGATAATTACCTTTTGTCAAGAAGGGATCTGCAAACAGCTGGAATTCAAAGTTATCAAGAAATTATTGAAGCTGTTCCTCGGAATACTGCTGCTGCTATCTCTATCGCAGCTTTATTGTGTGATCCAAAAGACATTCTTTTTGTGACTCCATCTGACCAATTGATAGAGGCAGATGAAGCGTATTCTAATGCGGTTGAAAGAAGTATTGACCTTGCAAAAGAGGGAAATATTGTCACATTTGGTTTAAAGCCTACACGCCCTGAAACAGGTTTTGGTTATATTGAAGCAGAGGGAGAAGAAGTAAAAGCTTTCAGAGAAAAGCCGGATCAGACCACAGCCAAACGTTTTATGGATCAGGGCAATTTCTTTTGGAATTCCGGCATGTTTTGTTTTCAGGCTGGAGTATTTTTAGATGAACTCGCAAAGTTTGAGCCTAATGTTTATCTTAAAACTTTTATGGCCAAAAGAGAAATGACTGGAAATATGATGCCAGAAAAGCTTTCTTTGGAAATCCCATCTATTTCCGTAGATTATGCAGTGATGGAGAGAACGGAAAAAATTAAAGTAGTACCTTCTCATTTCCAATGGTCAGACATGGGTTCATTTGAATCAATTTATGACTATCTTATAGAAAAAGGACATCCTGTTGATGATTTTGGTAATATGGTGATTGGTACAGAATTGCATACTGAATTTTCAGGTTTGACCAATACCATTCTCATTGAAACTGAAGACGCCATATTGGTTCTTAGAAAAGAAAATTCACAGGAGATAAAACAAGTATACGAACGCTTGGTGAAGGAAAAACCAAACTTGGTTTAAAGTACAGACCTATTTTAGGTCTGATCAATAGGCATCATTACTGCTTTAAATTTCTTAAATTTGCCCTGGAATAAATTAATTCGACACCATTATATAAATTTTTATTTTTGATTAAACAATGTTAACCCCTTTAAAAGATTCAAAGATTGCCATTATAGGTTTAGGTTATGTAGGCCTTCCCTTGGCTGTTGCTTTTGCAGAAAAGTTTAAAACCGTAGGTTTTGATATTGATAAACAAAGAGTAAACGAGCTTCAGAAAGGCACTGACCGTACTCTGGAGGTTGAAGATGAACTCCTTCAGTCCGTGATTATTCCCAATAATATTTCCCTAGAAGAAAAGGGGAAAGGCTTGTTGGTCACCGATGAGGTCTCTGCTCTCTCCAAATGTAATATTTTTGTGGTGACAGTGCCTACACCAACAGACAGACACAACCGACCTGTGTTGACGCCAATGATAAAGGCCTCGGAGACCATTGCCAAGCTCCTAAAAAAGGGAGATGTCGTTATTTATGAATCTACAGTTTACCCTGGTGTAACGGAGGAAGAAATGGTTCCTGTTTTAGAAAAGCATTCTGGTCTTAAATATAATGAGGACTTTTTTTGTGGCTATTCTCCTGAGCGAATTAACCCAGGAGACAAGGAACATACAGTCACCAAGATTCTAAAAGTCACTTCCGGTTCTACACCTGATGTGGCGGAATATGTAGATCAATTATATAAGGCTGTTATTGTAGCCGGTACCCATTTAGCCTCCTCAATTAAAGTTGCCGAGGCTGCCAAAGTAATTGAAAATTCACAAAGAGATATAAATATTGCATTTGTAAATGAACTTTCAAAGATTTTTAATTTATTGGGTATAGATACCAATGAAGTTTTGACTGCCGCGGGTACAAAGTGGAATTTCCTTCCTTTCAAGCCTGGATTGGTAGGGGGACATTGTATAGGAGTAGATCCATATTATCTTGCCCAAAAGGCTCAGGAAGTAGGCTATCATCCAGAAATTATCCTAGCAGGAAGAAGATTGAATGATTCGATGGGTAGACATGTGGCGACTGAATTAATCAAGCACATGATGCGCAAGGACCTTAAGGTTATAGACTCAAAAGTCTTGATTCTTGGGTTTACATTTAAAGAAAACTGTCCTGATATCAGAAATACAAGAGTGATTGATATTTACAACGAGCTCAAATCTTTTGATATGGAAGTTGATGTTTATGATCCTTGGGCTTCACCTGAGGAAGTTATGCATGAATATGGAATATCGATTCTTAATGGTGAAAATCCAATGGATATAAATCAATATTCTGGTGTGGTATTGGCTGTTTCCCATGATAAATTCCGAGGCATGGACTTGAAAAAATCAGAGACCTGTGTGGTGTATGATGTTAAAGGTTTCTTGCCGAAGGATTCAGTAGATGCTAGATTATAGTACCAAGTGGTTGATTAAATTAAAAATTTGGATAATCTTATAACTTAAATTAATTTGATACGACTTACTCAAGCATAAATTGGGTAAGTCGTTAAGTTTCTTTATTTTTTTATGAACCTGGAAGAACTCACAGTCATTGCTAAAAATGCTGCCATAGAAGCTGGAAAAATCATATTTTCCATTTACAGATCAGATGATTTGGGTATTGATTTTAAGGAAGATGACTCCCCGCTAACGAAGGCAGACATAGCTGCTCACGAAGTAATCGTAAGGCATTTAAGAGATACAGGTTTGCCCGTTTTGTCCGAAGAAGGGTCCTTTACTCCCTATTTAATTCGGAGCCAATGGGAGTACTATTGGCTTATTGATCCTTTAGATGGCACCAAGGAGTTTTTAAATAAAAATGGAGAGTTTACGGTAAATATAGCATTAATACATGGACAAAAATCAATATTAGGGGTAGTGTATGCGCCTGTATTGGATTGGTTGTATTGGGGAAATGAAAAGGATGGAGCTTGGAAACAAGTTGAGGATAAGACCCCAAAAAGAATGAAGGCCAAAGCAAATGGTCCAGTGAAAACCTTAGTAGCTAGCCGCTCCCACATGACTGAAGAAACCTTAAGATTTATTGAGCAATACCCTAATGCCGAAATCATTAACATGGGTTCAAGTCTGAAGTTTATGTTAGTTGCAGAAGATAAAGCCCAGTGTTATCCACGTTTTGCCCCTACTATGGAATGGGATACAGCCGCTTCCCAGGCTATAGTAGAAGCAGCAGGGAGGCAAGTACTCACCTATCCGGAAATGAAGCCAATGAAATATAATAGGGAGGAAATGAGGAACGGCTGGTTTTTGGTTAGGTAAGATTGATTAACGGCCCCGCCATTTAAATTCTTAATTTGATTCTTTCTAATTTTTTCGATAATTACAAAGTTTGCCTACCTATCTAATTCCATTTATATTTAATGCCTCTATTCCTCTAATTCCCTGATGCTTTTGAAGAATGTAAAATTTTTATGGATTTCTGTTTTTGTGGCCACTGTGCAATTGAGTGGTTGCGTACCTAACAAACGCATCATATACATGCAAGAGAAAGAAGCGTCAATCAGTCCACTTAAGTATGCATCGGAAATCATGCCTTACGAGGTGGAGGAATACAAACTTCAATATAACGACATAGTGGATATCAGTATACGAACCGCTAGTAAAGAGCTCAATGAACTTTTTTCACTTTTTGAAGCCGATAATATTAGAGGTAATATGATGATGCAAGGAGCTTTAGTGGGAGGTGATGCCTTTTTTATGACAGGGTTTAATTTGGATGAAAGAGGTATGGTCGAATTGCCTTTACTAGGTGAAATCAAGCTGGCCGGGTTTACGATTAAGGAAGCCAAGTCTTTAATAGAGGAGCGCATGATCGAATTCGTCAATAAAGAGGATTTATTTGTCAGAGTTCGTTTAGGAGGCATTCGCTATTCAGCGATTGGGGAGTTTCGTCGTCCAGGTAAACATAACGTGCTCCAAAATAGGGTTACTATTTTTGAAGCTATTGCTCATGCCGGAGATCTAACAGAAGTGGCTAAAAGAGATGAATTGGTCCTTCTTAGGCAGTATCCTGATGGTACCCGCATGTACAGAATAGATTTGAACAATATTAACCTCCTAACCTCAGAATATTTTTTTATTCAGCCGAATGACATGCTATACGCCGAACCGATGAAAATAAGAGAATTGGGTACAGGTGTAAACTTTGTACAAACTTTTTCATTGGTAATTACCACCTTAACGGCAGCATTATTGGTGGTTAATCTTATAAGACAATAGCATGAATCCGAATCGACAATTCCAAGCACCCCAACAGTTCCATAACATTGAAGAGGATGGATTGTACCAACTCAGGGACATTGTTAGACGCTACTTCCGTTATTGGTACTGGGTAGTTCTTTCTTTATTGGTTTGTTTGGCTATAGCTTTCCTTATCAATAGATGGACTCCTCCAGTTTACATGGCTACTGCCCAATTCTTGGTCAAGGAACAGGAATCAGGCATTAACCTGTTTGAACAGCGCCTCTTTTCGAATCCGGAACTACAGCTGACCAATCAGATGATCATGCTGCGCTCCAGACCGATTGCCGAATTGGCTCTAAAGAGGGTGGATTTCGAAGTTGAGTACCATTATCATGGCATCTTCTCCAAAATAGAACGCTACCCCACAGCCCCCATCTTGGTTGAAGTTGACTGGAAACATCCCCAAATTGTAGAAGGGGAAATCGAAGTTAGCTGGAATGATAGTCAAAACTTCAAACTAGTTTTCCCAGAGGAGTCTTACCAGCTCACCCAAGTAGGTTTAGAAACCAGTACAAAAATTGATCCGCCCATATTGGAACTAAACACCTTTGACTTTGGGAAATGGGTAGAAACCCCCTTTATGCGTTTCAAGGTTAGTTTGACTTCCTCTGAATCTGGAGGCAGGATAAATGTCAAAATCAGGGAAAAAAATAGCCTTATCAATGAATTTGCAAAATTCATTCAGGTTCGACCATTGGACAAGAATTCCACTATATTAGAATTGGCTATCCAAACTAATCTGCCGGCCAAAGGTAGAGATTACCTTAATGCCCTGATGGAAGCCTATCTGGAAAATGAACTGGTACAAAAAAATCTTACTGCCAGCAATACCATGAGTTTCATCGATACCCAACTCATCGGCTTGGAAGATTCCCTGAATTATATAGAAAACCGCCTGGAAACCTTTCGATCCGCCAACCGCATCTATGATATCTCAGCAGAAGGTTCTGCAGTATTCAGCAGATTGGCGGAATTGGATCGCGAACTTACGCAAGAGAAACTCAAGCGTGAGTATTATCGTAATCTGCAAAATTACCTGGTCAAAGAAGATTACAATGAAATCATAGTACCGTCAGGATTGGGAATTGAGGACCCCATTCTTAATAACCTGATCAAAAATCTGCTGGAATTGCAGAATCAAAAGGCCTACCTTATGACTACGCAGAAAGCAGCTTCTCCAGCAGTTCGGGAGGTAAACAGGAAACTGGAAGATCTAAACAATTCCATCAGGCAATTATTGGTCAATGTGGACGAAAACGCCGCCTTTCTGATTAGTGACCTAGAGCGTAGGACGGTCCAGGTTGAGCAGCAGTTCAGCAGATTACCAGCCAAGGAACAGAACCTCCTCCGGATACAGCGTGAATATACATTTTCGGAGAGTATATATACTTTTTTGGCTCAAAAGCGGGCCGAGGCGGCCATTACAAAGGCCTCGAATACTCCAGCCAATAAAATTATCGAATATGCCAGGGTATCGGAAACTCCCATTACACCTAAACCTATCCGTAATTATGCTTTGGCCTTTTCTCTGGGTATGCTGATTCCCCTCCTTTTTGTTTTAGGTAAAGTGTACTTAAGTGATAAGGTTAAAGACATCAAAGAATTGGAGAGAAAGTCCCTTGTGCCTATCCTGGCTTCTGTGGCATTCCGTAAACTCTATGATGAACTGGTGGTTTTTGCGGATAAGAATTCAGGCATTACAGAGGCATTCCGCTCACTTAGGGCCAATATGAATTTTGTCTTGCCAAAAGACCAAGCGTCTGTTATTTTGGTAACCTCCAATACCTCCGGAGAAGGAAAGACATTTTGTTCTATGAACTTGGCTTCAGTTTATTCTTTGGCAGGAAAGAAGACCATCATTATAGGTACTGACCTGCGCAAACCCAAAATTGCCAAAGAGTTTGCTCTTACCAATGACAGGGGTTTGTCCAATTACCTCAGTGGACAACAGAATGATTGGAGACTCTTAGTCAAAAGAACGGATTATGAACATTTAGATGCGCTGCTTTCAGGTCCCATTCCTCCCAATCCCTCCGAACTTATAGGGAATGGGAAATTGCCCTTATTAATTGATGCTTTGAAAAAAGAATACGACATCATTATCCTGGATACCCCGCCGATTGGCATGGTGTCTGAGACCTTGGAAATGTTTCCCTTGGCAGATGCAGTATTTTTTGTGGTACGCTATAACTATACCCTCAAATCTGGCATAGACCATATCAACCACCTCAAAACCTCCCAAAAACTTCAGAATGCCTATATCATTTTCAATGCTGTGGACGAGAAAGAGATTCAGTATAATTTTGGTTATGGCTATGGATACGGATATGGAGGATATTATGGGGGTGATGAGGAAAAGGAGGGAATAATGGGCAGATTAAGGAAGAGTTTTTTAAATTAAGTCTTAAGTGAGATGCTGAATTTTGAAAATTATGAAAGGCTGGAGCTTGGCTTTAAAACAGTCATATTTAACTTATCTTTTGGAATAATAGAGTTTCCTTACCATAAAGGACTAAAGGAAAAAAATAATTCGTTTCTCGACAAAACAATATACTTTTAATGGTAGAATAATTGATAAATTTTAATAATCAACAAAGGGGAATAGGGAAAAGTAAGACGGTACAGACTTTTTGGTTCGCCCTAGGAAGCTTAAGTTCAGTTATGCTTACATTGGTAAGTGCTGCAATCCTTTCTCGCTATTTAGATAAAGGAGAATATGGTTCATATAAACAAATCATATACATATATAACAGTTTGTTAGTAGTTTTTTCGGCAGGCTTACCTAAAGTTTTTTCTTACTTCTTGCCAAAATATTCGGTCCAAGAGGGTGTAGAGATAGTAAAAAAAATTTCAGTTCTTTTGCTTTATTGTGGGGTTTTCTTTGGTTCTGTCTTATTTTTAGGAGCAGAGGTTTTTGCAAATGCATTAAATAACATGAGATTGGTTGATGGAATTAGATGGTTTGCTATTGTTCCTGTATTTTTACTGCCGACCCTAGGGATCGAAGGAATATTTGCTGCCTATGAGAGGACGCTTTATCTTGCAGTCTATAATACAATTACCAGGCTCATTTTACTTTTATTTATCACCTCACCGGTCATAATTTTTGGCCATAATTATATTTATGCAATATATGGTTGGATTTTATCTTCGGTCTTTATTTTTCTTTTGGCTTTGTATTTTAAACGAATCCCTTTTAAAGGGATTATACCAAAGAAATCTAAGTTAAAAGTAAGAGAAATTTTTGATTTTAGTTTTCCGTTGGTAACTGCCAGCTTAGCTGGTTTAGTTTTTAACTCCTCCAATCAATTTTATATAAGTAGATATTTTGGACCTGAAGTGTTTGCAGAGTTTAGTAATGGATTTATTCAATTGCCGTTAGTGGGCATAATAGTCGGTTCGGCTTCATCTATTTTAATGCCTTATTTTTCTAAACTTGATCCACTGAGAGGTGATAAATTTGAGCTTATTTCAACTTGGCAAAGTACCATTAAAAAATCTGCATTACTGATTTATCCACTGGTAGTATTTTTTTTTCTTTTTGCAAAAGAAACAGTGCTATTGATTTTTGGGACAAATTATGAAGCCTCTTCCATTTATTTCAAATTAATTTTAGTTTACAATTTTTTTAACATTTTAATTTTTACCCCACTTATTCTATCTATGGGAAAAGTAAGATTTTATAGCATGATTCATGTTATTTTGGCAATTATGATATGGATTGGGAGTTGGGTTTTACTTAATACTCATAACTCAGCAGTTTTAATCATTATTTATTTTGTAGGTTTAGAAATACTTAAAGTATTAGTATTTGTATATTATTCATCGAAAATATTAAATATAAAGTTTGTCGATATTTTTCCCGTGGGTATGCTCATAAAGCTTTTTATCCATAGTTTCTTATGTATAGGATCAATCAGATTCTTTTTATTTCCATATGTAAATGAAGTAGGTATTCTGCCTGCATATATCCTATCATTATTATCAAGTTTTGTTTTAATTCTGATGAGTTCAAAATATTTTAAATTGAACTATAAGGCCATTGTAAATCCTCTATTATCTTATTTCAAAGTTCAGATTTAATTGGTTCGGCTGACATAAATAATTACAGAAAGATTACTGGTAATATTAATTGAAAAACAATGGCTAAGGGGAACTGACAAATTCCGGGATTGTTTCTTTTCTAGTCAGTCACTTAATCAATTATTTTTAATAAAAAATAAAATTGCATATATATACAACTGTATTTTTAATGAAATCACACTAAAGTTTTGTCCAAAAAAATCCTAATCGTCTCCAGTTCGTTTTATCCCCAAAACTCTCCTCGTTCTTTTAGGACTACGGAATTGGCCAAGGAATTGGCCAGCCAAGGACATCGGGTAACGATTTTGACACCATTTCACTATTCCCAAGAAGAATTTGCAATAGAACATAACTTAGAAGTCAAAGACCTAGGAAAAGTCAAATGGAGAGCTTTTGAACTAAAGGGTAATAATTTTACAGTACTTTTTAAACGCGGATTCAATAGGCTTTCCAGTTTACTTTTTGAATATCCTAATATTGAACTGATGACCTTGGTGAAAAAAGCTTTGAAAAAAGAATCTGGATATGATTTGTTGATTTCCATAGCTTTCCCTTTTCCCGTTCACTGGGGAGTTGCCAGGGTTTGGAATACATCCAAGCCTGAGAAAAATCCCGCGAAGGTTTGGGTAGCAGATTGCGGTGATCCATTCTATGGACAGGAGAATGATTCATTTAAATTACCTTTTTATTGGGGATGTGTAGAGATGTGGTTTATGAGGAAAACTGATTTTGTAACCGTCCCAACTCAAGGTGCTATTCAGGCTTACTTTCCTGAATTTCATTCAAAAATCAGAGTAATACCCCAGGGCTTTAGATTTGAGGATATTCAAATCCATTCAGGAGGGAAAATAAATGATCTCCTAGTTTTTGGATATGCTGGCTCTTTTATTCCGGGTATAAGAGATCCTGGAGAGTTTTTATCCTATTTGTGCAGCTTAGACGATCATTTTGAATTTCATATCTATACTTCTTCTCCTCAGTTTGTACTCCCATTTGTCGAAAAATCTAAGGATAGGATTAAGCTGAAGGCTTTGCTGCCAAGGCAAAGCTTACTATATGAGCTGAGCAAAATGGATTTTGTGGTGAACTTTGAAAATATAGGGTCAAAACAAACACCTAGTAAGTTAATTGATTATGCTATAATTAATAAGCCTATTTTATCAATTAAAACAGGGGAGCTTAATAAAGTAATAGTACAGGAGTTTTTAAGTGGGAATTACAGAAATGCCTATGTTGTGAATAATCCTGATCAATATCGGATTCAAAATGTGGCCAGGGCATTTATTGAACTTTGTAATTAAAAATGAACAGCCATTCCGATAAAAAGTTTGCAGTTTTATATTGGCTGATTTGGCCATTTGGGGCTTTTCTTTGGTCTGTGAAAAACATCAGGTCAGAAATAGCTATGACCATGCTTTTGCTTTTCTTTTTCTTCTTTGGATTAACTTTTGTGGTTCCCGAAGATGTAGAGGGAGCTGCTGATTCTGCCAGGTATGCAAGGGAGTTAAGGGACTTGCATAGCAACCCACTTACTTTCGAGCAGTTTAAAAGCTATCTTTACAGTGATGAAACGAATAAGGTAGATATATATCAACCTTTTGTCACTTGGATGATTTCTTTATTTACAAATAATCCGAAATGGTTATTTGCTTGTTTTGCATTGGTATTTGGTTATTTTTATTTAAAGAATCTAAAAATTATAATTGAAGAGATTGAAGGCAAATATCATTTTTTATTGATATTGATGCTAATCCTTTTTGCGCTTACTAACCCCATTTGGAATATTAATGGTGTCAGAATGTGGACAGCCGCACAGGTATTTTTATTTGGTATACTTCTTTTTTACGTGAAGGGTCAAAGGATAGGTTTTTTATGGGCGACTCTTTCTCTGGTAATTCATTTTTCCTTCTTGTTCCCTCTTTCTATTTTGATCTTATATCAGTTTGTGCCTAAAAATACCTGGGCTTTGTTTTTTATTTTTTTAGGTACTTTTTTGGTAAATGAATTAAATATGGAATTTATTAGAAATTTTTCTGAAAGTTTACCTTCAGTATTTAAGTCGAGGGTCAATGTCTACACGCATGAACATATTATAGAAAGTTTTAAAGATATCTCAGCAAATCAATATTCTTTGCATGTAATATTGGCAAGAAAATCTTATTCTTATTTAATTTTATTTTTATTGGCATTCATTTTTATGCAGAGAGAAAAACTAAAAAACCAAAATGTTTCTTCTTTATGTTTAATTTTCTTGAACCTGGCATTGTACTTTAAATCTTGGGCAAATTTGGCAGCTTTACTTCCTTTTGGTGGAAGATTTATGTTGATAGCTGATAGTTTAACATCAATTTCTATAATATTTTACTTCGCTAAAGGGGAGTCTTATCCGAGAATCGGTAAAATTCTTTATTTTTTAGTTCCCATAATACTTTTTACAATTGTGTTTAAAATTAGAGAAGGTGCAGACTACTTTGGATTTTTGACTATTCTTGGAAATCCGGTTGTCGCTTTGTTTGTAGAGGATAATGTGCCTTTTATTGAATTCGTGAAAGTGGTGTTTTAGCTGTAATCTTTTCAAAAAAATATTATTTGTAGTCTTTAATGAATCTTCAGTATAGGATAAAAAATCTTAAGAGCTATTTGGCAAATTTACCAGGCTGGCGAACTGATCGTAAATTAGTTGTTTTCCAGAGTGATGATTGGGGAAGTGTAAGAATGCCCTCACAAAAAGTTTATAAAATTTTGTTGGAAAGAGGTATTCCAGTAAGCAATTTGGCTTATCAAAGATTTGACAACCTGGCAACAGGAGAAGATTTTGAAACGCTTTTTAGCGTTTTAACCAGCTTTAAAGACATAAATGGTAACCACCCTGTAATTACAGCCAATACTATCCTTACCAATCCCGACTTTAAGAAAATTAAAGAGACTGAATTCTCAGAGTATCATTATGAATTGTTTACTGATACCTTGAAAAGGTACGGTGGAGATTTTTTAGGAGCCTTCGATCAGTGGAAAACAGGAATTCAACTAGGAGTTTTTTATCCTCAGTTTCATGGTAGGGAGCATTTGAATATAAAAAGATGGATGAAAGCCCTTAAAAATAATGTTGGGAATGTCAGGTTTGCTTTTGACCACGGCGTTTTCGATTTAAGTACCAATAATGTAATTCATAAAGAATCATTCATGGATGCATTGGACATTTCAAATGAGGAAGATTTAAAAAACCAAGAGTCTTACCTAAAAGAAGGTTTATCGCTATTTGAAGATCTTTTTGGTTTCCGTTCTAAAACATTTACTGCCCCCTGTTATGTTTGGCATCCTAAATTAGAAAAATCCTTGTATGAAAATGGTGTATTGGGGCTTCAAGGTGGATGGGTTCAAAAAATCCCTGTAGATTCTGACAAAATTCAATATCAAAAGAAAAGACATTACACCGGGAAAAAAAACAGATGGGGTCAAATTTACCTAGTTAGGAATGCGGAATTTGAACCATCACAAGAACCTTCAATTGATTGGATAGGCGATGTGTTGAATCGAGCTGATATCTCGTTCCTGATGAAAAAGCCTCTGATTATTTCTACCCACAGATTAAATTTTATCGGATCTTTAGATATTGAGAATAGAAATAAAAATTTAAAATTACTAAAACAACTCTTGAAAAAATTGCAAGAAAGACATCCGGAACTAGAGTTCTTGCATTCAGCAGAATTGGTAGATCAAATTCTTGTCTAATATTTTATGGAAGCGACACTTAAAAAATACAAAAAAACAAGGATCATTTTGGCAGATATTTTGGCTATCACAGCAGTCTATTTAATCCCCTCAATAGCTCATTTTTCACCTTTTCCATTATATTTTGCTGAACCTATGCGCTTAATTGCAATTACAGTATATTTCCTTTCAAAAAATCACTGGAATGCAATGGTCCTAGCGTTTACTCTCCCTTTCTTTTCAATGTTATTTACTGGGCATCCTATCCCTCTTAAAGCTATCCTTATTTCCGTTGAGTTGTTCCTGAATATTCTGTTTTTAAGAATAATGACAAAAAATTTAAATTTACATCTTTTATTAGCCCTTTTTAGCAGTATTCTTTTTAGCAAGATTCTTTATTACTTTTTAAAGTATGCATTGTTGACCACTTCTCTTATGTCTGGCAGCTTGATTTCCATTCCTATTTATATTCAGTTATTCTCTTCAGCAATTACGGCAATTCTATTTTTCGTTTTTTTATATAATAAGGAAAAACTATGATTCGGAATTTTGTTCATGTGATGCCAGTTTTCACTGATTCAACCTCTCGGAATTTAGATCAGATGAAATTGATTTACCAAGACAGAGAAAAATTGATTTCTTATATCAAAAAAGTGACCGAAGATTTTTTGGGAGTTAATGATGTCAAAGGAAAACGTTTGTTTCTTAAACCAAATTGGGTTAGACATGATATAAAACCTGATCATGATGTTTGGTGCCTCAGAACCCATGATGAATTTGTATTAGCGGCAGTTGAATATTTTTTAATGATGGGTCCAGTGAGTATTGTGGTAGCAGATGCTCCAATTCAGGGGTGCAAATGGGATTTGTTAATAACTAATGAGCTATTAGAAAAATTTTCCAAATTATCAGATAAATATGAAATCCCTGTAATTGTGAAGGACTTTCGAAGGGTAGTTTTTGATCCTAAAAAAAATATTTTGGAAGTTGAAAGATCATCTTTAGATGAGTATACTATTTTTGATTTAGGAAAAGATAGTTTCTTGGAACCCATCTCTTATGGTAATAAAAACCCATTTCGTGTCACCAGTTATGACCCTGCAAGGTTAGTCGTTTCTCATGGTCCGGGGTATCATAAATATTGCATCACGCATGAATTGTTCAACAGTGATGTAGTAATTTCCATGCCTAAAATAAAAACACATCAAAAGGCAGGAATTACAGCAGCTTTAAAAAATATTGTGGGCCTCAATGGAGATAAAGATTTCTTACCTCACCATAGAAAAGGAGGGGTGAAAGATGGAGGTGACTGTTATCCTGGGAGTAATTTTTTAAGAAGACAAGCGGAAAATCTGTTGGATTTTGCTAATAGTCGGAGGGGTAGATTCAGTTATTTGACTATGGTAAGGTTGGCAGGATTGTTATGGAGAATATCCTTGCCATCCAAAATCCATGATGTTGGAGCAGGTTGGTATGGCAATGATACCACTTGGCGGATGGTTTTGGACTTAAATAAAATAGCTTTATACGGAACCATTGAAGGTAAAATAATGCCCTCGATCCAAAGGAAATTTTTTAGTTTGAGTGATGGAATTATAGCAGGCCAAGGAAATGGCCCCTTACACCCAGATACTTTGAACCTTGGTGTTGTAACTTTCACAAATCATTCAGGAATGCATGATGTGATTTGTGCGTCTTTGATGCAATTTGACTATCGGAAAATCAATTTGTTGAGAACAGTTTTCAAACTTAGTAAATCTGAACAGGTTGATTTTTTCTTAAATGGCTCAAAGTGTGAATTAAATAAATACCAAGAGTTGTCCATTCCGACAAATCCTCCCCCAGGATGGATAGATCATTTAGCACCTCATTTATCATCTAAATGATAGCAATCCACAATAACAATCTAGGCTTTACTCCTAGATGGATTCAATACTGTGAGTCGAAGGGAATTCATTACAAATTGGTAAATTGTTATGATAACGATACCATTCATCAATTGAAGGATTGTGATGCCCTAATGTGGCATCATTGGCAAGTCAATTCAAAAGACATTATAAAGGCTAAAAGATTACTATTAGCCTTAGATCATGCTGGGAAAGTAGTTTTTCCCAATTTCAAAACTGGATGGCATTTTGATGATAAAGTCGCACAAAAATATTTATTGGAATCGCTGAACTTACCTTTAGTTCCCACCTACCATTTCGTTGATAGAGCAGACGCCTTAGAATGGGCAAAGAATACCGATTTCCCTAAAGTTTTTAAGTTGGCAAAAGGAGCAGGATCTGCAAATGTAAATTTAGTTCATAACAGAAAGCAAGCTGTCTCTTTGATAAATCAGGCTTTTTCATCGGGTATTAATGTTTATGATCGATTAGGAGTATTGAAGGAGAGATGGCGGAAATTTGTGAAAGTCAAGGATTCATTTTTCAATGTCATCCAATCATGTTATAGAATTTTTAATATACCCAGGTATGGAAAGCTTTTGCCAAAAGAAAGATTTGAAGTCTGTTTTCAGGATTTTATACCGGATAATGATTTTGATATTCGTGTTATAGTAATTGATGAAAAGGCATTTGCCATCAAAAGACTAGTTAGAAAGAATGATTTTAGAGCATCTGGCAGTGGTGATATTGTTTATGAAAAACACCATTTTGATGAAAAACTTATCCAAAAATCATTTGAGTTCGCAGGTTCTTTAAAAGCCCAAGTAGTAGCTTTTGATTATGTGTTTGATACAGATCAGAACCCACTGATTGTCGAGATTAGCTATGGATATGCCATAGAAGTCTATGACCAATGTGCCGGATATTGGGACAAAGAACTGAATTTCTATGAAGGAAAATTTGATTCTTGTGAGTGGATGGTTGATTCGGTTTTAAAAGCGATAAGTGAAAAATAAAACTGTTTGCTTAATTGGAGGAGGTTTGGCTATTGGTGGTCAGGAAAGGGCTCTGGTTTTATTAGCCAATGCTTTGGCCGAAAAGGGAGTTAAAGTTTTTATAATAACCTTATTTAAAACTTCTGTTGAGTTTGATCTCCATTCTTCCATTACTGTTTTCCTTCCTGATATCGATAGGAGGAAAATCAATAAATTTATCTATGCTATCAGGATCATCCCATTTATTCGTGGTTTAATTAAACAAAATAAACCTGATTCAATCATTTGTTTTGGAGATTGGTTTAATGCATTTGCAATTATGGCGACAAGAGGCCTCTCATCCAAAATGATAATAACAAATAGGATGGGGCCTAATTTATTTTTGGGTAATTTCATTGAAACCATGAACAGGATTTTCTATCGTTTTGCAGATGAATTGATTGTTCAAACTGAAAGCGCCAAGGAAATTCTAAGTAACAAATACAATATTAAAAAGATAACTGTAATCCCTAACCCAATTCAATTGAATACCTATGAAAGGCCAATCCTAAAGAAACAAATTATTACTGTTGGCAGATTATCTCGGGAGAAAGGACATCAAGTCCTCCTAAAAGCTTTTGCCCACCTTCAAGATAAAGAATGGACACTGCATCTAGTCGGAGATGGTAAAGAAAGGGAATCGCTTGAATACTTAAGCAAAGACCTTCAAATCGAGAATAGGGTCTTTTTTCATGGGAAAATGCAGGATTTTGAACACTTGCTTTTAGGTTCACAGATTTTCGTTTTACCATCTTTTTATGAGGGTTTTCCAAATTCGTTATTGGAAGCCATGCGTGTAGGATTATGCTGTGTTGCCTCCGATTGTATTGCAGGTCCTTCAGAGATCATTACAAATGGGATTAATGGCTTGCTTTTTAAACCTGGAAATGAAGTTCAATTGGCAGAATTGCTTAATCAACTAATTGAAGATAAACAGCTATTAAATAATTTGTCGAAAAATGCTAAATTATCCCTCCGGCGTTTTGAAAAAAATAATATTATTCAGCAGTTTGAAAAGTCTTTGTTTGTAGAATAAATGAAATTACTCCAGATAAATTCTACCCTTGGTGTTGGCAGTACAGGGAGGATAGTGGAAGACCTTGGTGCTTTTTTGCTTGCCAATGATGGGGAAAGTTTTGTAGCCTTTGGTAGAAGTGCTCGAAAAAGTAGATCAAATACGATAAAATTAGGAACAAAACTTGATCAGTTGAATCATTGGTTTCAAACAAGGGCTTTTGATACCCATGGATTTCATTCGAAAAGAGCTACTGCAAAGTTGATCGATCAAATTCCGGCCATAAATCCAGATGTAATTCATTTGCATAACCTTCATGGGTACTACTTGAACGTAGAGTTGCTATTTGATTTTTTAAAAAGTTACGGCAAACCCGTTATATGGACACTTCATGACTGCTGGGCATTTACAGGCCATTGTTGTTATTATGAAAGAGTGGGATGCGATAAATGGAAAACCCAATGCCATACCTGCCCACTTTTATTTTTATACCCAGAGTCTATTGGATTAGATAATTCCAAAAACAATTTTATCAGGAAAAAGGCCTCTTTTCAAGGGTTGGGTAACTTGAGGATAATAACTGTTTCCAAGTGGTTAGAGTCCCAGGTCAAGCAATCTTTTTTAAAGGAGTATTCTGTGCAAACCATATATAACGGAATAGATTTGGATATTTTTAAACCAAAAGACCAGGTATACACTAAAAATAAGTTGGGGCTTTCAGCTTATAAGATAATTCTTGGTGTAGCCAATGAATGGTCAGATGGAAAAGGACTTGGGGTATTTTTGGAAATTGCCAAGTCCTTAGGTAATGATTATAGGATAGTTTTAATTGGCTTGAGTGAAAAACAAATTGAATCCCTTCCACAGAATATCTTGGGATTTCAAAAGACAAAGAATTTGCAAGAGGTGGTTGATTTTTACAATGCGGCAGATGTTTTTGTCAGCCCTTCTACCGCTGAAACATTCGGGATGGTTGTTGCGGAGGCTTTATCCTGTGGTACTCCCTGTGTAGTCAATGATTCTTCCGCCTTACCGGAATTGGTTAATCCTGAGGTAGGAGAAGTTGTTTCTTGTCATGATGTTGATAAATTCCATAAAGCTATTGTAGCAGTGGTCAATAGAGGGAAAAAAGCGTATTTCGAAAAATGCAGAAAAAGAGCAGAGAGTCTTTTTGGACTTCAAGAACATTTGAATGCTTATTTTAATCTTTACACAAATCTTATTGATTAATCAATGAAGCTTTTTTTATATTAAAAGCTGAAATTAACCAAGATAATTTCATTGATCGCCTCAAAATACAAACATGTCAAAAATTAAAGACCGCAAAATTCTCATCATCAACCAAGCCTCGAATTACTTGACGATTGGTTTTGCGAATGCATTTTTTGAAAAGTTTGCCGATGTGACTTTGATTACGGGTAGTATACGGGTACAAGGGGAGGAACTTAATCCTGAAATTAAAGTCCACTATATCCACAGATGGGTTGAAAGACCCATGCACAAGAAACTGTGGTCTTACATGGGAGCGCTATGGAAGTTTTTTTTGTTGATCAGGACGCAGTATGGCAAGCATGAAGTGTTTTTTGTTTCTGTTCCTCCCATGGGCTACCTGTTGAATTTGTTACTGCCCAATAGGTTCAGCATGGTCATCTGGGATGTGTATCCTGATACATTTAAGATTACAGGAATGAAAGCCTCACATCCTCTGTATAGGACATGGGCTCATTTGAATAAAAAGTCTTTTATAAAAGCATATCGTTTGTTTACCATTGGGGATAAAATGGCAGAGCTAATTGAGCAATATGTAGTAAAAGAGAAAATTCTGATCCAGCCCATTTGGTCTATTTTTCAGGAGAATTCAAGGTTTCCCAAAGTAGATAATCCCTTTGTAAAAGCCCATAATTTGGAGGGTAAATTCGTTGTGCAGTATTCAGGCAATATTGGCTTGGCCCATAAAGTGGAGGTTCTGGTGCAGCTGGCAGAAAAAATGCAAGTGCATCAACATATCCTTTTTCAGATCATTGGTAGAGGCCCGAGGAAGTCCGTTCTGGAAAAGATAGTAGAAGAGAAAGGACTTCCCAATTGCCAGTTTCTGCCTTTCCAATCGGAAGAGATGTTCCCTTATTCCCTCTCAGCCGCTGATTTAGGGGTAGTGATTCTGGATGAAGCTACAGCCAAGGGCAGCGTTCCCAGTAAATCCTACAATCTGATGAGTTATGGCTTACCGGCGTTATATATTGCCGGCCCAGATTCTGAGTTGGCTGCTTACGCTGACAAATACAAACATGCTGCCTGTTTTAAACAAGAGGAGATGGATAAGGCAGATGAATTTATTTTGGCACTAAGTGCATCTGATGCACTCTGGAACAAGTATTCCAAAAATGCTGAAATAGCAGCTACCTATTTTAGAAGGGACAATGCCGATAGATTTGTTGAAAAATATTTAGGATGAGCTTAAAAGACCAACTTTTGCAGAACCTTAAAAACATTCCAGGTTGGAAAACCAATCGGAAATTAGTAGCCATCGCAGTGGATGATTATGGGAATGTACGTGTGGATTCCAAAAAGGCCTTAGAACAGATTGAGAAAAAAAATCCGGTCAAAGAACAGCGTTTTGACCGTTATGATACCCTTGAGACCAGGGAGGATTTGGAAATGTTGTATGAGGTTTTAAGTTCGGTCAAAGACCAATATGGAAAATATGTAGTTTTAACACCTTACGTGCTCTCAGGTAATATCGATTTTGAAAGAATTCAAGAAGAAGGTTATCAGGCTTATCATTACGAATTACTGCCAGTCACTTTTAGAAAGCTGGGCATCCTTCAGCCGGAAGCCTATGAGGGAACTTGGAAATTATGGCAGGAAGGAATCGATAAAGGTCTGATGCATCCTGAATTTCATGGAAGGGAACATTTTAATTTGAAGGTTTTTGAAGAAAAGTTGGCCAAAAAAGACCCTGTTTTGATGCTTTCTTTGGAGAACCGTTCTTTAGCGAATATTGGACCTTCGGGTTATTCCTCCATAAGTTGGACTTCTTCTTTTTCCTTTTGGGATCCAGTAGAGGATACCAAAAGATTTCCTGAAATCATAAAGGAAGGTTTAGCTGCGTTTGAAAAAATATATGGCTATAAATCCAAAGTTTTTACCCCTCCAGCACAGCAGTTTCCCGCCCACTTAGAAGATCAGCTGACAAACTGGGGACTTACAGCTATAGATAAACCCTTATATCAGTTAAGACACCTTGGTTTTGGAAAATATAAAAGGCAGTTGGTGAGTATAGGCTATAAAAAAAAACAAGATAGGGTAGAGTTGGTTCGCAATGTGGTCTTTGAACCCACGAATGGTAACTTTGACCATGTAGCCAAGGCCATTTCTCAGATTCAGGCGGCCTTCCGCTGGAACAAACCCGCCCTTATTTCCTCCCATCGGGTCAATTTTTGTGGGCATATTGATCCCAAGAACAGGGAAAAAGGATTGGCGAATTTAAAGAAATTGCTAAAATCCATTGTCAAAAGATGGCCGGAGGTGGAGTTTGTATCAGCGGGGGGGTTAGTGGACATTATTAGACGATAGAACGAGAATTGTTAATGGTATTCATGGATTGGAATGTTGATTTTCGCAAGCTCAAAAAATAATATTACGTAGATTCGGTTGTAGATAAATCAGTGATAGTCCGGTAGATCTCTGGTATCTGTAAAAATCAAAGCCTAAAAATCTGTCAATCAAATAAGACTTAAGCGGACTTAATATAAAGAATTCTTTGATAGTATTTAGAGTAGCATGGTTCTGTTCTTGTTGAAAAGCAAATTGGGTGGGCTAAAGGCAGGGAAGTAAAAGAGATTTGGTAAAAAAAGAAACTAAAACTATTTAGAAGAGGATGGGAGCAATGATGATGGACTGGGCCTGCCTGAAGTCTGAAATGTCTACTCCGGCCATTAGGGTTCATAGGATTCCATCGTCTTGATGTAGGGTTAATTTTTGAAAAAAGAAAAAGTATCATATAAAATTTTCTTTAGGATTCTCTAAGATAAATTTAACTATTAATGAAGTTTACATTAAACTCCTTACAAATAATACCTCGTAATTATTTTGCTGAAAAGAATTCTATATTTAGGTTATTATCTAAAACAGCTGGATAGGGATAAGTTTTCTGAATTTTTAAACTATTCAGTTAATTTGACGGGAAAATTGAAAGTATCCATTGTCTTCGATGCATTTGTTTCCGTCTTCCTCTTTAACATTTCCTTGCAGGAGTACTTTCAATTCCGTTTTTTTGAATTGGACAGGGAAGAAAGAGAAAACTGGGCAGGTACAGGCTATATGTATGAATACCAATTACGGATGAACCCGAAAACATCACGCCATATCTTAGACGATAAAATCCTTTTCTATAAACACTACAAAGAGTTTTTTTTGCATCAAGTAGCAGATTTGGAAACATTAAAAGGCAATGAGAAACTTATCTGGAAACTCCTTCACAACCCATCTGGAAAAATTGTGCTAAAAGTATCGGATGGGAAATGCGGAAAGGGGGTTTTGATCAGGAAAACGGATGATTTCACACCTCATACTTTGGTTGAAGTGATGGAACAGGAAGGCTACGAGTTGGCTGAGGAATTCTTAATCCAGCATCCTGATCTTCAAAAATTATCTCCTTCTGCAGTGAATACTGTAAGGATTTTCACCCAGTTGAATGCCAATAATGAGGTGGAATTCTTAGGTTGCCGTCTAAGAATATCCGTCAACTCACCCATAGACAATATGGCTGCGGGAAATATGGCAGCACAAATAGATGAAAAAAGTGGTGTTGTCACAGGCCTGGGTGTATATAGCGATATTACCAAAAAAGATGAAGACTTTCACCCGATTACAGGGTGCAAAATTGAAGGATTTAAAGTGCCATTCTGGAACGAAACTTTAGATATGGTCAAAAGAGCAGCTTTGATATATCCTCAAAACCGATCCATAGGATGGGATGTGGCCATCACTGACAAAGGACCAGGATTGATCGAAGGAAACCACGATTGGTGCAAGTTGCTTTGGCAGCTGCCTGTGAAAAAGGGATTAAAGAGGGAGTTGGAAAAGTTTAGATGATGGAGTGCAGATTCTTTTGGCGCAAAGAAGTTTGGATTGTAGGATAAGGCCATGCGTAATTCTTAAAATTATTTATAAGAGAAATTTGTTAAACCTGAATACTTAGGCTTTTTAACCCTAATTATCTACTGATTTAGATTGATTCAGGATTTCCCATTTATTAATATTAGGTTTAAGTTAGATGGAATTAAAAGTTAGGATTCGTAATAAAACATCAAAACACAAGAGAATCAAGTTTCAGCTATTCAGTCTAAATAATTCCATATGTATTATAAAAAATATTTCAAAAGACCAATTGATATTTTAATTGCATTGTTGACTTTGTTACTTTTTAGCCCTTTTTTTATCCTAATTACTTTTATCCTGTTTATCCAAAATAAAGGTACAGTCTTCTTCTATCAAGAAAGACCTGGTATGAATCAAACACCTTTCTATATCATCAAATTTAAGACCATGACAGATACAAGGGATAAGGAAGGTATTTTATTGCCAGATAATGAACGGATTACAAAGGCTGGAGACATTATCCGTAAATTATCCTTGGATGAATTACCCCAATTGATCAATGTACTTAAAGGAGATATGAGTTTGGTTGGGCCAAGGCCTTTACTGTTCAGCTATATTCCATTATATTCCGGGTTACAGTTGAGGAGACACGAAGTTAGACCCGGAATTACAGGATGGGCCCAAGTCAATGGGAGAAATTCAATTTCCTGGACAAAAAAATTTGAATTTGATATAGAATATGTGGAGCAAGTATCTTTTATTTTTGATATGAAAATTTTGTTGCTGACCGTTTACAAAGTTTTTAAAAGGGAGGGTATAAACCAGAGCGAAGACCGTCCAATGGAACCTTTTAATGGAAATAATTGAATTATGAAGAAAAAATTGGTTTTAATCGGAGCAGGGAATGTTTGCGGATATTTGGCATATAACATCCATGATTTTCCAGAATATGAAATAACTGGGATTTTGGACGATGATATAGAAAAACATCATCAGGATTTTTATGGATTAAAGGTTTTGGGAGGGATTGAATTTTTGAAGAATTTTTTTGGGACAGAAATTTCTGTGGCCATTTGTATTCATGACCCTGTGATGAAATTTGGAATTTTTGAGAAAATCAAACATTATGGGTTTAATTTTCCCAATTTTATTTCTCCTAAAGCTTGGGTTTCGCATGCAGTAGATATAGGGATCGGAAGTATTATATATCCTGGCGTCTCTATCAACTATGAGTCTAGGATAGGTAATTTTGTTAGCTTGAATATGAATTGTGCCTTAGGACACCATTCTTTTGTTGAAGATTTTGTAAGTTTTGCCCCTGGCGTAAACTTAGGAGGACACACGACTCTTCTAAAAGGAGTAAATATGGGTATTGGGGCATCAACTTTACAAGGAGTCACAATAGGAGAATTTTCTATTATTGCAGGTAATTCCATAGTCATTAAGGATGTCCCTTCTTATTCCAAAGTAATAGGAGTCCCGGGTAAAGTGGTAGAAAAAGTCTTTTGAAAAGTGATAAAAAGGGGTCCAATTAGCAATTAAAAAATAGCTGGTGTTTTAGTGATTTCAGTGCAAATCAAGCTGGAATTATCACCTCACCTTGCTAACAATATGGCGCTAAATTTAGCCTTGAAAAGCCACATTTCTTTATGGGTTTTTAACATCTCACTTAACTTTTTTTTTTCGACAACAATTAGCTTTCCTCAGTAAGCATAAGCACAAAAAATCTATTATTTTTGAAATTGGTAAAATTGTTTGCTCGATGAGTCTATCTCCCAAAATCTGGCTTTCGTCCCCGCATATGGGCCCAAGTGAAATTAAGTATGTACAAGAAGCTTTTGCTACGAATTGGATTGCCCCTCTCGGACCTCATGTGGATGGCTTTGAAAAGGACCTAGAGGATTTTACCGGTGCCAAACATGCCGCAGCTTTGAGTTCAGGGACAGCTGCTATTCATTTGGCATTAGTGATTTTGGGAGTAAAGCCGGGAGATTTAGTGCTTTGTCAGAGTATGACTTTTTCTGCTTCAGCCAACCCTATTAGTTATTTGGGTGCCATTCCTGTATTTATTGACTCAGAAAAAGATACATGGAACATGTGTCCTCAAGCATTAGAGGAAGCAATAGTAGCATGTAAATCAGGTAAAGTCAGTGGTAAAGCTCAAAAGCCAGCAGCCATTATTCCTGTTCATCTTTATGGAATGCCCGCCAAGATGGATGCTATTATGGAACTGGCCAAAAAATATGAAGTACCTGTAATTGAGGATGCCGCGGAAGCTCTTGGTTCCACATGGCATGGGCAAGCCTGCGGAACATTTGGAGATATGGGAGTTTTAAGTTTCAATGGCAATAAAATCATCACTACTTCCGGTGGTGGTGCCCTGCTATCTGATAAAGAGTGGATGATAAAAAAAGCCCGCTTTTTAGCTACCCAAGCAAGAGATGAAGCCCCTCATTACCAGCATTCGCATATTGGCTATAATTATAGAATGAGCAATGTTCTGGCAGGTATTGGCCGTGGACAGATGGAAGTCCTAAAAGAAAGAGTAACCCTTCGAAGAAGGAATTATGAATTTTATAAAAATGCCCTGGGAGATATTTCAGGAATATCATTTTTGGAAGAGCCAAATGGTTATTTTTCCAATCGTTGGTTAACCTGCATATTGGTCAATCCTGGTAAAACCAAAGGAATAAACAGGGAAACCATCCGCTTGCATTTGGCTGAAGATAATATCGAATCGAGACCTTTATGGAAACCCATGCACCTACAACCTGTTTTTATGAATGCCCCATATTTTGGAAAAAAATTGGCCGAAAGTCTATTTGACAATGGACTTTGTTTACCCAGTGGGTCCAATTTAACTGAAGAAAACCTGGAAAGAGTAATAAGTAAACTAAAAATGTTACTTACGTGAGATAACCAATGAACCAGTAATTTTTAAAGGATGTATTACAACTGATTCTGGATTGGGATAAACTTTAATTTTAGTGGGTCTGATCAAGACGTCTTTTTTACCTTTTAAGATTCACGGTTTTCATGAATTTGGGCTTCATTTTTCTGAGATTAGCAGATGGGCTGACTTTGGATGTTATTTTACCAAAAAAACATAGTTGGTTGCCCTCTTTTTATAAATATTCACAAAATGGTAAAATTTATATTTTAGTTTGAAATTTTTTTTATTTCAAGTTACATACAGCCTTTGTTTTTTACTCTATAAATTTTTGTCATTTAATAGTAAAAACACTCAATTTGGGCTAATTTGGGCTAAAATCTTTTATTTTAAGAATTTTGTTTTTTTAATTTTTTTTCACCCTATTTGGAAAGTATTTACCCAGCAAACCATTTTGTAAACCTTTTAATAATTTATTGTTTATGTATATTTACGGAGCTTCGGGGCATGGTAGAGCGATAATTGATCTTATCGATGCGTACGAAAAAATCCACGGAATTTTTGATGATAATCCTCGGGTGGATGAACTTCTAGGTTATCCTGTTTTAGGTCCCATTCCTCAAAACTTTAAATTCAATAGTGACCTGATCATTGCAATTGGAGACAATAGGATGAGAAAGTTTATTGCAGAGAAATTAAATTCAAGAGTGAAATTTGCAAATATCATTCATGATACTGCAATTTTTTCGAGAAGGGCTGAAATTGGTGCAGGTTGTGTTGTGATGGAAGGTGCCATCATTAAAGTAAATTCAACAATAGGAGATCACGTTATAGTGAACACAGGAGCATCTATTGATCATGATTGTACGATAGGAGATTTTGCACATATAGCTCCTCAAGTAACTTTATGTGGCGGAATTCAAGTCGGTGAAGGAACTTTAGTTGGAGCCAATACCGTAGTACTGCCAGGAGTGAAAATTGGGAATTGGTGTACGGTGGGTGCTGGAAGTGTTGTTGTTCATGATATTCCTGATGGATATAAATGGATAGGGAATAAACTTGTAACCCCACTTGTAACACAGGTTGCTTGAAATTAGAAAAGATTAATCAAATTGGAGAGGTTTTTCATGAATAACCTGATTTTTTCAATTTGTTTATAATTTGGAATGGTATTTGATAAGCCCTAGATTAAATATTATTTCGTATAAATTATAAATTAAAAAATTTTAGATGGAGTTTTTTCAAAATCTTAGAATCGTACCCAGGTGGATGATTGTTTTTATGGATGCCATGATTGTCTTTCATGCTGCATTCTTTGCATTCTTTGTCAGGTTTAATTTTAACTTAGACCAGGTGGATAGGTTTCAGATCCTACCAGCAGTTTTTCTATTTACCATCCTGTCAATAATTGCCATGTTATTTACCCGTTCCTATATTGGTATAATAAGGCATACACACATGGGTGATTTGGTGAACATGATGAAAATGCTAGGGATAACCCATATCTTACTGCTTGTATCTAGGTCTATTAATGAGATTTCAGGATTGACTGATATTTCTAATTTTTTACCCGCATCTGTGGGTTTGATAGCCGCTTTGCTTGCTTTTCCATTATTGATAGGTTATCGATTACTTGTTAAAGAAGTTTATCATAAAATGCTTTCTTTCAAGTTAAAAAACAACACTAAAAAAGTTGCAATTTTTGGTGCAGGATCTGCGGGTATTCTTACCTATCAAGCCTTGGTAGGCAATGGAAAGTCAGAATGGTCTCCGGTAGCATTTATCGATGATGATATTCTTAAATCCGGTAAGTTGTTGTTTGGCAAAAGAATCTTTTTAGGTACAGAAGGTCTGAAACAGGCAATAGATAAATTGGGTGTAGAGGAATTAGTAATTGCTATAGATAACCTCGAGCCAAAAAGAAAACGAGAGGTTATTAATATTTGTCTGGATCTCGGTATACCAAGTAAAATAATTCCTCCAGCAGATCAATGGTTTCATGTTGGGATAAGCTTAAAGACCCAGGACATCAGAGATGTTAAAATAGAGGACTTATTAAGTAGAGAAGAGATTAAAATGAATAATGGTAATGTCGTTCAAGAAATTGAAGGTCGAGTCATTTTAGTAACTGGAGCGGCTGGGTCAATTGGCTCAGAGTTGAGCAGACAGCTTTCCAAGTGTGGTCCATCAAAATTGATTTTGTTAGATCAAGCAGAATCTCCTCTTTATGATTTGCAGCAAGAGCTTAAAAACATTTCTGGAAATCATGAAATTGAATATTTGATAGCCGACATTAGAAAAAGAGACCGTATGAGGGATGTTTTTGATAAATATAGGCCTCAAATGGTATTTCATGCAACTGCTTACAAGCATGTTCCAATGATGGAGGCATATCCGGAAGAAGCTATCCATTGCAATGTATTAGGCACTAAGAATTTGGCTGACATGGCCGTTGATTTTGGAGTAGAAAAATTTGTCATGGTAAGCACTGATAAAGCGGTCAACCCCACAAATGTGATGGGAGCTACAAAACGTCTTGCTGAGATGTATGTACAGTCCCTTGACCATCATCTTTCTTTCATTAATAAAAAGTATCCAACTAGATTTATAACTACCCGTTTTGGAAACGTGCTGGGCTCTAATGGATCTGTTATTCCTTTGTTTAGAAAGCAAATTATGGAAGGTGGTCCCTTAACTGTGACCCATGAAGATATCGTAAGGTACTTTATGACCATTCCCGAGGCATGCCAACTGGTGCTAGAGGCTGGTGTAATGGGGCAAGGGGGGGAGATCTTTGTTTTTGACATGGGCGAGCCTGTCAAAATAGTCGATTTAGCTAAAAAAATGATTCAATTGAGTGGAAAGCGGGTTGGAGAGGATGTGAAAATAGAGTTCACAGGACTTAGACCCGGGGAAAAATTGTTTGAAGAACTTTTGAATAATTTTGAAATGGTGAAGCCCACCTACCATCCAAAAATTAAAATTGCCCAAGTACAGACTACTGATTATAGTAGACTAAGTAAGGACTTGGGGATGCTCGATGAATTTATTGATTCAGGTGATGAAATGGAATTGGTAAAGCAGCTCAAATTAATTATCCCTGAGTTTATAAGTAATTATTCAAGATTTGAAGTATTAGACAAAACAAATAAAATTTTAAATTAAATCTAGTTTTCGTTGGTTATAAACTTCTCAATTATTTTTTGACTTTTTCTTGTTTATAACCCAGAAAATTAAAATTATTAATAATTCTGTTTTTTATTTCAAATAGAATTCACTGGAATTAATATAATTTTTTTTATTAAATTTAGATTTGATTTGATTTTTCGTGGTCTATTCGAAATAAATTAGGTCATGGATTTGTTTTTTAACTGATTAGTATCTTTTTTTGCTTTTAAATGTAACTTTTATGTTAATTTTATTTACTGTCCTTACAGCCTTTTTAATAGGTTTTTTATCCATGCCAGTTTTAATAGGTGCATTCAAAAAAATGCATGTTCTAGATAAACCTGGTGGGAGAAAAATTCATAAAAGTGAAACTCCGTCAATGGGCGGAATAGTCATCATCTTCTCTGTTCTAATTACCTCTTTTTTGTGGTTGGACCTTGACTACCTGGTTGAAATCAGATACGTCATAGCCGCCTTGGCCTTGGTGTTTTTTGTTGGGTTAAGGGATGACTTGGTAGACCTATCTCCTTTTCAAAAACTTGGTGGTCAGTTTGTTGCGACCTGTATGGTGGTATTCATGTCTGATATTCGGATTTCCAGTCTGTACGGATTTCTGGGTGTCTATGAATTGCCGCTTCTTGTAAGTTATGGTTTGACCTTCGTTGCCATTATCGGTCTGACAAACTCCTTCAATTTAATAGATGGGTTAGATGGGTTGGCCGGGTCGATTTGTATTCTTACCTTTGGATTCTTAGGCTGGTGGTTTATTTCTGTGGGAATGGAACCTTTTGGCTTATTTTCATTGATTTTATTAGGATCTGTGCTAGCTTTTCTGGTGTTCAACTGGCACCCTGCCAAGATTTTCATGGGTGATACAGGTTCTTTGAGTCTTGGTTTCGCTTTGTCTATCCTCACGATTTTATTTATTGATGCCAATGGGCATTTACCTGCCGTAAATCCATGGAAATTTAATGCGCCCATCGCTTCTGGGATTGCTTTAATGATTGTTCCTATATATGATACCGTTCGGATTTTTGCAAGAAGAATAAGAAGAGGTCGCTCTCCTTTTGCACCTGATAAAAATCACGTCCATCATTTCCTGATGCGCATGGGCTTGAGTCACGATAAAGTGGCCATTACTTTAGGCGTGGTCAAAGCCTTTTTCATTGCGTTGGTTTTTATAGGTGCTTCCTATTCCGACTATTTAATGTTGCCGGTTATTCTTGGCACAGCAGTGCTCTTTGGATCCAGATTGGATGTTGTGACATTAAGGAGGGTGAAAGAGAATGTCAAAAACGCCCCCCCGGTACTTCAACCTCAAACGAAGCGGGTGAAGCACAGACCTTATATTCAGAATCCAGTAACCGAAGAGATGCATATCTCTGATAATTAGTGAGGGAAACCTATCGGTTGTTTTTTATCATTTAATACGTTCCTTGTTTGATGGTTTGATAACGTATTGAAATCGCTTGGCTTAAACTTTACTATAACCTCTATTTTTATTCCTTTAAAGAGATTCTCTTTTCTCCGTTCAAAATCATTACCTTTGCAGGCTAATTGCAGATCCTGTGAAAGCGAGAACATTAAAAAAAGATAAAGTCAATATCATTACCATGGGTTGTTCCAAAAACCTGGTAGATTCTGAGGTATTGCTTACCCAATTGAAAGGAAATGGCATTGAGGCTAGCCATGAGTCCAACAGCAAAGACAATAACATCATCATCATCAATACCTGTGGCTTTATTGATAATGCCAAACAGGAATCCATCGATACGATCTTACAATATGTTGATGCCAAGGAAAGGGGCGTGGTGGATAAAGTTTATGTTACCGGTTGTCTTTCCCAGCGGTATAAGGATGATCTGGAAAAAGAAATCCCTCAGGTAGATGCCTATTTCGGAACCAGAGATTTACCGGCACTTTTAAAGAAGTTCAAAGCAGATTACAAGCACGAACTTGTAGGTGAGCGACTGCTTACGCATAATGCCCATTATGCCTACATGAAAATTTCTGAGGGTTGTGACCGGCCCTGTTCTTTTTGTGCCATCCCTTTGATGCGGGGCGGGCATGTTTCCAGACCCATAGAAGAATTGGTGAAAGAGGCCCAGCATAAAGCAGCCAATGGAACCAAAGAATTGTTATTGATTGCCCAGGATTCTACGTATTATGGTTTGGATCTTTACAAAAAGAGAAGATTAGCGGACCTGATGCGTTCCCTTTCAGATGTGGAGGGTATAGAATGGATCCGCTTGCATTATGCTTTCCCGTCAGGTTTTCCAATGGATGTGATTGAGGTAATGAAGGAAAGACCTAATATCTGTAATTACCTGGATATTCCTTTGCAGCATGGTTCTACTTCTGTTTTAAAGACCATGCGAAGAGGTACTACCAGAGAAAAACAGGAAGAATTGATACACTCCATCCGGGATTTAATTCCTGAAATTGCCATTAGGACCACTTTGATTACCGGACATCCAGGAGAAGGGGAAGCGGAATTCCAGGAGATGGTTGATTTTGTGGAAAGAATGAAGTTTGAAAGGTTGGGTGTATTTACCTATTCCCATGAGGAAAATACCCATGCCTTTACTATGGAAGACAGTACTCCTGAGGAAGTGAAACAAGATCGTGCCAATCATTTGATGGAGATTCAGGAGGAGATTTCTTTTGACCTGAATCAGGAGAAAATTGGAAAAACCTTCAAGGTATTGATCGATAAGAAGGAAAATGGATTTTTTGTAGGCCGGACAGAGTATGATTCTGTTGAGGTGGACAATGAAGTGTTGATCGATGCGGCCAAGCATTATTGCAGGATCGGAGACTTTGTAGAAGCCAAGATTACCGAGGCCACGGAGTTTGATTTGTATGGTGAAGTGGTTTGATGGGATGGTCTGAGAGACTGAATGACTTGGGGACTGAGAGAGGTTTAAGGGGTTAAATGGTTATAGAATAATGAAAATCAGCCCGGGGCTGGAGGCCACGGATAACTTGGAATTAATGGCTAAGCCATTAATTAGATATCCCGATTCCCGGTCGCTTCATCCTCAGGACACGTTTTTCAGGCCCGGAATTTTTGGGTTTGGGAATGTCTTTGATCGATGGCCTTCGACAATGGTTTTGTTATCACGCCCTTTCAGGGCTAAGAGCGTTCAGGGGATTTGTAATCCACTGATAAAGCCTGAGCTAAAAGCTCAGGAATCAACAGCCCTGAATTGGAAACTCCGGACAACAGATTCAGAAAATGGCATTGACATCGTAAAACCCTGAACGCTGAACTTTTAACATTTAACAATTTCGACTCATCACTCTTCATTCTTCACATCAATTTAACCTGCCGGCTGCGGTATTTTTAAAGGCTTATTATAAATTGGGAAAAAAATAAAACCATGCACCGCATCATTCCTATCCTGCTTTTCTCTTTTTTGACAATGAATATACAGGCCCAATTTACATATGACCTTCAGGGTCACAGGGGAGCAAGGGGCATAATGCCCGAAAACACCATTCCCGCCATGATCAAAGCCCTTGATCTAGGGGCAAGCACCTTGGAACTGGATCTGGCCATCACCAAAGATGGGGAAGTTATTCTGTCCCATGAACCTTGGATGAATCCGGTCATCTGTTTGGATCCCGACAGAAATGTGATCGAGAATAATGACCGCTCGCACAATATTTATCAAATGACTTATGAAGAAGTGCTTCAATACGATTGTGGGAGCAAGTTTCATCCTGGTTTTCCCCAGCAAGTTAAATTCCATGTAAGCAAACCCCGCTTGGTAGATATGATTGAAGTAGTGGAAAAATATGTTGCCGATTTCGGTTTGGCAGCCCCTTACTATAACATAGAAATCAAGAGTATGCTGGAAGGGGATGGGGTCTATCATCCCGAACCTGGCCCATTTTCTGATAAAGTAATCCGCCTATTGGTGGAAAAACTGAGCCCCGAACGCTTCAATATCCAATCTTTTGATTTCCGTGTATTGCAATATATCCACGAAGCCTACCCATCCATTACCTTGGCCATGTTGGTAGAGCAGGCAGATAAATCGGAGGAGCAATTGGAAGCATTGGGCTTCCAGCCCCAGATTTACTCCCCCTTTTTCTCTGCCCTTACAGCCGAAATTGTAAGCAGCATACAGGCCAAAGGCATGAAAGTAATTCCCTGGACAGTAAATCATACCGAGCAGATGGACAAGTTATTGGACATGGGGGTGGATGGAATTATCACGGATTATCCCAATTTGGCGCCGAAGCGTTAGGATGGGGGGGGTGGAGGTAGAGAGGAGAAAAGTTTAAAAGCTTAAGGATTAAACTTTAAAATATCTTGAACGTTTTCACGCGTTTCCGAACGTGGGACGATTGGACTGATAAGGGCTGAAGGTCCTGGATAACATAGGAGGACTGAGCGTAAAGAAAAGCTATAGTAGAGCTTTTTAGCTCAGGGCCAGATGGCAGGGTGGGATAATGGTTTATAGAATAATGATAATCGGCCCGGGGCTGCAGGCCACGGATAACTTGGAATTAATGGCTAAACCATTGATTGGATAGCCCGTCCTTTCAGGCCGGGGATTTATTAGAATAGGCATCGTTGATAATCGATGGCCTTCTACCATCGTTTTGTTGTCACACCCCTTCAGGGCTGGTATTGTAGAAATTAGAATGAAGAATAAGTTGTCTGGTGAACATTTTAACAACTTGTCCGCCAATGCGGATTGAACGCTGAACATTTGAACATTGAACTTCTTCTCCCCCAAAGACTGGAAAATCAAAAAAACAAGGATTAAAGCTACCATTCTTGAGGATTTGACACCTGACAGGGATTAAAGCTGTAAGTTTTTGGCATTTAAACTTAGGTGGATACAGATAAACGGGGATTACAAATAAAATTTCTATTTTTACCCGCCTAAAAAAGTCGATCAGATGAAAATAGTGGAAGTGACAAGTCCAGTACATGAAAAGGAGTTTTTGGAAATGGCCGTCAGGTTGTACAAAAACGAAAAGAATTGGATCAGGCCGCTGGACAAGGACATTCAAGGGATTTTTCAACCTGAAACAAATAAGCTCTTTAGACTAGGGGGCAAAGCCAAAAGATGGTTGCTGCAAGATGAAAAAGGAAGGACTATCGGTAGAATTGCTGCTTTCCTCCATCCTAAATGGAAGGAAAAACAGCCAACAGGAGGGATTGGTTTTTTCGAATGCATACAAAATAAGGACGCCGCTTTTCTATTGTTTGATACGGCAAAAGCTTGGTTGGAAGGCCAAGGCATGGAAGCCATGGATGGGCCGGTTAATTTCGGCGAAAGGGATAAATGGTGGGGTCTTTTGGTTGAGGGTTTCTCACCCCCAAATTATAATATGCCTTGGAATTTTGCCTACTACAAGGAATTTTTCGAGGCTTATGGTTTTCAGGTCTATTTCAAACAATTTACCTACATGAGACCCGTCCAAGGGGTTGGATTTGATGCCAAAATGATAGAAAGGGCCAAGGAGGTATTGAAACAGGAAGACTTTCAGTTCAGACACATGGAAGGCAAGGAGTTGAAAGAAAAGGCCGCCCAATATTTCATGGAGGTATACAACAAAGCCTGGGCCAGGCATATGGGCAAATCCTTGACTATAAAAGAGACCCAAATGATGTTTGGCAAAATGAAGCCCATTATGGATCCCCGATTGATATATTTTGGGTTTTACAAAGATGAACCCATTTCTTTCTTCATCAATATTCCTGAGATCAATCAGATATTTAAATACGTCGATGGTAAATTGGACCTGATGGGGAAACTTAAGTTTTTGTGGAACAAGACCTTTAATCCTCCCAATAAAATGTTAGGTTTGGTTTTCGGGGTCATTCCTGAATTCCAAGGCAAAGGCGTGGATTCTGCCATGATTATGGCTTATAATGAAAAATTCGCAAAACATGATTCCTTTTCTTACAAAACAATAGAAATGAACTGGATTGGGGATTTTAACCCTAAAATGATGCGGGTCTGTGAGCAGTTGAATGCTACCATTTATAAAACCCATCATACCTACAGGTACCTCTTTGACAGGAGCAAACCTTTTGAGAGGCATAAGGTGTTTGATTGATATTTCTTTGTACCAAGTACCATGTGTCATGTGCCAAGTACCATGTACCAAGTACCATGTACCAAGTACTAAGTACCATGTGCCGGGTACCAGGTACCAAGGGCAGGTTAGCAGGGAATGGGAATGGAATTCAATTGTTCAAAAAAGTTTTCTAAACAATTACAACAATTACAACAATTACAACCCTCTTTTAAAAGATAAGGGTTATTAAACCGACTAGTAATAAAACATAGTATAAAACATGAAAAAGTACGACGTGACTGGCATTGGCAATGCTTTGGTAGATATAGAGTTTAAGGTGACCGATCAATTTTTTTGGGACAATAAGGTGGAAAAGGGGCTGATGACTTTGGTGGATGAAGTAAGGCAAAATGATTTGATGCAGGTCATCAATACCGAGGAGGCCAAAAAACAGTGTGGAGGTTCTGCTGCCAATACAGTCATTGCTGTAAGTCAATTTGGCGGCAATTCCTATTATTGTTGCAAAGTGGCCAATGATGAACTCGGTTACTTTTATTTGGAGGATTTGAAAAATTCCGGCGTGGACAATAGCCTGGAGGGCAAAGTGCTGGAAGATGGCATTACCGGCAAATGTTTGGTGATGGTAACCGATGATTCTGAGCGGACCATGAATACTTTTTTGGGAATTACTCAAAATTTCTCTGTTAAGGACATCAATGAGTGGGCGATTAAGGATTCCAAATACCTATTTATTGAGGGTTACCTGGTGACTTCTTCCAATGGTAAGGAAGCCATGCTGCACGCCAAAAAGGTGGCAGAGGAAGCAGGAACCAAAGTCGCATTGACCTTTTCTGATCCTGCGATGGTTAAGTACTTCAAAGCGGGGTTTGAGGATGTGATTGGGCCTAGTGTAGACTTGCTTTTTGCCAATGAAGAGGAGGCCATGTTGTTTACTGGAAAGGATAATTTGTCAGAGGCAAGGGAAGAGATGAAAAAAGCGGCCAAGCATTTTGTGATCACCCAGGGGAAAAATGGGGCCATGATTTTTGATGGGGATACCTTTATTGATATTGAGCCCTATAAAACCGTGGCTATTGACAGCAATGGAGCAGGGGATATGTTTGCAGGCGCTTTTATGTATGGCATTACCAATGGTCACAGTTATGCTTCTTCCGGTAAATTGGCCTCTATGGCCAGTTCAAAAATTGTCAGCCAGTTTGGCCCAAGGCTACAGTGGCATGAGGCGAAGGAGGTTTTGGGGAGGTTGAATCCGTAGTTTTAGCGAGGAGCCAGATTGCAGGGCTGGCAATGTAGAATGAAGAATGAGGGACTCAGGGACGGAGGGACTTGGAGACGGAGAGACAGGGGAGTGTTTAAAGATTAATGGCTAAAGGTTTAAATTTTGGGGCACGTTGTCACGCGTTTCCGAACGCGGGACTATTTGGACTTGAGTTTTTAAACTCAGAAGGATCTGGACCTAAAAGCTCATTCTGCATCACGAAATTTTCAATTTATTTTTTTATCTCTTGGGGCACTGGTCCTTTGGTTCTTCTATCTACCACTATTCAAAAAAAACCGATTAGCTAAGGACTCCACCCTTTAAGCTGATTCAAAAGCTGAAAAATAGGGTGTTGATCTTTAATACTTATCGAAAATAAAATTTGTAAAGACCTCATAATTAGTAAATTATAATTTATCCGTTTAAGTTAAAGGCTAAATTTGATTTTTAAGGTGAGGGGCTGTAGTTTGCCATTTCTAATATATTTTCTAACATAACCTGTATCTATTATGGCCCTTTTTAAAAATAAATTCTTACTGATTCTTATCACTGTTATGTTTGTTTTCGGTGTGCTTCTGGCACTTAATTGGACTGATTTTGTGGAAGGTTTTATGGAAGGTTGGGAAAGAGGCTGTTGTGAGTGTTCTTGATCCATGTTGATATTTTGGATTTCAAGATGCTTGCAGGATAATTTATTGAAGTCAGTATTTATGGTTGCATGTATTCCATCAGGTATTGGATTGCTTTGGTAACATTCAGAAAATCATTGGTTTAATTTATAAATCGTGTTATGCTTCGTTAAAACCACAACTTATTCTTGGATTTATTACTTTCGGGTAATATTTTCGAATGCTTTAGTGGTGGCAACGAAAGGACATTTCTTCTTTTTGTTCGAATTTGAACATGTTAAACAATCTACCTCTATAAAGAGTAAGAAGTATATAAACCTAATTTATCTTAATCATATGAGAAAGTTTATCTTTTCGCTGAGCTTGACCATTTGCTTTGCATTTGCAGTTTCAGCCCAAAACAGGATTGATTTCAAGGAATTTACCTTGGATAATGGTCTGCATGTGATCATGCATCAGGATAACAGCACGCCTATTGTGGCTGTTTCTGTTCTTTATCATGTAGGGTCCAAAAATGAAAGACCAGACAGAACAGGTTTTGCCCATTTCTTTGAGCATCTGCTTTTTGAAGGGACAGAAAATATTCCCCGCGGTGAATATATGAATAAGATCCAGGCCATTGGAGGAACCTTGAATGCTTTTACATCCAATGACATCACTTATTATTATCAAATAGTTCCTTCTAATCAATTGGAGACTGCCTTGTACATGGAATCGGAGCGCATGCTGCATCCGAAGATTGATGAAATCGGGGTGGATACACAAAGGGAAGTGATTAAGGAGGAAAAAAGACAGGTTTATGACAACAGGCCTTATGGTACCATCTTGCCGGAGACCATGAAGCGGGCATTTGCCAAACACCCTTATCAGTGGCCGGTTATTGGTTCTATGGATCATTTGGATGCGGCAAGATTGGAAGAGTTTATGGCTTTTCATAAAGCCTATTATGTGCCAAACAATGCCACCCTCACCATCGCGGGTGATATAGACTATGCCCAAGCAGAGCAATGGGCGAGGGCTTATTTTGAAGAGATTGCAAAAGGTCCTGTTGAATTCTATAGGCCTGATATCAAAGAGCCTGTCAAAACAGCTGAAATCAGGGATGTCATTTATGACAACATTCAGATTCCAGCCATTATTCAGGCTTATAACTTGCCCCCAAAAAATCATCCGGACGCTTATGCCATGTCCATGTTATCGACCTACCTGACAGGCGGGAATTCTTCTTTGATGACCAAAGAACTTGTAGATAAGCAACAAAAAGCATTGGCCGTAGCAGCCATTCCTTTGGACCTTGAAGATGGGGGTGTGTTTTTAATGTATGGAATTACCAATATGGGGGTTGAACCCAAGGATCTGGAAGAACAGATCGATATTCTTTTGGCCAAAGTTCAGAAAGAGGGAATATCTGAAAGGGATTTTCAAAAACTTCAGAACATCATTGAAAATAACCTGGTAAGCCAAAATAGCTCAATGGCCGGAATTGCCCAAAATTTGGCACAGGCCAGGGTATTCTTTGGAGGGACAGACTATATTAATAAAGAACTGGATTACTATAGAAAAGTAAGCAGAGAGGATATTCAGCGTGTGGCTAATGAATACATCAACCTTGATGGTAGGGTCGTGTTGTATTATTTGCCAAAATCTCAAGAAGTCACTGAATAATTTTTAAGCAGATTAAAAGATGAAAGCTATGAAAAAAAGTATCATATACCTATTGACTTTCCTTTTGGTACAGACCGGTTTTGCACAAATTGACCGGTCCACCTATCCTGAGCCTGCACCGGCCAGGGAGATCAAATTGGGGAATGCGGATTCCTTTGTACTACCCAATGGATTAAAAGTGTTTGTAGTTGAAAACAATAAATTACCAAGGGTAGCCTTTTCCTTGGTTTTGGATAGAGATCCTATACTGGAAGGGGATAAATCCGGTATGCTGGGCATGGTGGGCGAAATGTTGACCGGGGGAACCAGCAATAGAAGTAAAGACGAACTGGATGAAGAGGTGGATTTTATCGGGGCTTCCCTTTCAGCAAGTGCTTCATCGGTTTTTGCTTCTTCTCTGAAAAAGCACCAGGATAAGGTTTTGGAGCTGATGACAGATGTGCTTTATAATCCATCTTTCCCCGAAGAGGAGTTGGATAAATTGAAGAAACAGGCTATCTCCGGCCTAGCAGCGAGTAAGGACGATCCCAATTCCATTTCATCAAGGCTTTCTTCAGCCCTGAATTTTGGAAAAGACCATCCCTATGGTGAAAATGATACAGAGGCTACCATCAACAACATCACTGTTGCTGATATCAAAGCCTATTATGAGACTTATTTCAAACCAAATATTGCCTATTTGGCCATAGTAGGAGATATCAACAAAGCTGATGCAGAGGCTCTTGCCAATAAGTATTTTGCGGCATGGCAACCAGGCGAGGTGCCTGCCAAAACTTATGCCATGCCTCAGGTTCCAGAAGCAAATATAGTTGCCTTGGTAGACAGGGCAGCTTCCGTGCAATCTGTGGTAAACATCACCTATCCAATGAAAATGAGCCTTTCAGATCCTGATTATTTGGCTACGAGGGTTTTGAATTACATTTTGGGTGGAGGTTCTTCATCAAGGTTGTTTATGAATCTTAGGGAAGACAAAGGATATACTTATGGAGCATATTCTTCTATTGGTTCTGACAGGTTAGTGACCAGCTTTAGTGCCAATGCCAGTGTAAAGCAGACAGCAACTGATTCAGCCATACATGAAATGATCTTTGAAATCAGGAACCTGAGAGACAATGGGGTGACCGCGGAGGAATTGGAAGCAGCACTTTCCAATATCAGTGGTTCTTTTGGAAGGTCTTTAGAAAGCCCGTCAACAATTGCCAATTTTGCGATCAATACAGAGCGCTATAAATTACCGGCGGATTTCTATACCACCTATTTGCAGCGACTAAATGCATTGACAGTGGAGGATATCAATGCAGCAGCTAAAAAATACCTCAAACCCGACAACATGTATATTACAGTAGTGGGTAATGGTTCCGTGATTCAAGAAAGCTTGATGGCCTTTGGTGACGTGAATAGATTTACCAATATGGCTGATCCAGAGCGTCAAATTGCCATGGATGAAAGCATTTCAGCGCTTGATGTATTGGCCAGGTATTTTGAAGCTATAGGAGGTAGAGAAAAGGTGGAAGCCATCAAAACTTCAAAAATGGTAGCTGAAGCTGAAATCCAAGGGATGAAGCTGAATATGTCCTATGTGTATGATGAAAATCAAGGTAAGTTTTCCAATAAAGTGTCCATGATGGGCAATGTGGCTTCTCATGTAGTCATAAAAGATGGAAAAGCTACTGTAACAGGAATGGGCAATAGCCAGGAGTTGAATGATGAGCAGTTTGAAGCAGTGAAAATGAGCATGTTCATCTTCCCTGAGTTGCACTTTGAAGACTTGGGCTATGTGGTAGAATTACAGGGTATACAGGAAGTGGAAGGCATAGAAGCCTTCAAGTTGTTGGTTTCTAATCCAACAGGAACATCTCAGGTGAATTATTACAGCGTAGAGAACGGATTAAAAGTAAAGACGGAAAGTCAGGAGAATGGAGATATGATTTACACGGAATACCAAGAAGTAGATGGTATTCTTTATCCCATGATGATGACCATGAAGTCACCTATGATTCCCATGCCCTTGGAGTCCAAAGTACAGCAACTGGAATTCAATGTGGAAATTACTGAAGCAGACATGAATTAATTCATTGGAAAGGGAGGATATTCTCCCTTTTCTTTTTTATTTTTATCCAATATCACTAAACGAAGAAAAATATGAAAAAATCTACTATTTCAAGCTTGTTGTCATTGATCATGCTTTTAGGGATCAATTTTTCCCATGCCATGAATCATGACGGTTTGATTGTTGCAGAAGACAATGATCCGCAAGAAGTGATTGCCCGGTATATTGAGGCAGTCGGAGGTAAGGAAAATGTTTCTAAAATAAAGAATTCCGTCATGACTATGGAAGCAGAAATGCAAGGGATGAAGATCCAAATCAAGGGTATTTCGGATCAGGTCAATGGACGGCTATTACAAGAAACCATTGTCATGGGGAATGTGGCTTCAAAAACTGTTTTGGCTAATGGAAAAGGTAAAATGATGGCCATGGGACAGGAAAGTGAACTCCCCGCAGACATGCTGGATATGATGAAAGTACAGACCTATGTTTTTCCTGAAGAGCACTATGAGGCATTAGGCTACACCATTGAACATCAAGGCATGGATGAGGTAGAAGGTGAAGCAGCACATCGTTTAGTGATTACTGCAACAAATGGTTTCCAAACCGTTGAATATTATTCAGTAGATTCTGGATTGAAGTTGAGGACAAGTTCAGATGCTACGGGAGATGTCACCTATAGTGATTACCAAGAAGTGGATGGGGTGAAATATCCGATGAGAATGACCATTAAAAACCCCATGATGCCCATGGCATTGGAGACCAAAGTGGTGGAGCTTGCATTCAATCAAGAACTATCGGATGAAGATTTTAACTGATATTTATCAGCGTTAAAAAAAGGCCAGTTTTGGCCTTTTTTTATTCATTGGGATGTTTTCTCATCCATTCATCCATAGAGAATTTTCCTGAACCATAAACCTAAGGCAACGCGGATGAAATCTATCCACCTTGGATGATGACTGTCCGCCCAATTTTCGATTTTTGTTGTGAGATTCATGGCCTTTTGATTTGGTTAGTGCGTAGAATCTACAAAAATAAACGACAAATAAAAGTATAAATATCAGAAAGTCAGTTTGTTAATAATTTTTGATCCAGTCAATAGCAAAAAATTTCTTTTGTAAAATTTCTAGCTTGACTTTCGGATAAAGGCTTTTGTTTCCTTTGTAGATGATGGTTTCCAGTTTCCGGCCCTGCCTTTCCAATACAATTTCTAAGTCGTCAGCTTTATCTGACTTACTCATTCCAGAATCGTAGCTGAGCAGGTCATTGATCATCACTTTACTATAAGCATCTGCCTCTGGATGCACTTGGAGCACTTTTCCGTTTTCATCTTTTCTAATGCCATAAGCATGTAGAATTGTATCTCCTTCATCATGGAAGGTAAGCCTTACGCCAATATTTGCCAGTAACTTGGTCAATGGGAGAATGAGCTCACCTTTGCCTAATACATAATCTTCCCAAAAAGCCTTAATGGGTTGGCTGTTCTCAGTACTTTGACAAAGCATGCTGTAGAAATCATCCAGGACATATCCTTGACCGGTGCTGCCAAAAGATTCCCACATCTTTTTCATCACTTGGGACAATGAGCTTTCTCCCGATTTCAACATGAGGTCCAAACATAGTGCGATCAGAGCACCTCTATTATAGATGTTCACCTTCTTGTCCGGTATCCCCGGTTTGTAGCCATCTAACCATAAATCAAAGCTTGATTCCAAAATATTTTGATTTTCCCAACCTTGGTGGTCAACTTCTTTTTGGATTTGCTTTTGAAGGATCTTCAAATAATCCTCTAAGGAAAAGTAGCCAGATTCCAAAAGGAAATGGTCTCCCATATATGTGGTGACCCCTTCCAAAATCAACCCGGTATCCAGGTAGACTTCATTGGACAGGTCATAGGGTATCAATTCCTTCGGCCTGATGCGGCAGACATTCCAGAAATGATAGAGTTCATGGGAACTTACTCCCACTAGTTCGTCTAATTCTGATTTTTGGGCCAGGGCACTGGCAGGGCCATAGGTTATAACTGTGGAATAGGCATGTTCCACCCCATGATAATGTTTATAAGGCAATAATTGGAAAATGAAATGGTAGTGTTCAGCCGGTAATGTTCCAAAAGCTTCTATTTGTTTTTTAGTGAATGCCTTAAAATCTTTGATCAATTGTGCTATGTCAAAATGAATTTCACCATGAAACCAAAGATGGAACTGATGTCCTGCTACTTGGTAGTCAAAATGCTGAAGTTCCACTGCAGCTAAAAGGGGGCTGTCCATTAAATGTTGGTATCCACTGGCCTCCCATCGTCCGTGGCCTTTATTCGGTAGGGCAGTGGCTACCTGGTAGTTTTCAGGCAGCGCTATACTTAAGGAGATGGCTTCATTACTTCTCTCTTTCACATCAAATATGAAATTGCTGAAGTTGAGGTAAAGCTGAATATCGTCCGACCAACACCCACCGGCATCCATCTGGTTACAGTAATACTCATAAGTCACCTGATAAGTACCTGTTTCTTGGGCTGAAAAGTACCAGAGGTCCTTGCTTTTTTTCTGCCATTTGAGGGGTAGTTCTTTGTGGTGGACTTTAAAACTTCGGATTTTTTGTGCGTAATTTGCCAACTCATACCTTCCTGGCCTCCAAGCTGCGAGTTGAAGGTGGATGGTTTCCCCTGCTCTACAGTCCAAAGTCAACTGAACCTGAATGAATTGGGAAGCGGGAGATTGTCGGGCAATATGGTAATGCATGGCAATTTGATTGATCTTCAACAAAAGTAATTGTCAGGTTTGTAAATAAAAAAAAGCTCCCTATCTTTGCAGTCCTTTTGTGGGACAACCTCTGGGGAATGAATTAGGAAAGCATAAAGATTTAAAAGCATAGCGTCATGAAAAGAACATTTCAGCCTTCTCGTAGAAAAAGAAGAAACAAGCATGGTTTCAGACTTAGAATGTCTACTGCCAATGGTAGAAGAGTATTGAAGTCCAGAAGGGCAAAAGGAAGACACAAATTGACTGTATCTTCTGAGAAAACAGTGAAGAAGTAATTCTTTCGCATTTGTTTTCGTATTTTTAATACGTCAAAAAAAATGCAATGAATTTCAGACTTGGAAAGAATGAAAGATTACATTCTAAAAAGTTAATAAAGGAACTTTTTGACAAAGGTTCCTCTTTTTTTTTATACCCCTTTAAGGTGGTGGTGCTTGATGCTCCTGTCGGAGTAAATGCAACCCACCAGGTACTTTTTTCCGTTTCTAAAAAGAAACTTAGGAAGGCTGTAGACCGAAACCTGATCAAAAGAAGAATGAAGGAGGCCTATCGCCTGCAAAAGGCTGAAATTTTGGCACCTGAACTGCCAAAGAAATTGATTGGCCTGATTTATGTTTCTTCAGAATTGGCTACATTTCAGACCATAGAGAAAAAAATCACAAAAATCCTGAAGACGATAGCTGAGGGTAATCAATCCACAAACAACAATACATGAAATTACATCAAAGAAAACCATTGCTTGTCCTGCTTGCAGTATGTTTGACTGCCGGTTTGCTTTTTTCTTTTGCTTACAAAAACGACAAGCTCTTCGCCATCGCGAAGAACCTGGATATTTTTGCATCCTTGGTCCGGGAATTGGATTCCTATTATGTGGATGATATAGATCCTGACCATTTGATCGCGGTAGGTATCAATGCCATGTTGGAAGAATTGGATCCTTACACGGAGTTTATTCCAGAGGAAAACTCGGATGATTTCAGAATGCTGACTACAGGTGAGTATGGAGGGGTAGGTGCTTTGATTGGCAATAGGACAGGTGTCAATATGGTACTTATGCCATATCAGGGATTTCCTGCACAGGTGGGAGGGCTGAGAATTGGTGACCAATTCCTTAAGGTGGATACTGTAGATGTAACTTATAAAGAGACTTCAGACATCTCAAGGCTACTGAAGGGGCCTGCCAATACCTCTGTTGATGTGAAGGTCAAAAGGGGGGATGATACCCTTACTTTCAATTTGACAAGAAGGAAGATTGTGATCAGCAATGTGCCTTATTATGGTAAGATTGACGATCAGACAGGTTATATCAAATTGACCGATTTCACGACAAATGCTGCTGCCGACGTCAGGAAAGCACTTTTGGATTTGAAGGCTCAGGGGATTACAAGACTGGTTTTGGATGTGAGGGACAATCCCGGCGGGATCTTGAAAGAGGCAGTAGAGATTGTCAATCTATTTATTCCCAAAGGAAAAGAAGTGGTGCGCACCATCGGTAAAATTGAGAATGTCAATGCGGTTTACAAAACGACCAAGTCTCCGGTGGATAAAGATATTCCTATAGTAGTATTGATTAATGAGCGCAGTGCTTCCGCTGCTGAAATTGTGGCAGGGGCATTGCAGGATTATGACAGGGCTGTTTTGATTGGTAGAAAAACATTTGGCAAAGGTTTGGTGCAGACTACCGTGCCGCTTTCCTACAATTCACAAGTGAAATTGACGACAGCCAAATATTACATTCCCAGCGGCAGATGTATTCAGGCCATCGATTACAGTAAGCGGGACGAGAATGGGAATTCCAGCTCAGTGCCTGACTCCCTTCGGAATGAGTTTACCACCAAAAATGGAAGGATAGTGTTGGATGGGGCAGGGATTGAGCCAGACTTAAAGGTGGAATCCAAAAGCTTTGCGCCAATTACATTTTCTTTGGTGGCGAGAAACCTGATATTTAACTATGGGAATGAGTTTTACAGGAAGAATGAAACAATTGCCAGTCCAAGAGCATTTGAAATTGATGATGCTTTATATCAGGATTTTGTCTCCTGGTTGGAAGATAAGGAATATGATTATACCACCTACGTGGAAAAGAGTTTGGAAGACCTGAATAAATATGCCAAAAGGGAGCCATATTTTGATGAAATTAAGGCTACCATTGAAGAGTTGAAAAAGAAAGTGAGCCACAATAAGGAGCAGGATCTTATCACCCATCAGGATGAAATCAAGGAAGCTTTGAGAGAAGAATTGGTCTCCAGGTATTATTATCAGGAGGGCGTAGTGGAAGCTTCTTTGATTAATGACATGGAGATTAAAAAAGCTTTGGCGATTTTAGGAGATCAACAGCAGGTGCGTCAGATATTGACCGCTTCGGTAAAAAAATAAAAGCTACATGTCCCGTATCCTTTCGATAGAGTCCAGTACTTCCGTATGTTCTGTCGCCCTTCATCATGGTGGGCGTTTGGAGGCATTGATGGAATTGCATCAGGAAAATGTACATGCTCAGCAGTTGATGCTTTTGGTGGAGCAACTGATGGAACGCAGTGGTTTGACCGTGGACCAATTGGATGCGGTGGCGGTATCATCCGGTCCAGGCTCCTATACAGGACTTCGAATTGGAGTATCTATTGCCAAGGGCTTAGCTTTTGCACATGACATTCCTTTGATTGGTGTGGACACCTTGAAGGCATTGGCCAAAAGGGTACAGCCCTTTTTAATTGGAGATGCGCATATTGTTTCCATGCTGGATGCCCGGAGAATGGAGGTTTATGTGGCGGTGTATGATAAAGACTTAAAAGTCATCAGGCCGCTTTCGCCACAGGTTATAGAAGAAGGGAATCCTTATTTAGATTTATTGGAAATGGGGCCGGTATATTTTCTCGGAGATGGTGTAGGTAAACTTTTCCATCTTTTGGAACATCCCCGTTCAATGATCTTAGACCTTCTGCCCTCAGCAGAAGCGATAGGGTATTTGGCTTTCGAAAAGTTTGTCAATAAAGATTTTGAGGACCTTGCATATTTTGAGCCGAACTACTTGAAGGATTTTAGGGTTATTAGCGCAAAGAAAAATCTGCTATTATCATGACCGAAATCGTGAATAGGGTGGCCAACAGTCCCATCATCACTTTGAATCTGGAAGATTATTATAGAAAGGAAGAGCGGGTAGTCTTTGATTTAAAAGCATACCTGTTTCAGGAATTGATTTTGAAAGAAAAAGATTTCCGTGAAGCACTAAAGGTTTTGGATTGGGAGAATTACCGTGGGAAATTGGTGGCAATTACCTGTACGGCAGACGCGATCGTTCCTAATTGGGCTTATATGTTGGTGGGGACTTACCTGGGGAAGTTGGGGATAAGCTATGTCATCGGAAATTTAGAAGCTTTGGAGCAATATTTATTTGAAGATGCCCTCTCTAAGATAGCTCCCCAAGAATTTGAGGGCAGGCCAGTAGTTGTCAAAGGTTGCAGTAAATACCCTGTTCCTTTATATGCTTATGGCAGGGTGCTGTCCAAGTTACAGCCTTACGCCAAATCCATTATGTACGGGGAACCATGCAGCACAGTACCCCTGTATAAAGCTGCGAAGTAAAATATTTTTCTTGTTTACAGCTACTTATCAAAAAGTCAGTGATATTTTGAAATTTTGATTTGGTAAATATCAAGGATACCGCTAAGTTTGCATTCCCATTTGAGACAAAGCATGCTGAAAAAGTCAGCGTAAATGGTTGAAATTTGAGAAAATAAGGGGTTTGGGAAAAAATTAAATTATTTTTTTCATTGCTTTTTGGAAGTTAAAAATAAACCCCGATATTTGCACTCGCTTTTAGGGAAAAGGCCCTAAACTATTCCTTTTAAAAGGAAAAAGTTCTTTGAAGTACTGAATACGAAACGACACAAAAATACAGGTAAAGACAATATGTTTTTACCCCCTGAAGTTCAGATAACGAAGCTGTTTTTAGAGTACAGCTTAAAAAAACTTTACAATGGAGAGTTTGATCCTGGCTCAGGATGAACGCTAGCGGC